>VOFH01000752.1_pt1 | contig 78001 bp, 134 predicted proteins | sample 5384091 | NCBI WGS metagenome assembly VOFH01 (sample SAMN12384727, study PRJNA508395) | human gut metagenome | isolation source: healthy gut G | host: Homo sapiens
TCAGTTCTGCAAATTCCTGGATTTTCTGTCCTTCGTAAACTTTCCTGCGTTTTTTTTTCTTTCGTTTCCCAAAAATGTCCGACTCTGAGATCACCATAAATTTCAACATGGGATACTCATATCCCTCTGCCACGCATCCATAAACGACCATGATCTCTCCCGGTCTGACCGTCCGTACCATATCTTCACTGTAAAAACTGCTCAGGTCATAATCTCTCAGATCCTCCGCAAGACGCTTCGCTCTCGTCCTGGATCCTGAAACGAGGATTACCCGGTAGCCCTGCCGCTTCAGCTTTTTCAGATCCTGCGTGAGCATTTCAAAACTGTTATTATAAGGATTGACGCCGGCTGCCTGAATACTGTAGACATCACGCACTTTAAAATCACCACATCTTGTCTCCAGCGTGGTAGACCGATCCCGTATCTGGTATTAAATTTTTCTATAATCTCCTTCGTCTGAAAGACCCGGATCTCATCTGCCTCTTCCGTCATCCCTGCATTTTTCCTGCTCTCAAGGCTGTGGAAATATTCTTTTTCTACCGCCTCCAGCGTCTCCTGCAATCTGACCGGTTCATCAAAGAAGAACAGACTTTTTCTTTTGGAAAATACTCTGAAAATGAAACTGCCTGCTCTTCTTTTTCCACTTTCTCCGTTGCCGGATAAATGACGATCTGCTCCATATTTTCCACGGATCTCTGGCTTTCCACATCAAAGCTTCTGATGGAATCAATTTCATCCCCCCACAGTTCGATCCTGACCGGAATCTCTTCTGTCAGCGGATAGACATCCAAGATCCCTCCTCTGACTGCAAACTGTCCCGGTCCTCGATCTGGCTTTCCCGCTCATACCCAAGATGGACCAGCTCTTCCTGCCAGTTTCTGAAAATCAATGACAGCCCCCGCTTCTATTTCAATACTTTTTCCACAATTTTTCTTTTGACGGAAGTCCATCTAAAAAAGCATCTGCCGTAGTGATCACCGTAACCGGCTCCCGGTTCTTCTTTTCTGTCAGTTTTTTCAGAACTTCCATTCTTTTTTCCGGTCAGGGCAGCACCCTTGATATCCGCATGATAAAATAAAGATCCTTTGCAGGATACAGAAAGGTATTCTCCTCCAGCATTTTGTATTCTTCATACGCCTGTTTTGCTTTTTTCCTCACTGGAAAAAACGATGACTCTGTACTCAAAGCCATCGCCCAATGCATACATCAGATGCGTCTTCTGCGAACTGACGCAGCCCGCAATCTGAAGAATTCCTTCTGCTTTTCCCCTCTTTCGAACTATTTCCTGATAATCCGCCAGTTCTTCCAACGGTTCCAAAAAAGCCAGCATATCATTCTTCCTTCTTCTTACGATTATACTCGTTCATCGCACCACTGATATCGCCTGATACGATCATCTCTACCGCTTTGACTGCATCCTCATATCCTTCCTCCATCAGTTCCTGCTCTGCCTTTGAAAAATGCCCCAGGACATAATCTGCCAGATCATACTTCGGAGGTTTTCTCCAACGCCCACTTTGATCCGCGGGAAAACCGGTCCGCCTACATGGGCGATAATATTTTTGATTCCGTTATGCCCTCCCGCACTGCCTTTCGCACGAATCCTCAATTTTCCTACATCCAGACTGATATCGTCATAGATCACGATCAGTTCTGTCTCAGGATCAACTTTATAATAATCCAGGATACTGCGGATACTCTCTCCGCTCAGATTCATATACGTCTGTGGCTTTGCAAGAATCACTTTCTGCCCTGCGATCATTCCCTTCCCGATCAAAGCCCGGTGCTTCTTTACATCTACATCTATATTATATCTCGCAGCCAGTCTGTCTATTACATCAAATCCGACATTATGCCTTGTCCCTTCATACTCCCCTGGTCGGATTCCCCAGTCCTGCAATAATAAACATCTTCACGACTCCTTTCTACTTTTGAAAACGTTGCTATTTATTTTACTCCATCCACAGATATTTGTCACGTATAAATCTCTTTTTCCACGTCATACAATGATAGAAAGAACTTGCTGTTCCCCTAACTGCCGGGAACAGACAGATACCGGAAATTCTGAACTTCAGGATCATTCGGCAAACAGCTACCAGAATCTATCAGGAGGGTTTTCCATGAGTTCCAGAACACGCATCGTTGTCCTACACATGAAAGAAATTATCTACACAGCAATCTTCGCTGCACTTGCTATCCTGCTGATCATTCTTCTGATCGTCATGTTCCGGCCATCCGGGAAATCTGCTGCATCAGGAGAGAAAAAAGCAGTACACCCGGGAGTCTATACTTCCACACTCACACTGAATAATACAAACCTGGAAGTCGAAGTTGCTGTCACAGATTCAGAAATCAGCAGCATCCGCTTTTCCAATCTTGATGAAACCGTAACAACTATGTTCCCACTGGTTCAGCCTGCACTGGAAGATATCGCAGATCAGATCTGCCGAACTCAGTCCCTGGAGAATATTTCTTTTCCGGAAGAGGCCCCTTACACATCCCAGTTAATCCTTAACGCGGTCACGCAGGCGGTCGAAAAAGCCACAGTTCAATAACCGTGGCTTTTTCTGTCTTTCCTATCATAACTGTTCTTTTTCTGACGGAAAGCCTACCCTTCCACAATCAGATATGTTCCATCCGGGAGTACAAAGACCTCCGATGCTTCCTCCATCTCTTCCTCAGTCATATGATCCACATCTGCTCCGCTCTCCTCAAAATACTCGCGTACCTCCTCCAGTGAATCCACAATAACTGCCATGCAGTCTTCCAGAAATGCTTCTGCCTCTTCCAGTGTCTCTGCTACCGGTTCATCGAACAGTTGTCCCTGATCCTTCAGAAAAGTACGCAGACATTCTTCACTATATTCACCCATCTTCTCGTCCTCCTGCTATCTCATTATCTCAAGTATTTCATCAACCGAATCTACGATACAGTCTGCCCTGTCTTCTTCCAGTGCTTTTCTTCCACGGAATCCCCAGGATACCAGGATCGTCTTCATGCCGGCTGCCTTTCCCGTTGCAAGATCCACTTCCGAATCTCCGATATACGCTGTCTCTGCGATCTCAGCTCCCAGTCTGTCCGCAATGTCAAGTGCCGCACTGGGATCCGGTTTTCGGAACGCCCTCTTTCTGCCCCTGGATCCAGTCAAAAGCCCTTCTCCAAAAATCTCCTTAATCACATGACCGACCTGGCGGTCCGGCTTATTTGAAAGCACTGCAAGCCTGATCCCCTGCTTTTTCAATGTCTCGAGCATCCTTTCAATTCCCCTTATAAGGAACAACCTTATAAGTACAGTTCTCATCGAACACTCTGCCATAGACTTCCATCGCCTCATCGAGCCTGTCCAGATCCTCATCTCCCCCGGCTTTCAACGCCTTCTATGAGAACCTTCGCTCCGTTTCCGACAAAATCTCTGCACTGCTCTTTCGTGATCTGTGGCATATGAATCTGCTTCATCGTCTCATTCACAGAATATTCCAGTGAATCCAATGTATCAGTCAATGTTCCGTCGAGATCAAAAATACATGCTTTCATCCCTGCTGCCTCCCTGCCATCCTTCATCCTGTAAGGACATTCTGTATTGTATTTCTTTCTCACTTATCATAGTATGATACATTCTAAAAAGCAAGTATTGACAACGCATTTATCGGCATATTTTTTCAATCCCCAGCAGATACTGCCGCATCGTCTTCAGGGCGTTTTTCTCAAGTCTGCTGACCTGTGCCTGAGAAATCCTGATCTGTCCTGCCACCTCCGTCTGAGTCTTCCTTCAAAAACCGCAGACTGATAATATACCGTTCCTGCTCATTGAGCCGTTCCATCGCAGCCTCCAGCGAAAGTTCCTCTACCCAGTTTTTCTTCCCGGTTTTTCTTATCACTGACCTGATCCATCACATACAATGCATCCCCTCCGTCATTGTATACCGGTTCATGAAGACTCATCGGAGTCTGTACCGCATCTAGGGCAAAAACCACATCCTCCTTGGCAATCCCGATCTCATCTGCAATTTCCTGCACCGTCGGTTCTTTCATATAGCGGCGTACATATCCTTCCTTTGCATAAATAGCTTTATAAGCCGTATCCCTCAAAGAACGGCTCACACGGATGCTGCTGTTATCTCTTAAATATCTCCGGATCTCACCTACGATCATCGGGACTGCATAAGTTGAAAATCTTACCAGCCGCTCCGGATCAAAATTATCCACTGCCTTCATCAGACCCCACATCCGATCTGGAATAAATCATCTGCACTTTCACTGCTGCTGTCAAATCTCTTGATCACACTCAGAACCAGTCGCAGATTTCCTTTAATATATTCTTCTCTCGCTTTTTTCATCGCCTTTCTGAATCCGACGAAAAAAGCTCCTCCTTCTCATCTTCCCTGAGAAGCGGGAGCTTTGACGTATTCACTCCGCACAGTTCCACCTTATTCATCATCGTAAGAATCCTCCTAAGTCATTTTCTACTTAGAATCATTCTCCATCTGAATCAAAGATATTCTGTCCGGGGAAAAATTTAATAAAGTTTTACTCCTTGACAATCACAGTTCCCACTTATCCGCAAGATTATTGATCTGTGCTTCAAATTTTGCTTTATCTTTATTGGAAAGTCCTGCATTGCTGTAAATGATATCCATAAGCCTTTTACCAGCCAGCGTAAGCCGGTCATACGCTGCATCCGCTTTCTTCTGTGCCGGTTTCTTTGCTTTCACAGGGATCTTCACGCCCTCACTGAGGATCTCATTTTTCAGAAGATCCACTTCTGCACACGGAAATGGTGCAAACGCCTGATAATCAAATGTCTCTTCCACAGTCTTTGCGAACTCCTCAGTTACTGTATCTTCACCATGTACAACAAAAACTCGCTGTATCGGTGGATCAAATGCCTTTACCCATTTCAGCAGACCATTCATATCCGCATGCCCACTGACACCATGAAGGCTTTCAATCCTTGCATGTACCTCGATCGACTCTCCAAACAGCTTCACATTTTCTCGCCCTCCAGCAGCCGCCGACCCAGCGTTCCGTTTGCCTGATATCCGACAAATAAGATCGTACACTCTTCTCTCCAGAGATTATGCTTCAAATGATGCCGGATTCTTCCTGCATCGCACATTCCTGAAGCGGAAATGATTACTTTCGGCTTTTCTATAAAATTGATCATCTTAGAATCTTCACTGATATTGCAGTATGCAGTCCCGGAAATACCAGTGGATTGATCCCTGCATTCACAAGAGCAAGTGCCTCCTCATCAAAGCATTCCCGCATATTTTTAGTAAATACCTTTGTCGCCTCGATTGCCAGCGGACTGTCCAGATAAACTTCAAAATCAGGATACTCACTCAGCAGTCCCTTTTCTTTGATCTCACGGATAAAATACAGCATCTCCTGCGTTCTTCCTACGGCAAATGAGGGATCACTACATTTCCTTCCGGTCAAAGGTCTCTTTCAGAATCCTTGTAAAATCGCCAAGATAATCCGGCGGTTTTCCTGTGCATGTACCCGATTTCCATAGGTGGATTCCATGACGATATAATCTGCATTCTCCGTATAGGCCGGATCTTTGATGATCGGCTGATCCGTATTCCCTATATCACCTGAAAATACAATCTTTTTTGTCACGCCATCTTCTGTCGCCCACACTTCAATACTGGCTGATCCCAGCAGATGCCCCACATCGGTAAACCGGATCTCAACGCCTTCACAGATCCTGATCCGCTGCCATACTGACATGGCACAAAAGTTCAATCGCGTCCAGTGCATCCTGCATTACATAAATTGGTACATACTCCGGCTGTCCTGCACGTTTTCCCTTCCGGTTTCTCCATTCTGCCTCAAACATCTGGATATGTGCGCTGTCACGCAGCATGATATTACACAGGTCAGCCGTTGCATACTGTGGTAAAGATCTGACCTTTAAATCCATGATTTTGCAAAAGTCTTGGCAGCATCCCCGAATGATCAATATGTGCGTGCGTCACGAACACATAATCCACCGCTCTTCATTCGCCGGAATCGGAAGCCCCGGATTCTCATACAGATCCGGTCCCTGCTCCATTCCACAATCAATCAGAATATTTTTCCCTGCAGTTGAAGGAAATGACAGCTTCCCAGTAACCTCATGCGCTGCACCCAAAAATTCTATCTGCATCTGTCCTTCCAACCCTTCTGTAAATTCCAGTCCGTTTTATTGATATGCAGTCATTTATTTAATATGCACGAAAAATCTGTCCACTGTCTGTTTAAATTTTGTCAAATTTCGACTTCTCCTTTATTTTAATAAATCGATGAACGTTATTCAAATCGTACAATTTCTTTTTTCAATCTTCCCATAATTTTTTTCTCAAGCTGGAGATGTAGGACTGGGAGATTCCAAGCATATCTGCCACCTCTTTCTGTGTCTTTCCTCCCCATCGGATGATCAGTCCGAAACGCAGTTCGCACGATCATTTTTCCCGACCGGACAGTTTGTTCAAAGCCCTTTAAAATTTTCCGCTCTGCCTCATTTTCCAAGATCTTTATAGATTCTTCATCCGTCCCCAGAATATCCGATAAGAGCAGTTCATTTCCATCCCAGTCCACATTTAACGGTTCGTCGATGGACACTTCCATTTTTGTCTTACTGTTGCGGCGAAGATACATCAGGATCTCATTCTCTATACATCTGGATGCATAGGTTGCAAGTTTGATCTTTTTGGTTGGATTGAATGTATTGATCGCCTTGATCAGACCAATCGTTCCAATGGAGATGAGGTCTTCAACCCCTACCCCTGTATTGTCGAATTTTTTGCAATATAAACGACCAGTCTCAGATTATGCTCAATCAGAAGCTTTTTCGCCTCCTGATCATCTTCTGTTCCCAGCCGTCCGATCACTTCCTCTTCTTTTTCATTTTCAAGCGGCGGTGGAAGAACATCTGTTCCTCCTATGTAATGAATCTCTTTCTGCCCTCCGAAGATCAGCGTCCTGAAATCAGGCACTACTTTCAGTTTAAATTTCTCCGGCACTGCTACTTTTACTATCATTTTCATTTTCCTCCTAAATATTCAGATAATCATGGTTCAGGATCAACTGGTATTCTTTTCTCTGAAATCGTTCCTTCATTTGATTCCGATCAACGGTTTTTCAATCCATTTTTCCCCGTCCATGCTGACACACATTTTCTCGATTCGGAAGATTTTTTATTACACCGGTTCCACTGATCTCTGATAAGGGATGTACCGCATTTTCGGTTCCGTATCCCTCAGGACAGATCCTTCTTTCTGCTGTTGTTTCTGAACTTTTCATAGAATTCATGGTCGAGAATACTGACCGGATCACCACTGACCGGATCGCATAAAAGATTTCCCGTATCCATCAGTGCCATGACGCTCATCTTTCTCTCGTTCAAATACAGCGTCACCTCACACCGCACCTGTTCTTTTCCGCTGTTTTTTTCTTAACAGTTTCCAGCATTTCACAAAGAGAAATGCCGTTCCCACTGCCGTCCCATAAAAAGGCTGATATACCTTAAATACGGCGGAATTTGTCATCATGCCTCCCATAAAAACCGCACATAGGTATAATATATATGTAGGCCTTTATAAATTGAGCTTTCGTTCTGATACGGAGACCGGTTATAAGCATACAACTGCTGACAATTCCATGAAAAAAATAAGTTGAAAGACTCCGGGGATCCCCTGACTATTCCAAGGCACATCATCCCGCTTCCAAGCCCTCCGCCCAGAAAGATTCTCTGCCAGTTACTTTTGCATTTCAGAACCCGATTCAGTACAAGAAGCAACAGACTGTCCATCATGAAATTTTCCAGAAACAACAAATCAATATACAATTCGTAGTGCATATTCCACCTTCCTTCTCCTTTGTATGCATGACTCATTATATGCCTGCACCAAAGCAGAAGTTTGTCGGACACTGACAGAAAGATCAGAATATTTTTCGACAACATCCTGCTTAACAGCCCGTTGTTCCTGCACTCTGTAAATTGCATTTTGTGTAAAAAAAAAGAACCGGCTTTAACCAGTTCTTTTCTAAAATCTATTCATTCTGTCTTTCAGAATCCAGCGATTGTCTTTCCCTTCTTACTTTTTGAAGAAATCAGGAATCTTGATCGACTGCTGCTTTACATTGCTTGAAGGTGTTCTCGGCTGCGTGGTGTCGGCATTGTTCCTCCCTGCGGTCTTACTGTGGAACCTGCTCTTCTCTCATGATCCAGTGTAGATCTCACATGAGATTCTCCGCCGGACGGAAGAATGGATCCAACCTTCTGCTGTCCTTCCAGTCTTGCTTTTAACTTAGAAGCACTTCCGCCTACATTATGTAAGCCGGTAGCAATAACTGTGATTGTACATTCATCAGATTTTGTATCATCATACATAGCACCGAAGATGATACTTGCACTTTCGCCTGCAAGCTCCTGTACATAATCAGCTGCATCAGAAGCATCCATAAGTGTAATATCACCGGATACATTAACGATAACGTTTGATGCACCCTGGATCGTAGTCTCAAGCAGCGGACTTGCAACAGCCTGTTTTTACAGCCTCAAGAGCCTTATCATCACCGCGTCCTGCACCGATACCGATGTGAGCAATACCTTTATCCTTCATAACTGTCTGGATATCAGCAAAGTCAAGGTTGATCAGAGATGGTACATTGATCAGGTCTGTGATACCCTGAATACCCTGCTGAAGAACCTCGTCAGCCTTTTTCAAAGCTTCCGGCATAGTAGTACGTCTGTCTACAACTTCAAGCAGTTTGTCATTCGGGATAACGATGATTGTATCAACGTTCTCCTTTAATTTATCAATACCACTTGTGGCATTCTGCATTCTTGTCTTGGATTCGAAACGGAAAGGCTTTGTGACAACTCCTACTGTCAGAGCGCCCTGCTCTTTCGCAATTCTTGCGATAACCGGAGCAGCACCTGTTCCTGTTCCTCCACCCATTCCACAGGTAACAAATACCATGTCTGCACCTTTCAGTGCTGCCTGGATCTCTTCTGAACTTTCTTCCGCAGCTTTCTCCCCGATCTCCGGCTGTGCTCCTGCACCAAGTCCTTTTGTAAGCTTTTCTCCGATCTGTATCAACGTAGGAGCCTTGCAAAGCTGCAACGCCTGCTTATCTGTATTTACAGCTATAAATTCTACACCCGCAATCTGTTCGTCGATCATTCGGTTCACGGCATTGTTACCGCCTCCGCCGACTCCGACAACAATAATTCTTGCAGCCGCTTCAGATTCGTTGGTTTTAATTTCTAACAAGAGTAGTTCCTCCTTTGTCGTCTCATTAATCTTTTATACATCCCTTAATTTTAATTGAACGATACAATTCAATAAGTATATAATAAAGTCTTTTCCGTAAATAATCAATAGATTTTTTCTTATTTTCTGATTTTTTTTTACTCAATTTACATTCTTTTCCTTTTATTGCACGTCAGCGGTCTGCTCCGCAGTCTGTGGTGTAAACCGGATGGATGCGGAAGACGAATCAAAATTCTCCAGATGGAGTGTTCCTGCGGTGTCAGGATACTTCTTCAGTTCTTCCAGGATCGGTCCTACCTGTGCCAGACGCTCTTCATACTTCTCATTTCCCAGCAGTACTTCCACTGCTCCGAAATATAATACGACATCACTTCCATCTGTATTGCAGACGATCCGCTCCGGTGACAGGGCATTTTTTTTTCTGAGATATCTGGATGTCTCTGCCAGTTTCTCAAAAATCGCATCATCCTCCACAGGAAGCACTTTTTCCGATTTCCACCTCTGCTGTATCAAAGAAAGTCCTTCAATATACGGGACTCCCTCGATCTGCTTTGCACTCCGAAGCGTTGCGATCCCCTGTTCATCAAAATACAGCATCGCCTCATCATAATCTACATAGCCGAGCATACTTTTTTCAACCACTGTCACAGCAACCGTCCACGGATTCTTCAATGACACTTTCAGGCTCTCTACTCCTGACGGAAGTTCTCCCTTGTCAAAAGTATATTTTCCTAAAAGATACAGAGAATTTACTGACAATGGATCTTTTCAATCCAGTTCGTGATTGTTCCTCTCCATAATACATTTCCACTGACCTGGATCTTTCAAACGGAATCCGAAAAATACATATCAGCACCAGAACTGCCACGGTCAGGATCAGGATCAGAATCATTTTTCCTATCTTTTTTCTTTCATTTTTTTTCTTCATATATGCTCCTCTGTCTTAACGTTCTCCTGCCCTGTTTTCCGGACGCATCTCTTTTTTTCTGATTCCTGCCGGAATAATTTGAAACACTCAGCACAAGTCCCATCTCCAGTAATAAAAAATACAACTGATGTACCTCCATAACTGATAAACGGCAGCGTGATTCCTGTATTGGGAATGGAATTTGTTACCACTGCAATATTTAAAATGATCTGGATCATCATATGTGCCATCGCTCCTGTTGCAATCAATGCACCGGTCAGATCCTCCGCCTTTGCAGCAATCACAAAGAATCTCCAGATCAGGATCAGAAAAACCTGATCAGGATTCCTGCACCCACCAGTCCAAGTTCTTCACAGATAACCGAAAAGATCATATCATTTTGTGCCTCAGGAAGAAACCCCAGCTTCTGGACACTGTTCCCCAGTCCTCTGCCAAATAAGCCTCCGCTTCCAATGGCATACAATCCCTGCAGGGTCTGATAACCTTTTTCGTATTTCTCCGGATTTCTCCAGATTGCGATCCGTTCCAGCCTGTAACTCTCCAATGCAAGGAAGATCGTCATAAATCCTGCTCCACCTGCAATCATCCAGAAAAATTGCAGATATTTCGGACTCGCCGTGAAGATCATCACTGCCCCAATTCCTAAAATAATGATCGCTGTGCTTAAGTTACTGCTCTCTACAAGTCCCACGATGGGAAGAATCGTCAGCATAGTAAGGACAATACTTTTGAATTTTCCCATCTTTTTATATTCTTTTTCAATCAGCCATGAAAGAAATACGATCACCGCTACCTTTGCAAATTCTGAAGGCTGAAATGAAACCGGGCCCAAAGACAGCCATCTTTTGGACCCGTTATATTCCTCTCCAAACAGCAGAACTGCCACCCCCAGCAGGATTGACAGCAGATATCCCGGCACTGCCAGTGGAATCCATCTATGGTAATCAATCCTCGAAATAACCGCCATTCCGACAAGTCCGAGACCTGTGGCAAAGCCCTGCTTTTTTAAATAATAGAAAGAGTCGTGAAACTTTACATTTCCATTATAAGCACTGATGCTGGTTAGAGAACCAGTCCTGCAATTACATATCAGCACAAGTACCGTGACAAGTAATGTATCATCATAGGTGCATCGCTTTGCAGGATGCCTCAATCCAGATCCACTCAAATTTTATAACTGATTTACAAGTTCTTTGAATTTATCTCCACGCTGCTCATAATTTTTGAACATTCCCCAGCTTGCACATGCCGGTGAAAGAAGTACTGCATCTCCCGGTTCTGCATACTCAACGCATTTTTCAAATGCCTCTTCAAATGTATCTGCCATTACGATCTCATGAAATCCGAGTTTTCAGCCGTCTGTGCGATCTTTTCTCTTGTAGTCCGATCAGAACCAGCTTTTTGACCTTTTCCGTCAAACGCATTGATCCATTCATCATATGCAGAATCCTTTATCATATCCTCCACCGATCAGTACCGTTGGGCGGTTCATTGCCTGGATTCCCTTGATCGCAGCATCCGGGTTCGTTCCTTGGAATCATTATAATAAACAACGCCGTCTTTTTCTGCCACAAATTCAATCCGATGCTCTACTCCCTGAAATTCCTTCAAGGTCTTTCGGATGATCTCAACCGGTACTCCATAAGTTGCTGCCATCGCTGCTGCTGCCATCGCATTTTCATGATTATGCGTACCGAGAATATTCAGTTCATTGACTGTACAGATCTCTGTCTTTTCACCATTCAGGCTCAGCACGATCTTCTCTCCGTCCAGATAGATTCCCTCTTCCAGTATACGCTGGCTGCTGAAATATAGAACCTTTGCTTTCAATGTCTCACCAAACTGACGTGTCACTGCATCTTCGTAATTCAGAACGCACGTATCCTCTTCCGTCTGGTTCTTTGCAATATTCTCTTTCGCTGCAATATAAGCTTCCATTGTATGGTGACGGTTCAGATGATCCGGTGTGATATTCAGGATCGCACTGACACGCGGACGGAATGTCTCAATCGTCTCAAGCTGAAAACTGCTCATCTCTGCCACGATCACAGAATCTTCTGTTGTCTCAAGTGCCACACTGGTATAAGGATTTCCAATATTTCCAACTACATATGTATTCTCTGTATAGTTCTTCATGATCTGACCAAGCAGAGAAGTTGTCGTCGTCTTTCCGTTGGTTCCGGTAATCGCAAGAACTCTCCCTTTCCTGCTTCATATGCCAGTTCGATTTCCCCCAGATCGGGATTCCCCGGTCTCTCATCTCATTCACAATCGGAAGATCGGTCGGAACTCCCGGACTCATAACAACCAGATCCAGTGTCTTCAGCAGCTGTGCCTTTTTTTCGTCCGCAAGTGTACCAAGAAGAATCTGTAAACTGCCATTCCCGGATTCCGGGATCTTTGACAGGATCTCTTCTCTGTCCAGCTTATCATTCCCATCATAAAGTACGACTTCTGCACCTTCAAGGAGCAACAGACTGCATGCCGCTTCTCCACTGATTCCTGAACCAAATACAAGTACCTTTTTTTCTTTTTGATCTTCATCTTTTTATACCCCCATAAGAGCAATCAGGCAAAGGATTGCCGTAATGATCGAAAATACAGCTACAACTCTCGTCTCAGACCATCCGCACAACTCAAAATGATGATGGATCGGTGCCATCTTAAAGAATCTCTTTCCTCCGGTCTTTTTAAAATATGTTACCTGCAGAATAACTGAAATCACTTCTGCAAGATAGATAAATCCCACAATGAGAATAAATAACGGCATTCTCATCATATAGGCAGTTCCAGCAACAAATCCTCCCAGTGCCAGTGAGCCGGTATCTCCCATAAATACTTTCGCCGGAAATACATTAAACAGCAAAAATCCCATCAGTGCGCCGACAACCGCACAGGTAATCGGTTCCAGTCCACTCTTTGTTCCAACCGCTACAACTGTAAAAATGTTGCAACCAGTACTGTGACGCTGGAGGCAAGTCCGTCCAGTCCGTCTGTAAAATTCGTACCATTCACAGTACCGATCACTGCAAAGAACAGTACCGGAATTGCAAGCCATCCAAGATTCAGTTCGTACCACGTGTAAACGGAACGATCATGGTCAGCGGAACCTTTGCCACTTTTACGAGATAATATGCAAAGATCGCCGTCACTACGATCTGCAATGCCATCTTCTGCATTGGATAAAGTCCATCCGAACGTTTCATGACAACCTTCAGATAGTCATCCACAAAACCGATCAGTCCGAACCCAACGGTAACGAAACAGAACCGGAATGATCTGCGGATAATCTTTACATAGATCAGAGATGTGACCGCAACGGCAGCAGGATGATCACGCCTCCCATGGTAGGCGTCCCTGCCTTCTTCAGATGCGACTGGACTCCTTCTACCCTCTCTGTCTGCCCCATCTTCAGCTTTCTTAAAAACGGGATCACGACCGGTCCGAGGATCAGACTGATCGCAAATGAAATCAATACCGGAATTACTATATGACTGTTCATACATACATCCACCTCTTTATTTCTTTTGTTGTACGTCCGGAAATTTCAGCTCCCTTTTCAGAAGTATCTCTTTCAAAACGCCTTTACAGTATACCCTATCAGTCAGCTTTTTCAATCCCGAGATACGGCAGCACGTTATCAAAAATTTTGCGTAACACCGGTGCAGCGATCGTACCGCCATAATAAACTCCCTGTGGATTACGGATCACCACGATTCCGAGAACCTGTGGATTTTCCGCCGGGGCAAACCCTATAAAGGAAGAAATATATTTATTTGCACTTCTTGGAAGTGTCTGGGACGTTGCCGTTTTTCCTCCGACAGAATACCCCTCCACACCGCTCCGTTTCTTCCGGATCCTTCTTCCACCACACTCTTTAAAAGCATCCGCATGGTTTCTGAAGTTTTTTCTGATACGATCCCTTTTTTTCTCTTCATATGAAACTGTTCCAGTACCTTTTTCCTTCTCCGTCTTCAATGGAAATTCCAAAATGCGGCGTGACTCTTTTTCCACCATTGACCAGGAACTGACTGTCGTTGCCATCTGAATCGGTGTGATCTGGAAAGACTGGCCAAATGAAATAGTTGCCAGTTCTACCTGTCCGATATTTTCCTTTTTATGCATAATCGTTGCCGCTTCTCCCGGAAGATCCATTGGTCAGCCCCATAAGCCCAAACTGCTTAAAATATTCAAAAAACGGTCTGCCCCATCCTTAAGACCAATATCTATAAAAACCGGATTACAGGAATTTGAATCCCCTGTACAAAATTTTCCTGCCCATGTCCGCCCAACTTTATGGCACCGGATCCGCCGGTCTTCCACCACCCGGTATCCTGGGCAGGAAAATGTATCTGAAAGTGACACCACTCCTTCCTCCAGGCAGGCTGATGATGTAATGATCTTAAATGTAGAACCTGGTTCATACGTATCATTAATACATTCATTTCTCCACATCCGGTTCACCGTTCCTGTAATTCTACATCCGAAAGAGTTTTCTTCTGCCACTTCGGTATTCAGTTCATACGGGTGTATTCAGATTAAATTCCGGCACATTCACCATCGCCAGGATTTCTCCGTTCTGTGGATTCATGAGCAGGACAGAGACTTTGTCTGCCTGCTTTTCTTCCAGGACTTTTTCCGCCGCCTGCTGACAGAAACTCTGAATATTATAATCCATACTGATCCGCAGTATTTCCTCCTGCTACCGGTTCGATCCGGTCTTCAGCGACTCCTTCCAGTTCAATCCCTCTTGCGTCTGTCACTGTTAAGATCGTTCCATTGATTCCTTTTCAGATACTCTTCATATTTCACTTCCAGGCCAATGATTCCCTGATTATCTCCACCGGTAAATCCAAGGACTCTGGAAGCCAGGTCACGATAAGGATAATATCTTTTAAAGTCTTCATCCACTTTCACACCGTCCAGATCATAATCCCGGATTCTGTCACCTGTCTCTTTTTCTACATTTGTCCTGATTTTCTCCATGGATGTGACTTTTTGTATTTTCTCTGCGATTTTACTCTCATCCATTTCCAGTTCTTCTGCAAGGATCCTGATTACTTTTTCCGGTTCGGTCACCTGGCTGTGGATCACGGAGATCGTACAGACCGTCTTGTTGGCTGCCAGGACGGTTCCATTACGGTCCAGGATCTCTCCTCTGGCTGCTTTGATCTTCCGTTCCCGCTCATGAAGATCCTTTGCCAGTTTCTGATAATGTTCTGCATCAAATACCATCAGATAAAATAATCTCGCCATAAGAGAAACGATCAACACAACTGCGATTGAAAATACAACCAGCATTTTCTTTTTATTATAGGTCTTATTTTTCATAAAAATAACTCTGAAAAGAATGTCTTTATAACTTATTCCATCCTTTTCAGAGTTATACATTAATCTCCGTTGTTCACAGTTGCCCAACTGTCCAGATCCGGTTTGTAGTTTTCATCTGCAGAAGAGTCTGTCTTTTTATCATATGTATCTGTATAATTTTCATCGAAATCAGAGTACTCCGTATCTCCGAAATCCTTTCCTTCCGCCTGTGCCGCAGCCGCCGCATCTGCTGCTTTGATCTGCTCACTCTCCTGGATCGTCGTAATTCCAAGATAAGGGAATGCTTCTTCCATGATCGATTTTGCAAGTTCCAGGACAAGAAGACTGTTGTCCTGTGCCGAAACATTCGGCTCATCAATCACAACATACACCACTACTTCCGGATTTTCCTGTGGTGCATATCCGATATAGGACAGAAGATATTTTCCCTCTTTTCTCGGAATCTTCTGTGCTGTTCCGGTTTTGCTCCGATATCGTATCCTTCTACTGCCGCCTTTTTCCGGTACCGTACTCCATGGTTGCTTTCATATAGGATTTCAGCATCGTGGAAGTTTCCGCTGAAACAGTCTTTCGTAAAAGAACCGGATCTTTTGTCTCGATCACATTTCCATTCTGATCCTGGATCTGTTTTTACTACATGTGGTTCATAATAATATCCGCCGTTGATCAGTGATGAAAATCCGGTAATAAGCTGTACCATCGTCACATTAAAACTCTGACCAAAAGAGTTGGTAGCCAGATCCACTGCTGTCATATTGTCTGCCGTATATAGAAGTCCCGCAGTTCCGGCCTCCCCCGGAAGATCAATGCCTGTATATTCCCCAAAACCAAAAATATGCTGATATCTTGTGAAATGATCCACTCCGATACTTTCTGCCATCGTCATCAGTGCCACATTACATGAATTTGCGATTGCATCCTGGATCGTTTCCATTCCATGTCCTGACCGCAGATGGCATCCGATATCATAATCTGCCACTCTCAGTGATCCACCACAATAATACGTTTCATTTCCGGTCAGTGTTCCGCTTTCCAGCCCGGCTGCAACCGTAAACGGTTTCATCGTCGAACCCGGCTCATAGGTATCACTGATGCAGAAGTTTCTCCACATCTGATTCCTTTTTCCGTCTTCTCTTCCTCAGTCATTCCGTTGATCGTATCTTCTGAATAAATTGCAGACAGATCTGCCGGATTGTTCAGGTCATAATCCGGGTAAGATGCCTGTGCCAGAATCTCACCTGTATTTGGATTCATGATCATGACTGCTGTATTTTTACTTCCCGGCTCTCCGCTCCTTGCCTCACCGGCATGGGCCTGATTAAATGCCAGGATCTTATCTTTCCACAATCTTCTGCAGGCTCACATCAATGGTCGTCACAACCGTATCTCCATTCTTTGCTGCTTTCACTGTATGCTCTGCTGAAGAGGAAGACCCGGAATCAAAATAGCCATATTCTCTTCCATCTGTACCACTCAGTACTGCATTATATGCATTCTCTATGCCAAAAGAGCCCTCGCCTTCTGAATTGGTAAAACCGATCGTGCTGCTCGCCAGCCGGTTATACGGATAAAGCCGGGTGTAGTCATCTTCCAGCCAGATTCCCTTTACATTGGGATAATTCTCATCATCTGCATCGATCTCATTAAATTTCTTTGCAGCTGCATAATCAATCCCTTTTTTACAATACTGTACCGGCTCTCCGGATTGGTACTGATCAGATCCCTGATCTGTGCTTCATCAATTCCAAAGCAGTCCTTCAGGACCTGGATCGTAGGTTCTATGTATTTATCTTTGTCCGTCATAACTTTGACATCCAGGATTACGTTATATACCCTCTCGCTTGTAGCGATCTTCGTACCGTTTCGGTCAACAATATCTCCTCTTTTATAGGGGATGACCCTGCTTCCATAATTTTTGCTGATCCAGTACTTTTTTTGGTATATTTGCTGCCCTTGGTCACATTAATATAAGTAATCCTTCCAATAAGAACAACAAAAAGCCAGTATAACTGCCATAAATAGCATTACCAGCTTTTCGTTGCATCCTTACCGGAAATTTTCTTGTCAGAAATTCAAATCTGTTCTTTCGTTTTTTTCTTCCTGCCATCTTAAACTAATCCTTATTTTGATACATCCCTGGACTGGGCAAGAACACCGTCCTTTGGGATCTCCTCATATTGCTTTTACATAATCACTCGTAGGACTTTTGTATTCCACAACATTTCCTGGGATTCATAAACCATTCCCATCTCGTTCATGGCCTTTTCTCTCACCGTGTCCAGATTCACGGAGTCAACAGCCGCATTATACGCTGTATCATTTGCCTCTGTCAAGTCCGCAAGTTCTTCCTGCATCGAAGTAACATGAGCTGATCTTGTAACAACTTCTGTCTGCAGTCTGATGTACACCACACAGACCGCTACTGTACAGACCGCTGCAAGAATGAAAAATATCGCATAAGCCGGACTGATCTTCATCGCACGATTCCGGTTTCTCATTACCTGACTGCTTGTCTTCCCTGTCTTTGCAGGACGAACTTCCTGTCTTCTTTTTGGGCTGAACTTCTGCCTGACGTACAGCATTTCCATATACATAAAACTTTTTCTCTGTCAGAAGTGACTCTGTTCTGCTGTCTGTATCTTCTATCTGCTGCCATCCTATACAGCCCCTTTCCCTGAAATTTGCTCTCTCAGGCTCTCCCCTTCCCGAAAGAACGTTCTTTTATACTCTAAATACTCCTTTTTACCTAAGCACGTTCAAAAATTACTGAGCTTCGCACTTTTGAACGACTGTTTACCTCCAGCTCTTCTTCCGACGGAAGAATTGGCTTTCTGGTGATCACCTTTCCCTTTGATACATTTCCACATACGCAAACCCGGGAAATGGCTCGGACAGGTACAAGGATTCTCATTTTTTCTGAAAGAACTCTTGACGATTCTGTCCTCCAGTGAATGAAACGTAATAATGCACAGTCTTCCACCCGGATTCAGCAGTTCAATCATGTCATCCAATGTATCTCGCAATACATCCAATTCATGATTCAGCTCAATCCTGATCGCCTGAAATGTCCTTTTTGGACGGATGTCCTGACGTTTTCCGGACTTTCATCGGAATCGCATGGCTGATGATCTCATTCAGTTGTCCTGTTGTCTCTATCGGTGCTTTTTCCGTTCTGCGACAATATGCTTTGCAATGTTCTTTGCAAACCGGTCTTCTCCGTAGTCGCGTATCACCCGATAAAGTTCTGATTCACTGTAATCATTGATAATGTCACGGGCTGTCATCTTCTGTCTCTGATCCATCCTCATATCAAGCGGTGCATCCACCCGATAGGAAAATCCTCTTTCTGCAGTATCTAACTGATAGGATGAAACTCCCAGATCCACCGTGATCCCATCCACTTTATCAATGCCCAGTTTCTGGAGCTGCTGCTTCATATCGCAATAGTTGCTCCTGACTATCGTGACTTTCTCCCCGAAGCATTCCAGACGTTTTCCCGCTGCCCTGATTGCATCGGCGTCCTGATCTATTCCTATCAATCTCCCTGACTGCCCAGTCGACTGCAGACTTCATAAGCATGTCCGCCTCCACCTAATGTTGCATCCACATAGATGCCATCCGGTTTTACGTTCAGCCCGTCCACGGTCTCATACAACAGTACTGATATATGCTCGAATGCCATAATTTCCTCCTTTTTGGCTGCCTTCTCCCCGGCTGCCTTCTGTCATCAGATGCGTATTCCTATCGCTTCCATGCGTTCCGCAATCGCATCCAAATCTTCTTCACTGATCTGACACTTTTCTTCCCAAAGAGCTTTATCCCAGATCTCAACGCGGTCCTGTACTCCTACAAGTACCACTTCCTTCTCAAGATGTGCTGCTTTTCTGAGTGACGTAGGAACAAGCACTCTCCCCTGCCTGTCAAAACTTCCCTCATTTGCACTTCCGAAAAAATAACGCTTGAACATTCTGGCATCCTTGTTCATCCGTGGTAAAGACTCGAGTTCGGCAACGAATTTGTTCCATTCTTCCTGAGAGTACACAAAAGACAGCCTTCCAGTCCATTACAGATAACGAAGCTGTCACCCAGCCCTTCTCTTAATTTGGGCTGGAATGATTAATCTGCCCTTTTCATCAATGTTATGATTATACTCTCCTAATAACATCTGGAACCCTTTCTCTCAAACGTAAGACTCCATTAGCCTCCACAATGTGCCACTTCTCACCACTTTCTTACCACTTGCCTCCATTGTAAACCACTCTCCCCCCTTTTTCAAGAGTTTTTTCATTCTTTTCCAATACTTTTTCATGCACAGGAACCTTCAGTCACCGGACCTCGTACAAGCACAGCTTTTAACTCATTGTCCGTATAAATACAGAATCTGCCACCGGCGGCTACTCCTGCATCCTTTTTGGCAAAAAAAGAGACATAATGTACAACTTCTGCCATACATTATATCTCTCACTTTTCTTTTCATTCTTCTATTCCGCATCCCGTGATGGCTTTCTTCCACCAGCCCCCACTTTCTGATCCGGTATCCGGGAAGTTTCCCACTTCCCACCACTTTATTCTATTCTAGAGGAAAGTCCATTCAGGTAATCCGTGATCGAGTCATAATTCACTTCTGTAACCGCTCTCTCTTTGTTCGATTCATGCATATCATATACTGAATATCCCAACCAGCCAATCAGTGCCACTGCAATCACTGCAACAACTCCCTTTCGTACGATTCCCATCATCTTCTGCTTACGCATCAGCTTTTTCCGATTTTCTTTTTCCTTTTTATAACGATCAACTTTTGCCTGACTCATCTTCTTCTGCTCCTTTCAATACGCTTTTTTTCATTCTACCACAAAGCGTATTAAAGTACAACTATTATTCCACCGTCATTTGCATACATACTGCTGATTCCTGCCGTATCTACAATAAAGCTTTCTTTTACATTTATCTTCTCACGGATCAGCTTTTCCACAGCCATCGCACGTTCAGGACAGTTGCAATGAGAAATTGCAAGAATCTTTTTTCCGTCGGATTGATCGCATCTGCGGCGATCTGTTCTGCCATCTTCGCCAGAGCTTTCTTCATGCCTCTTCCTGTCCAAGCTGACAGATCTGACCTTCCGGGTTCGCCCCCATGACCGGCTTGATATTCAGGGCACTCACCGCCAGCGATTTCAGTCCTGTCAGTCTTCCGTTCTTCCGCAGCGTATCAAGATTCTCAAGCACAAAAATAAGTATGCTGTTCCTCGATATACCGGTCAACACTTGCGATTACTTCTTCAAACTCCATTCCCTTTTCTTCACATTCCTGAATCTTCAATGCGATCAGAGATTCTCCGACCGATGCTGATCTTGAATTAAAGACATGGATCTGTTTCCTGCCATACTCTTCTTCATATAACTTTCTTCCAAGCTCTGCACTGTTATGAGAACCGCTCAGTTCTGCCGAAAGCGTCACGGCATAAACCCGCTCCGCTTCGCAATGATACAGCTCCATATATTTCTCCGGTGATGGGCAGGAAGACTTCGGGCATTCCGAACTTTCGGCAACCCGCTTCAGGAAATCTGCCTGATCAAAAGATTCATCATCCTGAATATGGACACCATCTACCTCCATACTCAGAGATGCCGTCTTATAGATTCCACTCTTCTTCATCTCATCAGTCAGTTCTCCACAACTATCTACAACTATTCTGTACTCCATTTATAATCCTCCTGCGTCACAACGCGTATTATCTTCTTCCATTATATGTAGTTTTTAATACTACGTTTAAATATATCACACTTCTCATGAAATGAAAAGCCTTTTATTCGATAGTTTATAACCTTTTGTTCAAAATATCAGAGACGCTGCCTGCACCTAGCAGACAGCGTCTCTGATATTTCTTCAAATTCCCCGATAACGGCTTTAATCTTTTAATTCTATTTTTGATGAGATCCCAAGTGCAATCCCATCTCTGCTAAAAGGAAGACGACTGCTGTACCTCCGTAACTGATAAATGGAAGTGTAACTCCTGTGGTAGGGATCAGACCGGTCACGACTGCAATATTTAAGATCACCTGCAGAGCAATATGCGAAAAGATGCCCGCTGCGATCAGAGATCCATAAAGATCCGGTGCATTTCTTGCAATAAACATCAGCCGGTAAAGCATGAATCCAAACAGACAGAGGATCAGGATCGCTCGAATACTCCCCAGTTCTTCGCAGATCACCGTCAGGATCATATCATTCTGTGCCTCGGGATCGCACTTAATTTCTGGGTACTGTTCCCGAGACCTTTCCCGAAAAAATCCACCTGATCCGATTGCATATAAGCCCTGAAGGAACTGATAACTGTCCTTGTCTGAATTTGCTTCCGGATTCAGCCATGCAATGATCCTCCGCATACGGAAATCCGTACTCGTTGCCATATCACTGATCTGTATTTTCAGATAAACTACCACAATAACTGCCAGAACCAATACCACACATGCAAAAACGACAAACCGTTTTGTCTTTGGATGTACTAAAAACAGGAGCAGAACCGTGATCGCCATGACAATGATCGCTGTACTCAGATTATCCGTAAGCACAAAGACACCGCCTGCAGCCACAACCCCATAAGCCCCGATCTTAAGCCAGCCCCTGATGCCGTAAGCTTTTTTTCCATATTCACACAATTTATATGAAATGAAAAGGATCACTGCGATCTTCGTCACCTCTGCCGGCTGAAAGGACATATTTCCAGGCAACTGGATCCATCTCCTTGCACCGTTGAGTTCCATTCCCAAAGGAGTCTTTACCAGTGCCATCAGAACCATTGCCACCAGAAAAATCTCCGTGTGAAATGCAGCATAAATATGATAATCTATCTTCGATACAGCAAGCATGATCAGAATCCCCACTGCCCCGATGATCGCCTGCTTCGTAAAATAGAACATATCATTTCCGTTCTCAACCTGTGCGGTATATGCACTTGTACTGTACAAGCATGATCAGTCCAAAACACATCAGGAAAATGATCACCAGTAAAAGATCATAGTCAAAGTACTTCGTTCCTTCTTTTTTCTTCTTTTTTCTCATCTGCTGTATGATTGCACTTAAGCTGCTTTCCTGCTGCCTGCTGCGTGATCTCTGTCCGGAGCGGTTCTGCGGTGCGGGTGTTCTTGATACTGCTCTTCTGTATTCCAGTTCACGCTCATACGCTTCCCGGTAATTTTTCTGCCCCTTGCTGCGTTCTTCGCTCCGCTCTCTCTGCTCTTTGCGGATTCACCGGCTGCATCGGCTGCGTATCCCCAAGATTTCTTCTTTTATTCCCCATCTTGACCTGCCTTTTGTCTATCTTGTATGCATGGCAGGATGTACCGGCTTACCATGTCCGAAATATCTGTCATACCATACAAGGAAAATGTAAACTGTCCAGATCTTACGGCTGTTATCGGTCTTTTTCATTGCTGTTCTTTTTCCTGCCTTATGATCATCCAGCATTTTAATCAGTAACTTTGTATCAAAAAATTTCTTTTGCAGCATCCGTCTGAAACATCTCTTTTACCCGTGAATAATAACGATCTTCTTTCAGCCATACACGGATCGGAATCGGGAATCCGAGTTTCTTCTTTTCGGCAGTCTTGCTACGGATATTTCTTTCTGCTGCCGCTCTTAAAGCTACTTTTGTCTGCGGAGCACGAACCTTATAGTCCAACGGCAATGTCTCTGCAAGTTCCAGCACCTTCTTATCAAGGAACGGAACTCTTACTTCCAGGGATTTTGCCATTCCCATCTTATCTCCTTCATGAGGATATCATGTACCAGCCAGAAATGAAGATCTACATACTGCATCTTTGTGACCGGATCCTTTCCTTTCACTCTGTCATATAAAGGCTTCGTGATCTTCTGAATGCCCGGTTTACAGCCGTTTTTCAGGATCTTATTCGCTTCACGCTCTGTAAAAAAATATTCGTTGCATTGGCAAAATATCTTTCTTCCAGTGTCTTGCCATGACGCATCAGGAAACCTCTTCCTTTCATTCCACGAGGCAGGCAGCGTTCTGCAATGCTCCAAGGAACCGACGGATCGGCATTGGGATCTTATTAAAAGACGTATGCTCCAATGGCTCACAGTAAATATTATACCCTCCAAACAGTTCGTCCGATCCCTCTCCTGAAAGAACAACCTTTACTTTTTTGGATGCCTCTTCACTTAAAAAAGTACAGTGCAATCGCTGCCGGATCAGCCACCGGCTCATCCATATAGTACTGAATATCAGACAGTCTGTCCCAGTACTCTTCCGGTGTGATCACTTTTGCATCATTCTTCATATTAATGCTTGCGGCAAATTCCTTTGCATCCTGGATCTCACTGTATTTTCCTTCATCAAATCCTACTGTAAAAGTACGATCCACCTGTCCCAGATAAGTCAGATAACTGGAATCTACTCCGCTCGACAGATAGGAGGCAACCTCTACATCACTGATCTTATGCATGGCAACCGATTCTTTCATAACCGCTTCCACATCATCCACGATCTCTTCAAAAGATTTTTCTGTATCCCCTGTAAAATTCGGTTCAAAATAACGGGTAATGTTCAGTTCACCATTCTCATAAGTAAAATAATGTCCCGGCTGTAGACAGAACACCCCTTTGAAAAAAGTCTCATTTGTAGGGACAAACTGGAAAGAAAGATAATTTCCAAGTGCATCCTCATTAAATACCTTGTCAAATTTCGGATGCTCCATAAACGCCTTGATCTCAGATGCAAACATCAGCGTTCCATTCATCTGTGCATAATACAGCGGTTTGATTCCGAAAATATCCCTTGCTGCAAATAATTTTTTTTCCTGGTATCCCAGATGGCAAAGGCATACATCCCACGCAGTCTTTCCACCAGACTTTCTCCCCCACTCCTCATAGCCATGGATCAATGTCTCAGAATCTGTATTTGATACAAAAGTATGTCCCGCTTCCTGAAGTTCTTTCTTCAGCTCCTGATAATTATAAATCTCTCCATTAAATACAAGAACCATGCTTTTGTCTTCATTATAAAGAGGCTGATCGCCTACTGAGGAAAGATCAATGATACTCAGACGTCTGAATCCAAGTGCAGCATCCTCATCTACATATTTTCCCTCGCTGTCCGGTCCACGGTGTATGATGGTATTCATCATATTAACAAGTACCTGTTCTCTGTCATCAACATTACCGACAAATCCTGCAAATCCACACATATACTATCCGCTCCTTTTATAATTTCTCTTTTTATTAAGTTCGGGGAATTTCCTTTTTAATTGAAAAATACTGTGAGCGTTCAAGTTTCACAGTATCCCCATCGATAACTCTATTAAATTCCAGTCTTTCAGGCAAAACGCTTCCTCTTTTCTGAACCGTCCTGCCCTGTCCGTTGCACTCGGGGTGACAGGATTCGAACCTGCGACCTCACGGCCCCCCAGCCGTGCACTCTAACCAAACTGAGCCACACCCCCGTCAACTCGTACATTATAAATGATTTATATTCAAATGTAAAGAGGACACTTTTCTCACATTTCGTTTAAAATTCCATACAATAATTCTGTAGATACCAGGAAAGGAGTTTTTTCATTGCCAATTTATCAGAATCAAATAAACCAGCACCGTTCCTGTCAGTCCGGACATAGCTGCAACTGCCGCCGTCCTGTCCCGGAACCCGGCAATCAGCCTGTCTGTCAGAAAATCCAGCCTGTACCGGCGAAACCTGACTGTGGCTGCGGTATAAAGATCCTCTGGAAGATCTTCCGATTGCAATGGCTTATGTTCCATGGCAGCGTTGGAGAGATCTTTACGATTCCAACAAAGGATTCCACCGTGGCACGATTTTCCGGGACCTTGATAAGTCATTTTGTGGAAAAGGAGGCGTATGTCAGTGACCTGTCAGAAAATGAATCGCAGAGAACTTTTAAATTATATCAATGAGATCAGCTTTGCCGTAGATGACACAAAATTATTTCTGGATACACATCCATGGGATCAGAATGCACTCCTCTTTTTTAATGAATGCAGCCGAAAGCGGAATGAAGCATTACGGGAATATGCTTCTGCCGATGGTCCGCTTACGATCGATACTGCAACTGCCTGTGAGTCTGATTACTGGTCCTGGATCAATGAGCCATGGCCATGGCAGGAGGGAGGCTGCTGAATATGTGTAATTATGAAAAAGATTACAGTAGCCTTTCAGGATTACACAGACTAATCCCCGTCTTGCACAGGTTATTATCAGCCAGTTTGGCGGTCCTGACGGGGAACTGGGTGCATCTATGCGGTATTTATCCCAAAGGTATACCATGCCATATAAAGAAGTTACCGGAATACTGACCGATATTGGAACAGAAGAGCTTTGCCCACCTTTGAGATCGTCTGTGCGATTGTCCACCAGTTGACCCGCAATCTTTCCCCTGAGGAGATCGAACATTCCGGATTTGCTCCCTATTATGTGGATCACACTCTTGCTCTCTGGCCACAGTCTCAGGAGGTGTCCCTGAGTGCAACAACATTTCAGTCAAAAGGGGATCCGATCACCGATCTCCATGAAGATCTCAGTGCTGAACAGAAAGCGCGCACCACTTATGACAATATTTTGAGGCTGATCAAAGATCCTGAAGTATGCGATCCGATCCGTTTCTTAAGCAACGTGAAATCGTCCACTACCAACGTTTCGGTGAAAGTTTACGCATTGTACAGGAAAAACTCGACAGCAAAAACTTCTATGCTTTCAATCCTGAATTTGACCGGTAATTCTGTCCGGCACTGATGAGAAAAAAGGCTGACACTCTGCGATTCTTGCTCGTAAAAGTGTCAGCCTCTTTGCATATTATAACACAAACTCAGCTTTTATGCTTTTTATTTACTTGTCTGCTTTGCTCTAAAGTAACATTCACACTCTGCTCCTGATACTCTCCATTGCTCTGTGGTACCTGGATCGTAAGCTCTACTTCATCACCTTTTGCATAATACTGCAGTTGTTCCTGAAGATCATCCTTGCTTGAAACCGTTGTTCCGTTGATTCCTGTAATGATGCATCCCCTTGTCATTCCTGCTTTTTCTGCACCGCCGCCTTTAGTAACTTTGATACATATACACCTTCCGGCATATTCAACTGCTGGGAGTACTCTGTAGAAACGCTCATTCCCTTGATTCCGATTGCTCCCTGATCTGCTTCGGCAACTTTTGTCTTTGTCTCCTGGTTCATCAGGTTCTCGATCAGATCTGATACATCACTGATCGGGATCGCATATCCAACACCCTCAACAGAATCTCCTACCAGCTTGGATGAATTAATTCCAATTACTTCACCACTGGCATTGACAAGAGCTCCGCCACTATTTCCAGGATTGATCGCTGCATCTGTCTGAATCAGTTTCACACTGCTCTCTGTCGTTTCTCCGGTTGTCTGGTCTGTCTCTGATACAGAACGGTTCAATGCACTGATAACGCCTGTTGTCACAGACTGTCCGTATCCAAGTGCATTTCCGATGGCGATCGCAGGTTCGCCGACTTTCAGCTCTGTAGAATCACCAAGCGTTGCAACTGAGATAGCCTTCTTCGTATCTTCAGAAATAGAATCCAGCGGAACTGCAACCACAGCAACATCATATTCTGAATCCGTTCCTTTAATATTTGCTTCAACACTGTTGCCATCTGCAAAGGTAACTGTCAGTGTATCACTTCCGGCAACCACATGGTTATTTGTCACAACCAGAAGTTCTGAATCATTCTGTGAAATGATGATTCCTGTACCGGCACTTTCACTTTCCTGCTTGGAAGTTCCTCCGAAATAGTTCTGAACCTCCTGCACACTCATATTCGTAATAGAAACGATGGATGGCATTACATTTTCCACCACACTGGATACATCTGATGTGACCACACTGGATGTCTTCGTCAGTGATGCATTACTGGTAACTGCACTGGTCGATGTAGTACTGGTACTTTTCTGCGTTGTTCCGAGCTTCAGTACTTTCGTTCCCACATAATTAGTAGTAAGGAATGTAGCACTTGATACAACTCCGAACATCAGTGCCAGTCCTGTTACCGCAACAGCCTTCGGCATTTTTTATGCTCTTTTTTCTTTTTTTGGTGTCTTTCCATCATCACCCTGTCCATTATTATAAAATGTCGTACCGTTTGATGTATTTCCTTCTGTCTCATTTGGATTATAATAACTATACTGATTATCCATGATTCATACCCGCTTTCTCTTATATTTATTTTGTATTTCTTTTATGGTTATATAGTAATAAAGGATTGTGATGAAAGTGTGTTCATTTGATTAACAAATGTTGAAAGCAGGCACATTATGATCAATTTCATAATATGCCTGCCTCTCTTTCCTTACAGATCTACAAAATCCACATCATATTCCGGGTTTTTTTCTGCCTCTTCGTGGTCTCTTAAAATTTCTTGTATCTCCTTTTAAAGGATCTGCCTTCTCATCTTCTTCTATCTCGCTGTCATCATATTCGTCGTATTCATCGTCATACTCGTCTTCATACTCATCGTCGTATTCATCGTCATACTCATCATCGTCTTCGTCTTCATACTCATCATCGTCTTCGTCTTCATATTCATCGTCGTACTCGTCTTCGTACTCATCGTCGTATTCATCGTCATACTCGTCTTCATACTCATCGTCCGGCTCTTTCTCTGCCTTGCGGTTTTTTTTTCTTCTTTGCCGGCTTTTTCTTCTTCCTCTTCAAACGGGATATCGTACTCATCATAAAGATCATCCAGTTCCTGATTTCTGTGAACAAGCTTGATTGCAAAAATGATCATGAGGATCAGAAGAATCAGAACAAATGCTCCTGCTGCGATCAGGACAAATAAAGTATGATCTGCGATAAAATTTCCTATTTTAGAAAGAGCTGACTCATTCGTCTTCTCTTTTACCTGCTCTGTCGGTGTCTCAACCGCCTGATAAGTTCCATCTGATGAATCATACTGATAAAATCCTTTTCTCCGGTTCTTGTATTTAAAGCATACATCAGATCATACCGGTCATTCTCCGGATCAGCCCAGTAAGGATAACTCTGGTCTCCAACTGTCAGTTCTCCCTGCTGATAAGAAGACGGAAGCGATACATCTCCTGTATCACTCAGAAGAATGATCGAGGTACTGTCTGAAATCTGAATCTCCGTATACGGTAAAAATGTAGCATCCTCTTCATTATAAAGGAAAAACTTTCCTGTTCCCGCAGAATCTACAAGATATCCGATACATACACCTGCACCATTCTTCGCAAATTTTCTTTCTTCACCATTGAATGTAAGCTTTGTTTCTGTATATCCCCTCCGGAAGATCTGCTGCAGTAAATGCCTCTGAGAAGAGATAATCTGTCCCGTTTACTGAAACTGTGATATTGGTTGTCTCTCCGGCAACGGGAGTCCCTCCCTCTGCCGCAGTTGTCGTAATCTCTGTACTGCCATCATCGCCTGCTGCTACTTTTACTGCGGAAGAACCTTCTGCCAGTGTCAGTGTCTCGTCATTGTAAAGATACGCTTTGGAGCTTTGAACACTGATCGTTGTATCTCCGGCTTTCAGTGCTTTAAACTGAAGTGTCGTACGCAGTTCATTCTCAGAACCTGTTCCACTGCCTGAGTAAGTCAGATTCCCTGAGCCATCTGCCTGAACACCATCACCACTGACAAATTCAAGAGCAGATGTATCATAGCTCATTGTGATATCTGCATCTCCGATCGCATCTCCTCCGGTCTTTACAACCAGACTTACATCTACCGTTTCTCCTACCTTTGTCTCCGGGTCTGAGAACATCAGTTGTCCCTGTGCAGCACTGACAATTGTGCCAAACATTGGTACTGTAAGGCAGACCGATAAAATCATCGCTGCTGCTTTTTTCATCATCTTCATGTAACTACCCCTTTGTTCATATTAGATTTAAGTCATTATCTCTTATCATACACGGTTTTTCTATAATTGTCCACCATTTTCACCAGTTCCACTGCTGTCTCCCGGATCGGTTTCACCGGCATCTGCTCCCGGATTTCCATCACCGGTTCCACTGTCTGTTCCGGGATCAGTTCCACTATTTCCATTATCTGACGGCTGATCCGGTACTGTCGGCTCATAGTCATCAGGAGCCGATGGCTGTGGTTCATTATAGGTCCGATCCTGCGTCTCTCCGTGGATGATGAATCACTTTTTTCCCGATGAATTTCCTGAATCCTGTGCATTTCCACCTGTGCCGACCCTCGCAGCAATTTTTTCACTGATACTGTTCACTTTAGAAGACGGACTGTAATCCTTTACCCCATATAGAAATTGATGAAGTGCAGATACATTCGATGTCAGATCTTCCGGGATTACAATACTTCCAAGTCCTGATATCGTATCAGTCGATTTATCCTGTGGGAATCCCATATTACCGGATAATTGATACTCCGTATAAGCCTGGGCATAATAAAGGATATCAGAAAGTGTAAAATTGGTTTGCAACCTGTGGAAATACCTTGTCGATGATCGCATTCAAAGTCATAAGATCCGCATTTTTTGCCTTTTCTACGATTTTTCAATAACCAGACGCTGTCGCTCTGTTCTTGTAAAGTCACCACCGGCTGTCGACCGGATTCTTGCATAAGTCGTTGCCTGAACTCCGTCTAATAACTGAAGTCCTGCAGTTTCTACCCGGTGTGCCTCTTTTCCTGCAGAGTCTGCAGTTTCCTGAACAAACTTGTTGAGATACTGGATCTCTTCCTCTTTGATCTCGATCTCCACCCGCCCAGCAGATCAATCGCATCTGCAATGGCACCGAAAATCTACGGTCACATATTTCTGGATATCAAGATCTAGATTCAAATTCAGCATATTGACAGCCTGCGTTGGTCCTCCATAACTGTAAGCAGCATTACATTTCTGAAGAGTTCCGTCAGAAAGATCCAGCAGTGTATCCCGGTAAACTGATATCATCTTTACTTCCTTCGTCTCATTATTCAGACTGGCTACAATAATACAGTCCGTGCGGTTTCCCTTTCCAAGATTTCCATCACGGGAATCCACACCAAAGAGGGCGATATTGGTATAACCTTTTCCCAGATTGATCTCCCGTTCTTCTCCTGAACTTCCTCATTGATAATCAGATCCTTTGCCTCAATATCCTGCGTCTGGATCTTTCCCCACTTTGCTGCGACATAAATTGCTGCCGCAGAAAAAGTACAGATCAGCACCCCTACGGTGCAGAGCAGGACCCGCTGCCACATTTTCAACTTCATAAACCAGTTCTTATTTTTTCTTTCGCTGCCGCTGCACGCCTTCTACCGCGTCTTCTCACTTCTCTGCCCATAAGAAGCACCTCTTTATTCCTCTTTAGTTGATCTCTGAAATAAACTGATCTAATGACTGACTTCCTAACATTCGTACTCTCGTCAGAGCATAGGATCATCTCCCGGATAACATTTGCCCGGTTCTGTCGTAACTGCACATAAAAATCCAGCCTCTTCCACCGTCTGTTCACACTCTGCCGTATAATCCCCGAACGGATATGCAAGTGCATCTCCATTTCCACAATACTCAATGGATTTCTTCAGATCTGCCAGGGCTTCTTCTTTCGATAAAGCCGGAAAATACCTCCGTGTCCGTAAGTTCCACCACCACGGTGCATATTATCTGTATGCGACTCCAGTGTCAGATACTGATTATTTCGGTAAGGATCCAACATGCTTTTATCATTATAATAACTGGTGATCACGAAAAGAAGTTGCAGGTGTCTGATACTTTTCAAATAAAGGGATTGCCAGTTCTATATACAGCGGACCATCATCAAAAGAAAGTACAATGCTTTTATCCGGAAGGATTCTCTCTCCGTCCAGATATTCCCTCACTTCTTTCCAGGTCGGAAAATAATAGTCATTCTCATGCAGATATTTCAATTCTTCTTCCAGTGTTCCCACTTCTATATAATTGGAGTTCAGATTCTCCGGGACACTGTTGGCATCATATACATAATGATACATACAAATCGGAAGACCTTTTGCTCCATATTCTTTATTCGGAGTCACCGTAACGGTTCTCTGTGCTGAGATTTCTTTTCCTTTGGGATCGGTGGCTTTATAAACCAACTGGTGTTCTCCTGCCGTATTCAGATCATATTCCTCCAGACTGACGCTGATATCTGTTCTATTCCCCTGCCGGTCTTTCACAACTGCACCGGCATCCTCATACGGATCTCCAAGCCTGACAGTCACTTCACTGTCACCCTGAAGTTCTATCGTATAATCGGATGTCCCGCTCTGAGCATCTTTCTTTTTGTATCCTTTGATCCCCCTTATTTTCAGATGTCGGGGACTTCCCGCAGTATGACTTCTTTTCCACAGAAAAATTCCTGCCATCCCCGCTGCCAGGATCAGTACCACAACAATTCCAAAAAGCCTTCTTCTCCGCCGAAGTCTTCTGGATCTTCTTCGATGTCTCTGCCTTCTGCCTGAAGTCTGCATATGCGGCTGTCTACTTACCGGTTCCCGTCTGCTTCTTCGCAGTGCTTCATTTCTTCTATGATTGCTTTTGCCTTTTCTTCCCATGTATTCTCCAATGCTTCCCTGTCTAACAGTTCTATATACGCTTTATCTGACCTTTTTCCCAATGCCTCATCCAGTTTTGCTTCAAATTCCTTATGGTCATGCCCGATCAGGACTGACTGATACTTTCTGCACTCATCCATGTCAGTCGTGACGATCGGCTTATTCAATGCCATATATTCAAACAATTTGACCGGAGAGGTTGCTTTTGTGATCTCATTGATCAAAAACGGGATGGTCAGTACATCCATCTTTGCAGCATAATTCTGCAATACATGATAATCCCTTGAACCCAGGAAATGGACATTCTCCTGTCTGTCAAGCCCCGCCTTTTCATAAGAATCATCATATTTAATTCCAAACAGTACGATCTGATACTTTCCCGTCTCTGCAAGTTCTTTAACAAGCTGATAATCAAACCACTTTGCCAATGCCCCGTAATATCCGATCATCGGCTGTCCCTTTTCAAGAATCTCTGCAAATTCTTTTTCAAACTTAAAGTCGGATCAATTTCATTATGGAAATGGTTATAATCCACACCGTTAACAAGAAAACACCAGATGAGAATCCCTCTTTTTGACAGGACATCCCTTTGCAGTGCATCTGCTGTTACAACCACGATCGAGTCTTTCTCCTTCATGGTCTTCTCGTACTTTTCCCCGACATTGACCGGCAATTCATCCGTTCCGGCAAGGTGAGGATTCAGATCATCAATATATTCATATACAACCTTATATCCACGTCGCTCATACTCCTCGATCTGCCCTTTGGTCAGTGTCCAGTCTGTTGAATAGAACTGAACATATCTTGGTTTTTCCTGCTGCTCAATGGCTTCAAAAATATAGTTAGCAAATGCCTTATTCATAAAATTGACAAGGTAAAGATTTTCTGACTGTCTTTTGATCCTTTTTACATCATCTGTAAATCTTGTCACTTCATACAACACCAGTGTTCTCTGCTTTGCAAAGTTAGTAAAAATATGCTGAGGTCTTTGGTACAAAGGCACATCCCATCCAAATGAACTTCTCCATACCACAATGCGGTCGTAGTCTTTCTCTCCAGCATCCGCTTCAATCCTTTCGGTTAAATTTTTTTATTCAATGCCACATAGATTTTTCTCTTTCATCGAAATCCGCACAATATAATTGGAATAAATATATCCGGTCATTTTTTTATTGTTCCGGTCAGTCCATATTTTTTTACAAGATTTTTCACTTTGCTCAGCTTATCTTTCATTTTTCAGCTCCTTTTTTCACACTGTCCGGCATTCCGCCTTCTTTAATAAAATCCTTCAGCTCTGCCGCTTTTGCTTTCCAGTCGTTCGCTCTGGCACACTCCATCAACCTGCTTTGGAACTCTTCTGACTTTCCTTTTTCTGCCAGCTTAAGAACATCCTCCACAAAATCTTCTTTTGTATCAGCGATCTTTACCAGTTCATACTTTTTTTGCACTCCGGCAGTGATGTTGCAACAACCGGTTTTCCCATAGCCATATACTCAAATAACTTCACCGGAGAGGTAGATTCCGTAATATCATTCACAACAAACGGGATCATACATACATCAAAAAAATGTGCATAACCGGCAAGTTCTTCATATGGTCTCTTTCCGAGAAATCTGACATTTTTATATTCTAAAATGCCACTTTCCTGCAGACTTGCATCATGCTCGATCCCGATCAGGATGATCTGTATCTCCGGATGGTCTGCCAGTGCCTTCAGCAGATCATAGTCCACCCAGCTTGCCATTGCCCCGTAATAACCTGCTTTCACAGAATCCGGCCTGAGCCAGGACAGGTACTCTTTCTCTCCTGTCTTCTGATCCGGTGGAAATTTTTCACACTCTGCACCATTCGAGATCAATGCAGCCTTCGCAGCCGGATTAATCTTCCTGACATTTTCATATAAGCGGGTTGCCGTTGCAATAACATAAGTCGCAGGATCTTTTATAAGAGACTCATGTCTTTCAAGGATCATATCCAGTCTGCCCGGTGCGATCAGGTCAGGATTTATATCATCCACATACTCATATAAAATTTTGAATCCTTCTTGCTGATACTGACGAATCCGGCTCATTGGAACTGTATCGGTAGAATAGACCATCAGATACCTGTCCGCCCTTTTCTGACGTAACTGTCTGAGAATCTCATTCCTGTAATAATACAGATCCAGTACAAAACAATTTCCGGCTACCCGGGTGATCCTGGATGGTTTTTATAGTCCACATCATAATAAAATTGTATAAAACCAGCGTTCTCTCATCTGCCAGCTTTTTTGTCAGATGCTGGGGACGCTGAAGCATGATATTGTAAAACCCAAAATGGTTCTCAAAAATAATTACTGTATCAAATTCCCGGCTCAGTAATTTATCTATCGCATTCTTTCTTTTCCCACGAAGATTTTTACGTCCCACTTCTCCTGCTTTTCATCTTGACAGAAATCATGCGCACACTCTGCCTGATACCTTTTTCTTTAATTTTTCCGATCAGTTCACTCATGGCTTTCCTTTCTCAGAACAAACAAAAATTTTATATTATTATTCCAGAACCGTTTCAGCCGCTTTGGTTCTGTTACGATCCTGTATAACCATTCCAGATTACATTTTACGAAGAATTGCGGAGCTCTCTTTTTCATTCCACTCAGTACATCAAAACTTCCGCCGACGCCGATCAGTACGCCTTTTTTAAAAGACGCCATATGCCTGCGGATCAGGAGTTCCTGCATTGGGGCTCCCAGTGCAATCAGTGAAATATCCGGCTCTTTTTCTGCGATCCGTTCAAGAACCGCATCCTTATCTTTCACATATCCATTTTCATATCCGCATAAATAAATCCCCGGATATTCTCTTTCGATCTCTTTAGCCAGCGTCTCTACCACCTCAGGCTTTGCTCCAAAAAAAGGAACAGGCTTTTTCGGTTTTTTATCTGCCCATTCAAAAGATCACTGCAGATTTCAACACCCGGAATCCTTTCCTTTATATGAAATCCCAGCTTTTCCCGCCTATGAGGATTCCAATCCCGTCTGCAACGATCGTCGTATCCTCCGCCATCAGCAGTCCTCTTACCTCTTTCATCCGGTCGGCAAGCATAAAGATTTCAGGATTGGCAGTCACCACGCACTGCTTTTTCCCTGCCTCAATCTCCCCCTTCCAGCTTTTTCATAAACTCCGCTTTTGAACCCTTATAGATCTTCTTATAATACTCTTTCACATCAAACTCCTGTATCCTGTTCTTTATGATCAGAGACAAGAAAGCCTCCTCTCCGATCTCTCAGTCTTTTTTTTCTCTGAAGGCTTTATCTCCTCAAACCCTTCTGTACTGTCCTTGATAAACATGATCTTTACCGTCATCAGGATCAGCCGCAGATCCAGCAGGATTGAATAATTCTGAATATACATCAGATCCAGCTTCAGCTTGTCATAAACTGAAGTATTGTATTTTCCATAAATCTGTGCATACCCTGTCAGTCCACCTTTCACTTTCATTCTGTAGGTAAATTCGGTACTTCCTCCACGTATTTTTCTACATGTTCCACACGTTCCGGTCTTGGACCGACCACGCTCATATTTCCAATCAGAATATCAAAGAACTGAGGAAGTTCATCCAGCCTCGTCTTGCGGATTATCTTTCCAACCGAGTAATCCTTGCATCATCATCTGTCGCCGGGATTACTTCTCCGTCCTTTTCTGCATTTTCGATCATACTTCTGAACTTATGGATCTTAAATACCTTTCCGTTGATCGTACAACGATCCTGGACAAAAAATACTGGGCCGCCATCATATGCCTTAATGGCAATCGCGATCACCAGCATGACCGGTGAAGTAATGACCAGTGCAATAATCGATACAACCAGATCCAGTACTCTCTTTGCCAGCCGCTGGTCAAACGTCAGTCCTTCATTTTTGCCAGCAATAACGGTGTATCAAACATATGGTTATTTTCCGAACTTCTGATAATGATATCGGAAATCTTTGGTGTGATATACGTTCTGATTCCATGTGCGTAACAATATTTTAAAAAGCCGGTTGCGAAGTGGTGCATGAATATCGCAGAGAAAGACGGTATCATAATCATCAATCTTCTTTACGACCATGTCCCCTCCTCATCCACATTAAATGATTCTTTAATGATATAACGGTCACTTCTCATCCGCACTTTCCTGCGGAACGGCATCGGGTCATACTCCTGATACAGCAAAAGTACAATTCTCGCCGGGAACAGACGCCGGAACAGCTTTGCCGAAAAGATCACCCACAGCAGGATCACCAGCATATCCACACACGTCAGACATGTCAATGGCAGGACACTTACAAATCTTGCCGAAAGAAGCACTGTCTCCAGATAAATACATACATTGGCCGCCGCTGCTGCCAGTCCATGGGAAAGGCACAGATTACTCATCCGCAGGGACCCCACATTCATTCCTCCCATAAGATACATAAAGATAAAGTAGAAGAAAGCGTAAAATGCTCCCATCAGCCAATATCCTTTATGATAAAATGGAAATACAATTCCCCAGTTATGATATCTTTTCCAGACAACGATGAACATCCCTGTCAGCACAAGTACAAGAACCATCACAGTCAGGAATCGGATCAGACGTTTATACGGATCCAGTTTATTTTGTTGCTTCATCTATCTTTGCTCCAATCAATTCATAATCATACAATTTTGATTATAGTATATAATTCCCTTTTTCAACAATTCAACCCCTGCAAACCTGCTCTGTACAACAAAATAAGAATTTTTAAGAAAATTTGACGAATTATGACAAATATATTAAACTGAAAGGCAGATTAATCAAAGGAGATCTCTATATGAAACCACAAACCAAAAATAAAATATCATTCCTTCTATATAGTTACTTTTTTCTGATCGCATTATTTTATCCAATGCAGTATGTCAGCTTTGACAGTGCTTACTATACAGAATTTACCTTTGCAGGTCTTTTTGCCGGCTTGCTGATCCTTTGGACCGTTTTTCGCCTATCATCGTCCGGTCCGTCTGACTGATCCGTCTGACCGACGATTCTGCTGCTGGATCCTGGTGCTTTTAGTCCTGTATAACCTTTTTCTCTGTATATAAACTTCACACATTCACGGTGGTTATGGGAACAGTTCAACTTTTCACTGGCGGTCTTGTTTTTATAGTACTTCTGATCCATGGGGCAGCTTTCTTCCGGCAAGAACCTCTGGCTGTTTCGGTACTGCTGGTTTTTCAGGTTGTAACAACAATTCTTGGTATTATCGTATACTATCTGGGATACACCTCCGTTTCTTTTCATAAACGGCATGGTCATACCGGTCGCAAAAGATCCGAATTATTACGAGACCCGTTTCAGTTGGATCTATTACCATAAGAGCCAGTACTGCTTTGTTCTTCTCCTCTTTATTGCTTTCAGTGTGATCTGCCGGAAGCAGTTTAAGAATAAATGGTTTTTCCCGGTTTCCAATCTTGTTTTCCTTTTGGAATCGTGATTTCCCCATACATATACTGCACTTTTTTGCTGCCGTGCTGATCTATGCAGGACTTGCACTTGATGCTCTCCGGTCAAAACTCCGGACGCTCAATAAAAGTATTTTCTTCTCCTGATTCCACCGGTCATCCTCCTGGCATTTGTTATCTGGCGTATGAGCCGTGAACGTAATATCTGGACACTTGGCAGCCGTACTTATATCTGGGCAGAAGGAATCCGACAGATACTGAAAAATCCTCTGGGGATTGGAACCGGCTTTGGACCTGCCAAATTCTCTGTTCCGGGAATTTCTTTTCAGGTCTATAACTGCCACAATGTATTTCTGAATGAAATGTGGAGATTTTCTCTGCCGGTAGGATTATTATTCACACTGATTTTTTGTCAGCATCCTGATCTACTCCCTGAAAAAAGTTCTTTTTCCTTCATATCGGGATCTGGATTGCTTTCTTATCTCTCTCGGAATGGATTATTCTCTTTTAGGGCGGGAATTTACTCTGACTTTCTTTTACTTTTATATGATCTTTTTCCTTCCGAATACAAAGGAACAGATTTCTGACTGAATATCACAAAAAGGCATCGGATTTTTATCTCCAATGCCTTTTTCTTTTTTCTCCGCCTATCTTGAATAATAGGAAGAAGGAAGCTGCTCTGTCTTTACAACCTGCCCGTTTTTAATATACTTACGATATGCCACAGCACTTCTGCTTCCGGTCTTCCATGACACAATGTCTACTGAATCAAACCAGTCCGGCTGGATGCCCCATACTTCAGCATAAAGTGTATTTCCGCTCACGTATGTTACAAGTTTCACTGCATAATTGTAATCATTTCTGATCTTCAGATCAGACGATCCATAATTCACCATCGCATCCTGTCCGATCGGCACATAGGTAGATGGTACAGAATGATTCCTTCTCTGCACGATCGTAAGCCCTGCTCTCAATGCCGCACCGTACAGCGTCGTACTTGCCTGACAGATTCCTCCGCCATAACCGACTCCGCCTACAACGCCTCCCGGAAGAAAGCCTTGAGCCTTTCCACATGGACCTGCTATTCCAAAGAAAAAAGCGTCTGTCCCGGCTGGATCGTAACCTGGTTAAAGTAAAGCAATGCTTTCGTCATATTGTATGTACCATTATAATTATTGGTAGATACGGTAGAAAATACAGAAATACGTCTTGGACTGTTCATCAGCCGGCCATACGCATCAAATCTGTATGTCACACCATTGATCGTGATCGTGCCATTCATTACCAGATGACCATAACTATTATAATAATAACGATAACCGTCCTTATTTCTCCAGCCTGTATGCATCTTTCCGCTGTCGGTGAGATAATACCAGTTTCCGCCAATCTTTAATCCTTTATTCCTTGCAAGCGTTCCATCTGCCTGATAATAGTATTTTCCACCATCTTTCGTCCGCCAGTAATCTTTCTTCATATTACCCGCAGCATCAAAATAGTACCAGTCATTTCCATCTTTTACACCATCATCAAATGCCTGTCGGCCCAACGGGGTAAAACCGATCACTTTTCCATTCTCGGTCTTCAGTCCCCGGTATGCTGCTCCGTTATTCTGGAAAATATAACGATATTTTCCAATCTTCATATCCCGGTTCAGTACCAGATGACCTTCCTCATCATAATAATACCAGTCAGCACCTTTCTGACGGAACTGGGATTCATATCGTCTGCCATTTCCATCCAGATAATACCAGTAGCCATCAATCTTCATCCCTGCATTCAGGATCAGATGTCCCTGAGCATCATAATAATAGTGACTACCATCTTTTTCTCTCCACCCGGAGCTTAACATCTTTCCATCTTTCTGGAAATAGTACCAGTAACCACTCAGCTTTTTCCCTGTATCTGTCAGGCAGAATCCCTGCTGGTCATAATAATACAGTCCGTCCTCCCCAACATACCATCCTGTATAAACTGCACCGCTTCCTGTAAATTTATAATGCTTTCCATTGATATCCAGTTCACAATTTGTCACCAGATATCCATTTTCATCATAATAATACTGCGTATTGTTCTTCTGACGGAACTGAGCCGTATATCTTCTTCCGCTTCCATCGACATAATACCAGTGACCGTCCAGCTCAATTCCACGGTTCGTTACTAAATGAGCTGCTTCATCATAATAGTAATAATTTCCTGCCTTCTCTCTCCAGCCTGAGCTTAACAGCTTTCCATCTTTCTGGAAATAACACCAGTAGCCATTCAGCTGCATTCCTGCATCTTCTGCCCGGCTGCCGTCTGCCTGATAATAATATGTATCTGTGCCGTCTGTATACAAGCCTGTATAAGCTGCACCACTTTCGGTAAATTTATAGTGCTTTCCATTGATGTCCAACTCCTCGTTCAGTACAAGATGTCCTTCCCCGTCATAATAGAAGCTCTGTCCGTTCTTTTGCCTGAAACTATTCTGCTTCATCACACCATCAGCATCAAAATAGTACCAGTAACCATCCAGACTGTATCCGGCATTTCTTAAATCCTTACCCTCCTGATAATAGTGGATTCCATCGGACTCTTCCACCCAGCCATTTTCTCTTCCGTTATTCCGCTATTTTCTGAACTTTCCTCTGGATCTATCACGTCTTCTGTACTTTTCTCTGAATCCGTTACGTCTGCCTCATGTTCATTTTCCTGCTGTATAGCTGCTGCACTTTCCGTCTCTGCATTCTTCTCTTCCACAAAGCTTTCTGCCACATTCTCTGCTGAATTATCCATTGCATAAGAAGTCATCATCCCAGACAGGAGAGAACAAACGTCAGCCCCAGGGCTGTCAGCCATTCTTTTTCATAATGTCCCTTCCATCCTTTCCTTTTCTGAAAATCTTATAGTAATATTGTACCAATAAATTCTTTTTCTGACCAGTAAAAAAAAAAAATTTACTTTCTTTTTCCATATTCTGTATTTTCTACGCTTTTTTATTTTAAACGCACGAAAAGGAGAAAACTTTCATTTTCTCCCTCACGGTCTGACTAATTATCTTTTTAATTTTTCAGCAAGATTTTTGGCAGCGATCATAGAGTCTTCCATGGAACAATAAGTCCATGCACCATATCTTCCGATCGTGTAAATATTTTCATCTGCCAGATTTTTCTTCAGCTCTGTGATCTGAGCGTCTGTCTCTGAATTAATATGCACATAAGCCGGATCCATGATAATAGTCGAATGTTCTTCTAATTTTGTATCATCATCAATAATTCCCAGCTTCAGAAGATTCTCAAGTGTCAGTCTTAACTGCTCATCGATCATCCCCTGCGTTACAACCGCATCTTTACTGTATCCGATCTCAATATACATACTAAGTTTGTCTGCATCCAAAATATTATCGTAAAAATCCAATCCGGTAAAAATTGATCTTTTTATCCGGGATATAGAACCAGTGTTCTTTCGTATACTTCGATTTTTATTAAATCCAAGATTGAACACCAGTACTTTATTGTAAGAAAGTCTGGACTGAAGCTCATGCATCTTTTCTTCATCAAATAAAGTAAGGAACCGGTTCAGTGGTGACGTATTGATCAGATATTCATAAGAAATCTCTGATCCATCATTCAGGATCACTTTTTTATTCGCTCTGTCGATCTTATCAACCACATGATTTAACAGTATTTTCTCCTTATCCAGTGCATCATACAGGATCTGGATAAAAGATCCTGCTCCTGAACGTGGATACAGAAACGAATTATTGTAAGAAGTGCTGTCTTTATTTGCTTTCATATTATCTATGATTGCCGGAATGTCTGCATACGGAAAAAATCTGCCCATTGCATCTTTATCCAGAGTGGTCAGATCAACCGCATACAACTTTTTCATTATATGGTTTTAAGAACTTTTCAACGATTGACTTTCCAAATTTCCCATAGAGCATATCCAGGAAATTATCATACTCTTCTTTTTTCCTCTTTATGGAAAAGATCATACAGGCAGTCGATAAACTCACTTTTTCCAGTTGATGGATATTGGTCTGGAACGGATAATCTACCAGTTCTCCCTTGTAGATGATCTTTGTATTCTTATCTTTATAGATGATCTCATCCTCATCCACACTGTCGATAAACCGCTTTTTAAACTCATCTGTACTGAAATGGAAAAAAGTGTCCGGCATAATCCCATACATAATCTTTTTTCTTTGATCGTACGGCAATATCCACCGACTTCATCTTCCTTCTCTACGATCAGATAATCCCCATCTGCATAATTTGCAAACGTAAGTCCTGATATTCCTGCTCCGATGATCAGATATTTCACATTTCTTTTTCCATAAGGCCGCTCCTTTATAATCTGTCTTTAAACTTCTCAATGATCGCATCTGCAATTCTTTCACTCGCATGACCGTCTCCATACGGATTGCTTGCATGACACATTGCATTATAAGCCTCTTTATCACTGAGAAGCTTTTTCGTCTCATTATAAATAACTTCCTCATCTGTTCCGGTCAGTTTCAGCGTACCTGCCTTGATTCCCTCCGGTCTTTCCGTCGTATCACGCAGGACAAGTACCGGTTTTCCAAGAGATGGAGCCTCCTCCTGGATTCCGCCGCTGTCTGTCATGATCAGATAACTCTTATTCTGGAAATTATGGAAATCAAATACTTCCAGTGGCTCGATCAGGCGAACTCTGTCGCAGTCATCAAAAACTTCTTTTGCAATCTGACGTACCTTCAGTTCATATGGATCGGATATACAACTTTCACATCTGCAAATTCATCTACGATCTTTTTTGATCGCTCTGAAAATATGGTACATTGGTTCACCGAGATTTTTCTCTTCTATGTGCAGTCAGAAGGATCATCGGTCATCCCCGATCCAGTCAAAGATCGGATTTTCATAATTTTTCATCAACTGTCGTTGCCATGGCATCGATTGCTGTATTTCCCGTAATATAAATATTTTCTTCCTTTTTCCCTTCATCGCGGAGATTCTTGGCACTTACCTCTGTCGGTGCAAAATGCATATCTGCAAGACATCCTACCATCTGACGGTTCATCTCCTCCGGGAAGGGGGAATACTTGTTCCATGTTCTGAGACCTGCTTCGACATGACCGATCGCGATCTGACTGTGATATGCCGCCAGTGCACCGGCAAATGTAGTCGTCGTATCTCCATGTACAAGTACAATATCCGGTCTTTCTTTCTCCAGCACTTCCCCGATACTTCCAAGCACTCTCTGTACGACTTCATTCAGGGTCTGTCCCTGCTTCATAATATCCAGATCATATTCCGGTACAATATGGAAAGTCTCAGTACCTGATCCAGCATCTGACGGTGCTGTGCCGTAACACAGGTGATCTGTTCGATCTCCGGTCTGGATTTTTAATTCTTTTTACAAGTGGAGCCATTTTAATTGCCTCTGGTCTGGTTCCAAAAACCGTCATGACTTTTATCTTGCCCATTTTCGTTTCCTCTCTTTTCTTTTTTTATCTGTCCAGTTTCTCTACCATTGCATCAAATTTCTCTGCAACCTCTGTTGCATTAAACTGATTCATGCCATCCTGATCTATTTCTACTGTATAATTTTCATAAGCGATCAGATACAGATAGTTCTTGATCTCATCTACAGAATAAGAAACTGTCACGCCATTCACGGCACGTACAACATCTGCTCCTGCCCCTTCAAACATCGTCATTCCAAAGATCGGACGGTTTGCTCCGATATAATCTGCAAGCTTTGCGGCAAAAAGATATTCTCATCCAGGATTCCATGCAGGTTCGCATCTACATGCAGCAGCCAGTCACTGTTTCTCATAATAGAAAAGACTTGTCTTATAATCTACCGGTTTCTTGATCTTCACTACATCCAGCAATTCATGGTCGATCAGATAGACTTTGTCATTTGCTGCCATATGTCCATAGAACAGTACTTCCAGATGCTCTGCAAGGTCCGGATGCTCTTTCTTCAGTGCCGCAATTCCTTTCAGAAACAGTCTTGAGTTCTGGTCGCATCCAGATGCCCGATATAAACCATCTGGATCTTATCACTGCTCCTCGGTGCAATCGACGCATCATACAGTTCCGCATCAAAACTATGTGGAAGTACGACCGCCTTCTTTGCAATTTCTTTTTCCACAGGAACTGAGCATATATTTTTCTGATAAGGATTATTGAAAATGATCTTATCGCAGTTGGAAAGAATATTATGTTCCAGTGTTCTCTCCTTTTCCAGTGCCTGAAGCGGAGCTTTCTGTCTGCGCTTCCAGAGCAGATTCTTCATCTCCCGGACCGGAGAGATCATTTCCCGGATTCCCATCTTTCTTACATACCGCATCTGTAAAGAATATGGGGACATCGTCTGCATTCCTTTCAGCACAAACGGATTATTGGCAATCGGATCTCCAAATGATGCGATCCAGGTAATCCCCGGTTTCATTTTCTTGATCTCAAGTCCGATCTCATGCGACTCAGGCGGCATGGAACGGGTCATAACAATATCATATTCGTTCTGATGCTTTCTGAAATATTCAACCGCAGCACTCTTCCATGTGTCCAGTGACTCTCCCTGAAGACAGATCTTCTTTACATTCCCACACTCAGGAGCTGCTCGTTCTTTCCATAAGACCAGGAATCATTGCTGTCCTGCATACATACATCATACTGATACTTTGAATTTTCAATAACTTATATGTTACAAGTCCCCTCTGAAGAATTGATCGGTGGAAAATACCAACTAATTACTAATATTCTTTTCATCGTGCGAATCTTCCTTTCACTTTTCTTGCTAATACCATCACCTTGTGCCATTTTGATCCATCTACTTTTACAAATTTAAACTGCGTCTCACGGTTATATCTCACATAAGCCATACAGTTCAGACGGTCATAGAGCCTTTGATTCGTCTTTTTTCAGGTAAGCATCAAACTCTCGGATTTCATTATATGCCCGCTTATGATCCTTATCGTATTCGCAATAAATTGAATAATGTGTATTCAATGTATAAGTCAGAATCATCTCAATGTACTCCCTCTTATTCGGAGTCAGATCCTTTTCAATTCCGGTATAATACTCGATCAGCCATTTGATCATCCGCTTGTGGTGTTCCTGATTTCTCACGAAATTGTCCATATTCATACTCTGATCTTTACGACCGATAAAATAGCGGTAAATATCCAGATGATAATAAGCAAATGTATCCACCTTTGTGATCGGCACAATATTATACTGCATATCTACATAAAAAGTCTTTTCGAGCATTTTAAGTCCGGATGCACGCAGAACTTCCGTACGGTAGGTCGTCGTTGCCATCATGAAATATTCTCCGTGAAGTATATTCAGATCGATCTCATTGAGATTATATTTTTTTCCGTCTTCCAGATCCTTATATTCAAAATATTCGGACTTTCCATTATAGACATGCTCTTTTCTGTAGTCACAGATCACGGCATCTGCCGTCTCTTCTTTTAAACGCTTTACAAATTCAATAAAATCTCCGATATTGACCCAGTCATCACTGTCCAGCACTTTGAAATAAGTTCCCTGTGCTTTCTCGATTCCGACATTGATCGTAGAACCATGTCCGCCATTTTCTTTATCTACAAAGACAACTGTCTGCGGATATTTTTTTCTCATACGCTCTTGCAATGTCAGCCGAGCCATCTTTACTTCCGTCATTCACAACCAGTACTTCTATCTCTTCCAAAACTTCCGGTAACAATAACGAATCAAGACATCTTCTGAGATATTTTTCAACGTTATATGTCGGAACTAATACTGTTAATACCTTCATATTAATTATTACTCCTCCTTACGTCTGCTTGAAATCAATGTTACTATCCCGTGCGGCATCACCGACTTAATACCTTTTTCACGTAATACGTGCTTTTCTTCTTTTCAGTATTTTTCTTTTCGGGATTTTTTATTTTCAGGATTTTTTATTTTCAGACTTCCTGCCGTCCCTTTTTCTGGCAGAAGCCTTACTTTTTTTCTTCCTGAACCGGTATTTCCTGTTCAGCCTCCCCCTCATTTTCTTCAACCGGCTTCTCAGGAATCACATACTTCCCATCCGGTTTCTTTCTGAGATACTGCATCACATAACTGTATGCCTCAGGATACAGACTGAGACTTTCAAAAAGTCCCACGCCTCCTGCCTCATCTGCCGGTCACAGTACCAGTTCAACTGCCTGTATACCAGTGGAGCGATCAGGAAACGGAATACATATTCCTTTTTCCCTGCAGTGTATCCGTCATTAATGATAGTTCTTAAAATGGAATGGATCTCATGTCCAAGTGAAAGTTTTTCCTCCTGGATTTTTTTCCGTTCCCCTTTCAGATACCGATAAACGTTCAGATCATAATATCGGATCGTATCAATTTCCCTGATACTGAGAGCCTGCCACTGCCGGTCAACGCTCTCCTTACCCGATGCACAGAATTTCGAGATGCTCTCAAGTTTCTCTGTTCTGTATACTGCTGTGGATAACAGAGGACCGGAATCTTTAAATCCATATCCCGGATACAAAAGATCTTCAAACCGGTACTGACTTCCATCCATCAGCATATCATAATCAGCTATTTCTTCCAGAAGACTTTTTTTCATAATCTGCATAAGAGCCTCTGCAAAGAACAACATCCGCTTCTTCCTTTTGCAGTCTTTCGATCAGTTCTGCAAACTGCTCAGTGTCTACCCAGTCATTTCCATGGATCAAAGCCGTATACTTTCCTGCTGCACTTCGGATTCCCTCTTTTATCATACACCCCACATCTGTCTCTGCCGGATGCACGAATCGCAGAACCTCCTCCCAGTCGCATAAATTCGTCTTTTTCTTCTGCCTCCAGCTCCGTTCCCGTATCAGAGAGCAGAATCTCGATCTTTCCATTATACTTCTGATTCAGCAAAGATAAAAGACATTTTTTCGTCTTTTTATGTTCTGCCGGGTTCAATACAAGTACCGAAAGCACCGGCGGGCGTTCCACTTTTTAGGAAACGATTCCCTTGGAGTTCTGCTCAGGACCTGTCTCTGCCGGATCAGTTCAATCTCTTTCTCTACAGTTTTCTCCACGCAGAAATTTTCTCTCGTAAACTCTGAAAGTTCTCTGCTGATCTTCAGATACTCTTCCGGATTATAATACAATCTTTCAATGATCTGTGCAAGTTCCAGCGGATCTTCCGGATCTGCCAGTGTATGAAACCGTTCCTCCTGCATAAAATATCCATTGGACGTTACCCTGGATCCGATCACGACCAGTCCCGACGAAGCACACTCTCCCATGGATACCGGATGTGCATCATGCCTTGACAGGGAGCAGGGCGATTCCCTGCTCTTTATAAATCTCAGAAAGCTTATCGTTCGGAATAAATGTTCTGTGAAAATGGACATTTTCAAACTGCCTGAGCGGTTCTGTCAGAACTTCGTAAAAATCCCCATCTCCATATATTTCAAAACTCAGTTCTTTTGAAAATTCTTTTCTCGATAATTCAAGGATTGCCCGCACACTCAGATCCAGGGAATGTACCATGCAGTTGTCAAATTTTCTGATAATAATGATCTTTTTCCTGTCCTCTGCATTCTTTGCATGATATGGAAATCGCTGTTCATTGATCACATTATTGATCACACTGCTGTTCTTAAATTTCAGGCGATGCTGCTCTTCCGCAAACTCTTTCAGCCACTTTGATACAAAGACCCATTCCGCATTATCCATCTGTGAGTATTTTTTAATGAACGCATCCCGCCTGTCAAAAACTTCCGCTGAATTTGTCCTTATAAGCGGTCTTGTGAAATACGGTCTTACCAGATTTTCAACATACCTGTAAATGGACTCTGCCCCATGGCAGATAAAAATAAGCTGATCCGGCGGATAAACATATCCATCATAGATCGACATCAGATTTTCATCCACAAAATGAGTCACGATCACATGATACTGCCTTGAATCTAAAAGCTGCTTCAACGTTCCGTAATTTCCTGCAGCACCGGGATTCCCTCCAGCTCATAAGACATCTCGTACCAGTTGGATGCCAGAATGGATGCAACCTGGATATGGATTCCTTTTTCTGATATTCTTTATTTCTTGAATGAACTACCACCAGTACATCTTTGGCCCCGGAGCACTCCGATGCAAGATAATAAGGCTGACTCAGTTCCTCAATTTCAATCTCATCAAACTTCAATGTCGATTCCGCAGAAATCACAAGTTCCACTTCCAGCCGAACCGGTGTCGTCAGCTCCATAACAGCCGTAGAACCGGCTAAGACCGGGTAATACTTATTAATATTGATGTATCCCCCGGCATTTTCTCCGCTTCCTCTGAAAGTAATCTTACAATATTTAGTTTCAGGATCTGTAAATTCTATGGCTTCTCCCGCTTCAAGTACCAGTCTTTCTGAAGAGTCATTCTTTATCACAGACTCTGTCAGTCCAAAAAGTCCCGGCGGTCATCTTCTTAATCATCAGTTTCTCCTTTGATCCGCACCATACTATGATTATTTTGAAACCTGACTGTCATAATAAGCCTGACAAACCTTTTTCTGTATTCCCGCTCATCACAACTTTTCCATGATCCAGCCACACTACCTTGTCACAAAGACTTCTGATCGAATCAATGGAATGTGATACATATAATACCGTCGTACCACCAGTAATCATACTTCTCATCTTGGCCTCACTCTTCTGCTGGAAATTCAGATCTCCTACCGACAGGATCTCATCCACGATCAGAATTTCAGGATCTACCTGTGTTGCAATCGAGAATGCAAGTCTTGCAACCATACCACTTGAAAAATTCCGCACCGGAACTTCCAAAAGTCCTGCAATTCTGAAAATGAAACGATCTCATCAAACTTCTGATCGATAAATTCTCTGGAATATCCCAGAATAGAGCCGTTCAGATAAATATTCTCACGTGCCGTAAGATCCATATCAAATCCTGCTCCCAGCTCGATCATAGGACAGATATTTCCCGCTACAGTGATCTTTCCTTCTGTCGGCTTCATAACTCCGGAAACCACTTTCAGAAGCGTACTTTTTCCTGCACCGTTCCCACCGACGAATCCGACAACCTCGCCCCGTTCCACTTCAAAATTCACATGCTTTAATGCCCAGAAATCTTTATTTCCCTTTTTCTCATCTTTCTTTTTCGGCTTAAACATATTGATGAAAAATAACTTCAGCGAAAAAAAAATTTTTCTCTATGCCAAGATTAAATTTCATCGAGACATCTTCAACTTTTATCATGCTGTCCATACTGCACCTCTTTATACATAATAAATAAACTTGTCCTGATTCTTTCTAAATACGACTGCTCCGATGATCAGACTTGCGATCGAAGAAATAATACATGCCGCAAAATCCATGGACGTCGGAATCTGATGATACAAAATGATCGTTCTTGCAAAAAGTAATAATATGATATAACGGATTCAGCTTCAGAACCATCTGCAATCTCGGATCTAACATATTAATATCATACATGATTGGGGTCATATAAGATAAAATCTGTATAATAATTCCATAAATATAGAACATATCCCTCAGAAATACTGAAACTGTCGCAAGGAACAGACTGACTCCCAGTGTAAATACAAATAAGAAAATAAAGGAAAGCGGAAGCAGAAAAATGATAAATATTCAGCCCCGTTCCTGTCAGGATGATCACCGCATACAAAGGAATCAGTGTCAACAGGAAATTAATCCCCACAAATAAACACTTTGATAACGGGAAAATATATTTTGGAATATAGATCTTATTAATCAGTGAAAAGTTTGCAACGACCGAACTCATCGAAAGGTTGCTTGCCTCATTAAAATAATTAAAAATACAAGACCCGTCAGCAAATACGTCAGGTAATTTACTCCCGGTGTCGAGAACTTGAATACATTGGTAAATACGATTGCCATAACGCACATCATCAGAATCGGATTCAGTAAGCTCCACAGCACTCCCAGCACAGATCTTTTATATTTAACTTTAAAATCTCTGGAGATCAACTGTTCCAGCAAAAAAGAATACCGCTTCAGACTCAGACAAATATTTTTAACAGTTTTCATCTTATCTTCCTTTCTCTTGGTATACATCTTTGTTATGATAAACTAAATTGCCTGTAGTGTCAATATTCTGGCTATTCAGCTTTTATTAAAAAATCCTTAACAGCAGGTTTTCATGAGTCGATCTTTATTCACTTTTCTCTTCTCTGAATACCACAAACCGCTGGCCTAAATAGTTCATTCCCACGAAAATACACATTCCCGCCAGCATGGCTATATTTTCCTGAGTCTTCACACTAAATCCGGAAAAGATCCATGCTGCCACCGGTTTTGCCAGTCCATATGCCACCAGATAACATCCCGCAATGTTCACAACAAATTTCAGCACAGTCTTTGCACTTTTCTGATGATTTTTAAAAGTAAAATACTTGTTCAGAAAATAGCTCACAATACTGCCTACTATATAATTTCCGGCACTCGACACCCAATAACTGCAGCCAAGACAATTATATAATCCAAACATTGTTCCTGTTCCAACCAGTGTATTGATCACTCCGACCAGTAAAAATTTCACTGTTGTTATATCAATCAACTTCTGTTTCTTCTCTTTCATTTACTCTGCCACTCCGATTATCGATTCAACTTGATAGTACGCAGCCATTGCTGCATTATTCCATACATACTGATTGGCCACATCCAAATCTGCAAGCCCCTTCAATGCTGCATATTCCGTCTCCGGTATGACTACCGGAAGCGTCAGATTCTTCTCACCTGCCGCAATCTGCTCTTTTGCAAGCCTGTCTCTCGCCATGCATTTTGCATAGGTATTATAAATATCCCAGCTTCCGTGGAAAAACTGAACAGTAAAAAATACAAGAAGAATCCAGCAGGAGCAGGTAACTGCTATTCCGATTTTTCTGTGCCAGAACTCCTCAACCATGATCAAGATCCCGACGATCAGGAAAAGGGCTGATGAAAGCATATTCCGCTCCGGGTAATAAGAGGCAACTGTATGCATAAAATTTGTAATCAGGCTTGCAGCTAAAAAGAAAAGTGCAATCCATGTTTTTTTATACCATTCCAAAATCACCGAACATACGATCAGTACAATCAGGATCAGCAATAAAATAAGCAGATGTTCTACATAAAGATCCATCGCATTGATAAAATTGTCCACATAGCCGTGCAGACCGGATGTGGCAACTTTATTTTTCAATGTACCCGGTGCCGTCATCATAAAAAGAAATCCTGCCAGCATCGTCAAGACACTTCCCATTCCCCATACCGGAATTTTTTCTTTCTTCATCCACCTGTGATATGCCAGTAATAAGACCGCAAGCACGATTGTCCCGAAGGAGGCTGTCTCCAGATAATCTCCCCATGGCAAATCCGGCAACAAGAAACAGAATTTTCTGAATCTTACCTTCCATTACTTTTTTCATTCTTTGCCAGCTTCATAAAAGGATATAAATAGTAAAGTGAAAAAGTACAGCCCCACAGATAATTACACGATCCGTCCAGCCAGAGCATCGTCTGTCCAAATGCCGGTGCAAAATACCAGACCAGACCAAAAATGCTTACCAGTGCCAGTGCATTTCTTTTTTTATTCCAGAATAAATACCGATATAGAATCAGGATCAGCATGGTAAAAATCACTGCATTCACCACATCAAAATCCCGGACGGCAACAGCAAAAAAGCTGAACAAAAAAATGTGCCACCAGTCTTCCGTTCATTCCTTTCGCATGTGCATACATGGATGGAAAAATATCCCACACCGTCTGTATCTTCTTATGTGTAGCAAAGCTGTTCATATAAGAATAGTCATCTGCTGCATAAAAGGTATAATGGTTCAGAAGGAACATGATGCCAAAAATTCCTGCCACAAGCAGGTAAAATAAATACTTGTTCCCATTCATTTTTCTGAGCGTCTTCATTTTTCTTTTTTCCCGTCTTTCTTTTCTATTATTCTGACTCACTTTCTTCTTTTATATTGGTCTCCTGGATCAGATAAACCGGTCTTTTCTTTACTTCAAAATAAATTCTTCCAATATACTCTCCAATGACACCAATAGAAAAAGCTGGATTCCTCCCAACGTCGTGATTAGAAGGATCGTCGTAAAATATCCCGGTGCATCGATCCCATGAAGCAGGATCTCTATCAGCAGATACAGCAGATAAAGGATACTGATCCCCATAAAAATCCCTCCAAGATAAATGCAGATCCGCAATGGCTGGTTATTAAATGATAAAATCCCATCTACTCCATATGACAGAAGCGATTTAAAGGACCACTTGCTGTTTCCTCCTGCACGCTCCTGATTCTCGTATTCGATGTAGATCTGATTAAAGCCGACCCACGAAAATAATCCCTTTGAAAACCGGTTATTCTCCTTCAGTTCCAACAACGCATGAATCGTGCGTCTGGATAAAAGCCTGAAATCACCTGCTCCATCGACCATTTCTACATTCACCAGTTTGTTCGCCAGCTTATAATACAATTTTGCAAAAACAATTGATAATCTCGAATCGCCTTTTCTGTTCCTTTTCGCAATGACCTGGTCATATCCCTCCTGATATTTCTCGTACATCTGCACGATCAGCTCCGGCGGATTTGCAGATCCGCATCCATGATCACTGCACAACTTCCCTTGCAATGTTCCAGCCCGGAAAGCATTGCTGCCTCTTTTCCAAAGTTCCTGCTAAAAGAAATGTATTTTATTTTTTCTGACCTTCCGGCAAGTTTTTTCAGGAAAGCTAACGTATCATCCTTACTTCCATCATTTACAAAAATAATTTCAAAATCAAATGCCCTGCCCGTACACGTATCCACGATTGCCTTTGCAGTCCGCTCAATCACTGCTCCTTCATTATAGCATGGAACAATCACTGACAATAATTCTCTCATCGCCTGATTCCTTCCTTTTTTTGCAGATCTTCTTTACAGATATCTCTTGACAGCTACTCTCCAGGTTCCTCTGTCCCATTTTTTCATAATAATCCACGTCATGAATAATAGTTCCGTATTTTGGACTTAATGCATGGATGATCTGGTTATTCCTATATATAATGCCATATGAGAGACTCCACTTCCTTCTGTATAGCATACCAGATCTCCCGGCTTCCACTGACTTATATCCCATGGATCGATCCAGGTTCCTCCCTGTGCCTGCTCATGAGCGAGTCTCGGAACTGACACACCAAGCTGAGCCATAGCCCACTGCGTAAATCCACTACAGTCCCATCCACCGGTTGTTGCTCCGCCCCAGCGGTATGGAACCCATGTATAAGTACAAATTTCCGCTATTTTAGCCGGAACATCATTAAGCAGTCTTCCGGAAGTATCAAATCGGCAATTCACTCCATCAATTATCACTGTATCATTTGTAATCAAATATCCATAACTGTTATAATAGTAGCGATTACCATCCTTCTCTCTCCAGCCTGTATACATTTTTCCACTATCTGCAAAATAATACCAGATACCATCAATCTCCAGACCCTTATTTCTTGCAAGTTTTCCATCCGCCTGATAATAGTATTTTTTCACCCGCTTTTGTACGCCAGTAATCTTTCTTCATATCACCTGAAGCATCAAAATAATACCAGTCAGTTCCATCTTGCACACTATCATCAAATGCCTGTCGACCCATCGGCGTAAAGCCGATCACTTTTTCATTCTCTGTCTTCAATCCACGATATGCTGCTCCGTTGCTCTGGAAAATATACCGGTATCCTCAATCTTCAAATCCCGATCCATCACCAAATGACCTTCCTCATCATAATAGTACCAGTCTGCACCTTTCTGACGGAACTGAGATTCATAACGTCTTCCACTTCCATCCAGATAATACCAGTAACCATTAAATTGTATCCCTGCATTCAGGATCAGATGCCCCTGATCATCATAATAATAATATCCAGTATCTTTCTCTCTCCAGTCAGAATACAGCATTTTTCCATCTTTCTGGAAATAATACCAGTAACCATCTATCTGGCTTCCCATGTCGGTCAGGCAGGATCCCTGCTGATCATAATAATATGCTCCGTCTTCACCGACAGACCAGCCTGTATAAACTGCACCACTTCCTGTAAACTTATAGTGCTTTCCATTGATATCCAGCTCTCTGTTCAGCACAAGATATCCATTTTCATCATAATAGTACCACGTATCGTCTTTCTGGCGGAACTGAGACACATACTTTTTTCCCGTTTTCATCCACATAATACCAGTGTCCGTTTATCCCAATTCCACGATTCATCACCAAATGGGCTGCTTCATCATAATAATAGTAATTTCCTGCTTTTCTCTCCAGCCAGAACTTAGTATCTTTCCATCCTTCTGGAAATAATACCAGTAACCATCTATCTGCTTTCCGGTATCTTCTGAACGGCTTCCATTTGTCTCATAATAGTAAGTATCTGTTCCATCTGTATACCATCCTCTATAAATTGCACCATTTTCTGTAAATTTATAATGTCTTCCATTAATATCCATCTCCTGGTTCATTACCAGATGCCCATTCGCATCATAATAATACCATTCCCCATTTTTTTCTCTCCAGTAATTTTTCTGCATTGCACCTGTTGCATCAAAATAGTACCAGTAACCGTCAATTTCACATCCGGCATCATAAAAGCTTTATTCCGTCAATATAAAAAAATGTGTCATTGTCACCTGTTACCCAGCCATTCGCATACTCAGAAACTCCTTGTCCATTTTCTGCAAGATCCTTGTTCTCCGAAATCTCTGTATCTGCATGGGCTGGCACTGCACTCCCCATCGCAAGTACCATCGACATCATAAAAAATTACTGCCTTATTTTTCATTTTGATTTATCTCTTTTTTATTTTCCTCACAATCATCCCTGATAAATTTATTCCTATATTCTTTAAGTAGACAAATTCCGCACTTCTTCCATAAATTAAAAGAAAATTCCATTAAAAATTATCACATTAAAAATTCCGTTTACAATAAGATCGATCCAACTGTTCCGGATCATCAGCATATTTCTGAATTCAATACATATCAGGCAGCTTACTGCTGTACTTGCAGTATATATCGTAATCTGCCTCAGATAATGCGAAAATGAATGTTTAAATACATATTTATAGATCAGATACGGATCATACCATATCTGAGTCAGCAGTCTGGATATTACAGTTCCCAAAATCACTCCTGTAATTCCAATTTTTTCACAAGAAACACCGACACTACAATATTGATGATCGACATGATCAATGGACGATACTGTCCTGTACGAACAGACCATTGGACGTTCTGAAATGGCTGACTGTACTCATCATCCCGGTTAGATAAAAATCAATAATAAGAACCAGTACTGTAGCTGTTCAAATAAATTTTCTTTTCCTGCCCAGATTTTCATAAATGTATTTACATTTACATATAATACTGTAGTGCATAACCCAAAAATCCAGAAGCACATCAACTGCATGGCGTTAAAGACTTTAAACTGCTTCTTTCCATCCTCTGTTGCTGCAAGATTTCCGATACTGGCAGAAGTAGAAGTAAATACCTGAAGCACAAGATTATATATATTCTTTACGATCATATTATAATTGGCTAATATACCGACCATTCCGGTTCCAAGAAATGAAGACACGATCACACTGTCTGTTCCATTCAGAACTACATTTGAAACTTTATACAGAAAAAGTGCCTTGATATCCTTAAAAAGCTTTTTGATCTCAGCTTTGCTTAGTCTCCCACTACTCTTCTGAAAAGCATTTGGATATAATTTTTCTGCCTTTCTCGAAATCAGATATTCTGACTGACAGAAAATAAAATTTCCAGCAGCAGATAGAAAATAAAATTCTTAAAAACTACCAGTAAAATACTTTCAATCGTACACTTGATCATCGAAATGCAGATTGAAATTTTGATATTTCATATTGCTTCTGGCTCGCAGATAAAATTGTAGAACGATAGATCAGTAAATACGAACAGACCGTATTAGATAAATAAAGAATATAAATAATCGTAATACTTTCTTTAATATCCGGCACATTGGTAACAATTTTCGATAAAATGGAACAACAAGCAGACCGCAGATCAAATCACCAGTGCAACGATCCGGTATGCCCATTTGTAAAAATGCATCAATTTGCCGAGCTTCTCTTCATCATTCTCTGCCAGTGGTTTATATAACGCATAAGTGATCGCACTGCTATCCCCAGCTCAACGAAAGACAAAACTGATAAAATATCCGTAAACAGGCCCGACACTCCTACATATTGCATTCCAAGTGTATAAATAAATACTGTACGTAATACAAATTTTATTCCAAAATCAAATAATTTTACTGAAAAATTAAATATCGTATTAACTGCTGAATTTACTACCCTAGACTTAGACATCCTCTATCCTTTCCAGTCTCCTCTGATTGCATGAATCACCTTTCTTACAGGTAATGTATAATGATAGGCTTTTGCTATCATTGGAATTTTCATTTTTCCCTTTTTATATATTCATAAATATCCTTTGCGAAAAAATCTGATCTTTTTTATCTAAAATCAGACATATTTTTTCCATCCTTTTTTTCTCATAGGCGGATGTATCCTTGAAGCTTTCCTTAAATTCAGGCTGCTTTCAATCAGTTCCAAAATAAGCAGCGTCCTGAAACATTTCCCATTTACCACAGTTCTCTGTCTCATCGCAGCAGACATGCAATCTTTTTTTCTTCCTGTCTCATGCTGCGATATATGCTGTATTTTTCAATTCTTGTCACATTTTCACGTGCCAGATAGAATTGGAGACTTTCCGTCGAAAAAGAACTGCACATTATCCGATGCATCTTCTTCAACTCCCCATCTGGCTTTCTCAGGTTCACCTGCAGATGAATAATAATAATGGGAAAACAACTTCTGAACTGCAAGTACAGCCGAGCTATTTGAATAGCCGTGTAACTCCAGAAAAACTCCCTGATAAAGACTGTTAATATTGGAATTTACTGCAATAAAATCTGTTCCAAGTTCCTTTGCTATCTGCCTGCCCTTCTCAACATCATGGGAGAAAAAAATTTTCTGCTTTTCGTTATATTCATCAAGCGTCATCATCCCGGTTTTTCTCGCCCGCAGATCTGGCATATTATTGTAGGATCCCACATTAAAGACAGTAAGGCAGTTTAATCTGTGCTCTGCATCCATGTTCTCAGCAAGATAGGTGAAAATCGTATCAAATGAATCAACCCCGCGACTTACACCTGTACCATTTTTATCAAGACTTTCTATTTTCCTGCTTTCTGTTCTCCCGATGATCCGAATCGGTTTCAACCCACTTCTTTCATTGCAATGCATCGGGATCAGATTCGTATTCAGATTATGATATAACTCATTCGATAAAAACACCTTCATATTCAATGTCCTCACCTGTTACCATCGCAAAATACAACACTGCAACTACAAATGCATCTGTTCGTTCCTGGCAGAGGATCTGCTCTGACCGGTCTTCTACTTCATACCATAATTGAAATTTATCTTTCCCGTAACTGTACGCTTTTTCATATCCGCATATTCTCTGCGGCTTCCAATCTGCTTTTTCCACTTTTCATAAATCTCCGGAGCAATTGCAATCTCTGCACACAAACGACTTTTTCCATTTTCATTTTCAATATAGGGTCGCTTTATACTGATCATTTATCTGAATCTCCTTTTTATTTTTCCCAAAATCCGGTAAAATAAATTATCTTTGACTTTTTGCCTCTTCTATCGCCTTTTTGTACACCTGGCGTCTTTACAGCAGACATAAAGCCTTTTTCCTTGTAAACTTCAATGAATTTCATCCGATCCTTCGGAAGTGCGGCCGGTCTTTGAAGTGGGACATTCCCTTTGACAGCCTCTTCAAGCGAACGCTCTTCGTAAATAAATTCATCTTTTACAAGATCCCAAAACTTTCTGCCCTTTTCACTGTTCACCAGCACGACTGAAATTTTCCCCTTATATGGAACTTTTAAAGATTTTCTGTCAACCCCCAAAAATCACCAATTGTCAGATCCGAAATTCTCCTTTTGTCTGCATATTCACATTTATAACAATTTTCTCTGTGGATAATTCCTGCAAGTATGCCGTATAATACAAATCCTTACGGAAACGTTGCGAATACACTACTCGGTCCTGACTATAAAAAACCATATGGTAATCTTTTTCGCCACGAAATGAGACACGATCCACTTTTTCTGCTCCTGCTATCTCCTTAATATACTCTTCCAGATAACTCATCGGAGAGTCCCGTGACAGATCAGATCTATCGTCACCAGTGCGTCTGAAGCTTTGCCCAGATAAGCTTTTAATCCGGCAATCTGGCAGGGTGTTCCGATAAAAAGTACTTTTTCCCCTTTTTTAGCTCTTTTCCAATATCAGAATAGACAAATCCTGTATGGCTTTGTGCGTACTTAGATCCTCTGAATTTTTTATTTCTTCCAACGTTTCTGCTTTTTGCTGGGTTAGGATCCCTTTTTTCATTAAAAGGCAGCACCATACACAATCCCTGCATTCTGTATCCATCTTTTATAAAAACCGAATGCAATTCCTCCTGATGCACTGTACTTTCTTTCTTTCCTGTCTTTTTGCCATGCAGCGTAACATTGCCTTGGCTCATGCTTTTCTTTCACATGATTCTCCGGGCATCCCTGAACACAACGATGGCACTCTATGCATTTTTCAGGATCAATCTGCGGAATTACATTTCCATCTTCTCTTTCCTGACAGGTTATTGCCCCCCACACGGGCAAAGATTCATACACGCAAGGCACCCTGTGCATTTTGATTCTTCACATATCTGAGCTATCATAATTCTCCAATGCATTTTTTAAAAATTCCAGAGATGACTGTCGCATCTTCTGAATTTTTTTCCTATTTTTTCATAATCCATATTCTGATGTTCCAGGATTGCTTCCATAGTTTCCCCTGACAGATCATCCAACTCCAGGATTCTGTCCTGCAATCCAAAATTACAGATCAAATCTCTCACCTTTTCAGATAAAGGAATTGTGATAAACCTTTTTCTGTTCTGTATTGCAAATACATTTCCATGAAATGTCCCTGTGATCACATACTCCGCTCTTCTTACTATATCATTATATTGTGTCGGTCTGCACGTTACATGATAATCACACCAGTCATTATACAATGCAGCTGAGACTACTTTCAGTCCTTTCGCATGAGCATACTCACGAATCTTTTTCTTTATTTCCACAGAAATGGAACCATTATAAAAAGTAGACCAGTATATAACGGTTCTCTTTCAGATAAATGTCCTCATAAGGCTCTGTATATGCCTCTGTGTCCAGTAAAAATGTAGGATCACATACTTTTTCCGGGTATTTTCCGGTTATTCTTTTCACTGCTTCACAGCTTTTTTCATCCCTCACTGACAGAAGTTCTATTTTTCTGATGCACTCTGTCACCTCATGAAAAGGAAGAAAATCCTTTCCTTCTGAGTCTCCGACACTGACCGCATAGGAAATGACCGGAGAAAGATCTTTTCCATAATAAATCGGATTCTGAAAAATTTTTCTTTGAACATTCCAGATTTCGTCACTGCCCAAAATAAAAAGATCTAATTTTTCTTTTTTATCCCAGGTCTTTAATTTTTTATGATCCTGAGCAAAGAGCTTATATTTTTTTTAATCCGTCCAGATTTCTTTTGATGAATTTGACTGGATATTTCAAATTTCCTCTCTTAGGTATAAACCAGCAATATTCTCTTTTAAAAAAGCTTTCCTGCCCTGCTGATACGAAATACACCTCATGCCCCCATGCTTCCAGTACCTTTTGCAGGGCATACGCCTGCAGAAAAGACCCTACATTCGCTGATTTTTCTACTGTCACAATTCCTATTTTCATAGTCAGATTACCTTTCCGCTACTGGAAAATCTATAAGTAACACCATTGATCACCATCGTCCTGTTCGTTACCAGATGACCATTAGCATCATAATAGTATCTGTCTCCATCTTTCTTTCTCCAGAAATTTGCCTTCATTATGCCATCGTTGTCAAAATAATACCAGTAACCGCCAATCTCAACGCCCTGATTCTGATACATATGTCCATCTGCATCATAATAATACCGCTGTCCATTTTCTGACGCCAGTAATTTATCTTCATAACTCCATTCTGATCAAAATAATGCCAGTAACCATGGAGCAGCAATCCTATATTCATGCTTAAGTGTCCATCTGCATCATAATAGTACTGTAAGCCATCCTTCTCTCTCCAGAAATTTCTTTTCATGACTCCATTGGCATCAAAATAGTACCAATAGCCATCGATCTGTACCCCAGCATTTTGATACATATGTCCGTCTGCATCATAATAATACAACTGACCATCTTTCTCTCTCCAATAATTCTGCTTCATTACTCCACTGGCATCAAAATAATGCCAGTAGCCATGGAGCAACAATCCTATATTCATGCTTAAGTGACCGTCTGCATCATAATAGTACTGTAAGCCATCCTTCTCTCTCCAGGAATTTCTTTTCATGACTCCATTGGCATCAAAATAATACCAATAGCCATCGATCTGTGCTCCGGCATTCTGATACATATGTCCGTCTGCATCATAATAATACAACTGACCATCCTTCTGTCTCCAATAATTCTGCTTCATTACTCCACTGGCATCAAAATAATACCAGTAGCCATCGATCTTTATCCCCAGATTGCAGACTTTGAAACCATTCTGATAATAATACCTTTTTCCTCCTTCCATCTGCCAGCCATTCAGTTTACTGTCGCTGCTATTATTTCCGCTATTATTTCCGCTGTTATTTCCGCTGTTATTTCCGCTATTGTTCCAGGAACTTTTCATCAGGAAATTGATATCCACATTTGTGCCAATCCCATTCACTCTTCCATTATCCGCACACTGCCACATCATATATTCTTTGCATAAGTACACTTACTGTTGTACTGGGCTACCCATTTTGGCAGGGTATCATAATAAGAATCTGTCAGCTTTGATGTAAACCAGTACTTGTTCGCATACACCCCCCATTATATCCGGCATTTTGAATTGCCGTGCAGAACGTCCTGGTCATATTCAGTATTTCCTGATTCGTATGCCTTCCGGTTGTCGGTTCATCTTCAGATCATAAAAACCGGATAACTTAATTTATGTCCTCTGATCAGACGCAGTACATGGTCTGCCTCACTTTGTGCCTGTGCAACATTCTCGGCATAGGAATAAATATAGACACCGTACGGAATGCCTCTGCTCTCACATGCCTGTACATTCTCCAGCCACTTCTTATCATCCTGACTGGTATAATTATCCCCATATCCACAACGGATGATCACAAAATCTACATCCGAATTTTTTACTTTATCCCAATTGATCGTTCCATTGTGATAACTGATGTCAATTCCTTTTGCAATCGCATTCGGAATGATTTCACCTGAAGAACTGATAAAATTGCCGTTCACTTTTGTCCACGCATTCGCAGCTGCTCTTTCATTACTGTAAGCTGACACGGAATTACTGATCAGCTCACCATTCTGATACCGCCAGCTGTTCTCTCTCAGATTCTCCTGCGATCCTGCTGTCTCTTCCAGAATTTCTTCCTGATCTGCAGGTTCTTCTATCTCTTGTGTCCCCGCTTTCGGGGAACTCCCCTCTGTATCTGTTGAAGCTTCTTCTGGCTTCTCATTCACGCCATCATAGCTTATAGTATCCGTTAATTCACCTTGGATTGCAGTATCATTTTCCATTGCAATGACCGGAAAACCATTCAACGTTGCCGCCAGACATACCGTTACTAAAAAGCAGGTAATTTTTTGTATTTCATTCTTTATTCCCCATTTTCCTATAATCATACATTGTAACCAAACTTAACCAATCCTCATAATACCATATGTCTTCTTTTAATGCAATCCGGCCTGCCCTTAATAATACCTGGAAGTTTTTTTTCCAGTTTTCCCCTGATCAGACACATATTTTGAAATGATAGTACATCCACAGGCGGAATTTCCGTTTAGGTTTCTTTATTTTCCATATATATTTTCTATAATCTTTTCGGAATTTTTTATCATAATATCTTCCCAGCCTGATTTCTTCTTCATCTCCGCTTTTCAGCGCATCTGAAGCATAGCGGCGGACCATGCTGAGATACCGGTACATCATCATCTGAAGAAGATCTTTCTCTCCTTTTTCAGAAAAGAAACGTTCCATTTCCTCATATGCTTCCAGTACAGCCGGACTGATCTTTCGCTGTTCCTTTCCCATAATTCCATCCTCACGCTGGAAATAAAAATAATAGGCCCGGTTTATATATACGACAGACTCACTCTGATACAGAAGTTTATAAGAAGTAAATTCATCTTCATGAAGCTTTCCTTTGGGAAACCGTATCTCTTCAAATAATTCTTTTTTATACAGTTTATTCCATGCAACCACACTTTTCAGATACATTTGTGCATCATACAGATTTGCCGTTGCCTCTCTTCCGCTGTAAACTGCTCTCCGAATTGGCTGCTGTTCTTTCTCTTCGATCTTTTCTGTCTTACAGACTTTCTTCACATCGCATCCTGCAATATCCGCTCCTTCTCCTTTCAGAGCCTGAAGCAGCAATTCATAAAATCGTGGATGCACATAGTCATCTGAATCAACAAATCCGAGAAATTTTCCTTTTGCAGCATCAATTCCCGCATTTCTGGCATCCGAAAGTCCTCCATTTTCTTTATGAATCACCCGGACTCTCCTGTCCTCTCTGGCATATTCATCACAGATTGCCGGACATCCATCCGGTGAACCATCATCTACCAGGATCACTTCCAGACAGGGATAGGTCTGTGCAAGGATCGAATCCACACAACGCTTTAAGTATTTTTCTACTTTATATACCGGGACAATAACACTGATCAAATCCTGCATTTTCTACCTGCTCCTTTTAATTTTTCTTTTGTTCTTTCATTTTCTGCAGCAGATACAATCCCTGATACAATCTGAATTTCATACAGAAAAGAACTGCCTGCTGTTTTTTGAATATACTTCTGTCAAATTTCTGCGTAATTCCTGCTCTTACCCAGGGATTATCTGCAAATCTTCTGATCTGTAAAATCCGTTCTCGGTACCCTGCCGGATTTTCCCGATGGACAAACTTTTTTCCAAAGCACGTGCCATACAGTCATACACAAGTCCTGTATAACAGGTGTCTTTCCCGGAAAGGGACGTATCCTGCTCAAGGAACTCATAAGTGTGCTTCAGCAGATTTTCAAATGTCTCTTCTATATCCGGGCGGAATCTTCGGTCTGCCGAAGAACTCACTTTCCGGTACTTATACAGATATTCATTCAGAAATGCGGCTTTTTCTGCTCTCTGATATGCCATTGCACAGAAAAGAGCATCTTCACCAATTTTAACATCTTCACAGAATCTCAATCCCTTTATCACAAAAGTACGGAACATCCGCGTCGACAACGTCCTCATTGAACCGTGCTTTCTTTCCCGCTTCTCTGCATACCCATAAAATAAAATTTCACGGATCAACGCTTCATCCACAGTTTCAACAAATCGCTCCGGTCTGATTGCTGATGCTTTCGTACTGCATCCTTCCTCTTTCAGATAATAATTCCAACTGACAATATCCACACTTTCCAGTTCCCGGTACTCCATAATGGTCTTAAAACACTCCGGATCCAGCCAGTCATCCGCATCCATGAAATAGATCCATTCTCCTGCCGTTTCCTGCAGCCCCCCGGTTTCTCGCTGAGGATACTCCTCCATTTTCTTTTCTGATATAGCGGATTTTTTTCTTCTTTCTCAGCATATGCTTTACAGATCTTTGAACTTTCGTCCGTTGATCCGTCATCAATCAGCAGCAGTTCCCATTCTCCGTAACTTTGCTGCCTCACGCTTTCGATTGCCTCTGCGACATAATCTTCCACATTATAAACCGGCATGATCACACTTATCATAGATTCAGATCCCTTTCTCTCAGCTTTTTTCAGTTCCCGATTATTCTCTCAACTTTTTATTCAGCTCCTGATACCATTCTCTCAGCTTTTCTGCATCTTCCCAGATATCAAATCCTGCTGACTTAAGCTTCTGCTGCCACAAAGTGCAATTACGCTCATCACTTTTCTGACGGATCTCTTTTAACTTTTCAACCCACACTTTTCTGTCAGCTTTCAAAGATACTCTGCACACCAGTTCTGTTACATCACACTCATCCGTGATCGTATCGGACACAATACACGGCAGTCCTGCTGCCTGCCATTCCAGCACAACCAGCGGCATTCCCTCATACATGCTTGGAAAGATCATTGCATCCATAGCTGAGAGCATTTCAGGAATATTCTTCACACTTCCTGTAAACGTCACATTCTCCGCTACTCCCAGTCTGACTGCCCGTGCTTTCACTTCTTCCAGTAAAGCACCGTCTCCCCATAAATACAAGATGACTTTCCGGTTCTTCCTTCAGCAGCTCTGCAAAAAACTTCCAGGGCAAATTTCTGATTCTTCGGTCCATTGAATCTTCCCACATGACCAATCGTAAATGTCTCTCCCAACTGATAAGTCTCTCTTATCTTTCTTCTTATATCTTTCCTGAACCTATATGCCTCAGTTCTCTTCCATTTGGAAGAATCCGGAATTTTCTTCCAGCATACAACCATTCTCCCACCTTTTTCCCACAGGCAGCCGCCTGCGTATACGAATGATAAAAGAAGGGTCTCAGAAGTCTGTCCAGTTTCTGATTTCCACAACTGGTACTATGTCCATGTGCGATCCTGATCCTGCAACCCCCAGCTTTGCACCTGCCATATCAAAAAACATTGTTGCACTGTTCCCATGGGCATGCACAAGATCAAACTTTTCCCTTCTGACCAGTTTCGCCAGTCTGAACATATATCTGAGCGGATGCTCTTTTCTTATTTCTATCCGTTCCAGCCTGCATCCAAGCTCCTGAAATAATTTTTCAAAATCAGGATGTACTGTTACCGTGGAAAGGATCGTAGCTTCCATTCCTTCACGATTCATATGCTTTAAATACTGAACAATACAATCTGTTACACCGTTATAATCGATTGCCATTGTATGAATGATCAGGATCTTCATTATTTTAATTTCCCTTTCAAAAATATCGTCACTTTTTGGGGCAGCAGAGCCTTAATCCTTTCTGATAACTGCAGCCCTGTCTTTAATTTTTCTATATACCCATTTTCATTGATTCCCTGATAAAAGGTATCCCGCAGCTTTGGTCTTCTGGTCGGATGAACCAGATTTCCCTGAAATGGAAGGATCTCTTCCGGCTTCACTTCCAGTATGATCGCCTGCTCTTTTATTTTTTTCAAAAAGGCTTTTCCTTTTTTCACTGTTGACCAAAACCACTGAGACTCCTTTGGTATCCATAAACTGCGTCCTCACTTTCTCCACTCCCCAGAAATCCCCGCAGGTAAGATCTCCTACGCGGTTCGTATCGGCATACCGGCACTGATAGCAGCTTTCCTGTAGCAGTCCCCATTCAGGAAATGGATTCCATACCGGTCTAAACTCAGCGGCCGGACAGAATCTTTCCTTTCTGTCCGGATCCGTAGATTCGTTCCCCAGCCTTTTTCCCTTTATAACGGAAGTTACACTCGGTCACCCTGCCTCCCATTTTCTGCTCCCGATAATCAAGATATTTTTTTTCCACAGCAACGGAGACGGTACTCCATGGCAGATCAGATCGATGGTAATCAGATTTGCATTCTCCTTTTCTGCACCAAGAAAGGCATAAAGACCTGCGATCTGACAGGGAGTTCCTGTAAACAGCACCTTTTCCCCTCTTTCAGCCTTGCTTTTGCAGTCTCATAGCATCGTCCGATATCAGACTGTACATATTTGGAAGACTGGATCTTCCACAGATCTTTCTCCGCTTTAATCTCTCTATGTTCTGCTTTCCATTCATCTGTATAAGCACAGCCAAAGACACTGCCTTCTGCCGCGATCATTTCACGTGCAGCCATATCTGCCACCCCCCGCAGACGCCGAACGGCTGCAATGCTCTGCATTTTTATTCCGCACGCCATACATTTCAGGCTGCCTCTCTTCTTCTCTTCTGAAAAGAACCGGGCAATGCCTGAGACATTTTCCACAACGGATGCACTGTTCTTCTTCCACTTTCGGATACAAAAATCCTTCCTCATCCGGCTTAAATACAATGCACCCGGTCGGGCAGACCTGCTCACAGCTTCTGCATCCCCACATTCCCCGCCTGTTATCATGATATTTTCGCGATTACTCTTCTGCACCATGTCCTGTCATTTCCTTTAAATATGAATATGTCCGCTGCCTTTCCCTTTTTATCTTTTCCATAACCGGCTCATATGCGACCGTCAGATTCAGGATTTTTCCAAGCTTCTTTGTATCCGTCACGATCTGCCGCTCCAGCCCCAGTCTTTTTAAAAGATCCGTCAGCTTTTCAGAATTTCCATACCCGTTCTTTCTCACAAAAGTTGCAAATTTTTTCTGCGTGACTACGGAAAAATCGTCCCGTGAAATGTATCCGTCACAACCGATTCCGCATGCTTAAAATATTCAAAGATCTCAAAAGGAGAACAATCAATAAATTTATCCCCACAACGCTGGATTCCTCCGATGCACAAGATCTTCAACCCTTTTCTTTTTGCATATTTTACGGATCTCCTGCCTCTTCTTTATTAAACCTGCCTGAATACCCATAAAAGGATCATATAAGGATCATGAGGAATCTTTGCTTTTGTCTCCGGCAGCTTTGCCGGATAATCATAAGCCAGCACAGGATCTAAATGACAGACCGGATCTTTTCCGATCAGTTCCTGTACGATCTTTCTGGAATTTTCATCTCTCACCGATAGTGCATCAAATGCCCGCAGCCATTGTGCTACCTGATCCGCCACCTGATACTTTTTCAGACTTTCCAGTGTTGTATTTCCAAAAGAAGCTGCATAGCTGATCAACCGGTTAGCCTGATGCCCTGCTCCGAAAAGTTCCGGTGCAAATCCGACATTGGAATTATCCTGGATGCAGTTAAAAACCTCATCACTTCCGATCACCAGCAGATCCAGCTTCGGAGCATAATTATATGTCTCTTTCAGTCACAATACAGGATAATTCTTTCTGGCATAATTCTTTTTATATTTCACAAACTGGATCTTATCTCTCAATCTGCCTTTCATCCGAAGAATTTCCAGACCTTTTGTATTTTCCTTTTCATTCCGGTGGTTTCTTTTGACGGAAGGATACATTCTCAGGATGATAGTCAACAAATTCTACTTCTGCACCACACTCTTCCATCATCTTTTTCAATGCATATGCCTGCAAGGAACGAACCATAATTATAGATTCTCTGCATGGAAAGGATTCCTGCTTTTTTCATCTTCTTTTTCCCTCAAATAGTTTATCTACGATTGCTTCAAATTTCTCGTTAAACCGCTGATTATTACTGCTCTGCTTCTGACCGAGGGCAGCAGCCGTCTTTTCATAAGAAGTAATCACTTTTCCAATGTATCAATTTCTTCTACAACAATAATATTTTTCTGCTTTTCCTCGATAAATCTGGAAAATTCCACCTGATGGTCATTGACATGCTCTTCATACCTCTTCTGCCTCGGAACAACGATCGGAATCTTTCCACGCTGAAGAGCCATCATGATACTGCTTGGTCCGCCATGCGTGATCACGATCCTTGCCTGATCCATATATTCATTCATTTCCTGATAAGAACATAACTTACTCCACTTGCACACCTTTGGTTCATAGGAAGAAAAAACCGGTCTGTATCATGACCTCTTCCGTGATCTTTCCTCCGCTTTCAGTCTGTCCACACATCTGACCAGCCGGTCAAACTGCTGTTCATGAGTTCCTACTGTAACAAATATCATATTCCGCTTCCTTCCGACCTTAAAAGATACTTCCAAGATTTACTGCCTTTTTATATACCTGCTTCTGCTCTTCCCACTGCACAATAAAAACAATCTACGATCGGATAAACCAGTCTTCCCGTCAGAGTCGGTTTATCGATCCGGTCATAAACTTCCACATAGATCAGCTTCTTTCCATCAGCTTTGCCAGATAAAAAGAAAGGAACTGCAACTGCTGCTCCTGAGGATATCAGCAGATCCGGCTTCTCCTTTCTGAGTACCTTCCACGCAACCACTGTATTTTTCAGAAGATTTTTAAGATTCCGGTTGGTCGGATAATAGCAGGGATACACTCTTTCTCCATCCAGAAGACTTCTTGCGTCTTCTTTATCAAACGTAACCCAGAAACGGTCTTTTTCTGCCAGAATGGTTTCAGCATATATAAAGTGGGTCAGATGTCCTCCACTTGAGCCTACGAGTCCGATCTTTTTACATTCCATCACTAACTTGCACCCTTTCCTTTCAGCACGACCCCGACCGTTTTGAATAAGATCTTGATATCTTCCTTCAATGACCAGTTATCGATATATTCTACATCCATTGCGACAATCTCTTCAAAATTCTTTGTATCACTTCTGCCGCTCACCTGCCATAATCCGGTCAGTCCCGGTGTCATGTTCAGTCTTCTCCGGTGATATCCTTCAAGGCGGTCTTGTTCCCACCAGGCTCATCTCTCCTTTCAGGATATTCCAGAACTGTGGAAGTTCATCAATGCTTGTCTTCCGAATGAATTTTCCTACTTTTTGTCACCCGCGGATCATTCTCCATTTTAAACATCAGACCCTCCATCTCATTCTGAGACATCAGTTCTTTCTTCCGCTCTTCCGCATCCATATACATGGAACGGAATTTGTATATTTTAAATCTTCTTCCATTCTTTCCAACACGCACCTGTGAGAAGAATAATGGTCCGGGCGATTCAATCAACAGTGCCGGTGCAAGAAACACCGTTACGATTCCGTGATCAAAAGTCCCACGATTGCTCCGACAATATCCATCACCCGCTTAAAAAGATCTGCTTGAACGAATGGATCTTCGGACTGAACGAAACGGTATAATAATTTCCGATCCGCTCAATCTCTCTTTGAACCGGGATTTCCATTTCAAACACATTGATGTTCAAATCCACTGTAACTCCCATTACTTCCAGTTCTTTGATAATCTTATTGATCGGAAGATTCGTCTGAGAGGACAGGTGTACAAATACTTCATCCACCATATTCCGGCGGATATATTCCATCATATTGCTGTATTCACATACGACCGGAATACCTGCAATTTCCTTCTTTTCCTGCTCATCTGCCAACACGATCCCGACGATCTTGATATTCCACGAATTATTTACCTGAATATTCTGACAGATTCCTTCCGCCCGGTCTGCTGATGTGAGGATCAGAACCTTTCTTCCACCAATCCCCTTACTGTAAATATCATTCATATATTTTTATACAATAAATGACTTACATACATCACAACAAAATCGATCCCACAAAAAAATATCCGTATACCAATCTGGAATACTTCTGTGCATCCTGCATCAAAAAGGCTGCCATACTGATCGCAGCACCCATGATCAGTATATTTCTGAATACAGCGATCAGCTCCTGCTTCTTCGTTCTGCTGAAAAAGTTACGGTTTGGATTAAAAATGAAATAAACCAAAGTAATGGACATCAGCAGAATGCCCATACGCAACAGTACGATTCCTTTCGTATATCCACCCCAGAGATTTCCAAATCTCAGGTAACTTGCCAGTATGTAACTAAGGACGATACAGATACAGTCCATCAAAAAAATGAAGAAATTCTGTAGTTGCATCTGCTTTTGCTTCCATAACTTTTCTTCCTGCCTTTCACGCTTTTCTTCTTTACTGATACTTTTCAAAAGCAATTTTTACTGTAACTTTTTTATTATATACTAACTTGCTTTATTTGTCTAACCGGTGCTTCTTATTCCATCACACTCTGATTTCGGTAATCCCCCATCCATTTTCTGACTTTTTCAAAAAAAGTACCGCCTCTGACTGCTGCCCGTTCATCCGTCTTTTTTTCTTACTATAACATAAAAAGAGAGCATAACACGCTCTCTTTTAGAAAAATTTTATGAAAGATCAGGGAACATTGATCTCCATACAATTAATATCATATTCTCGCTTGGACTGTTCTACTGCCCGCACATTTACATAATAAGTTCCTGGCTTATAATTAAACCGGCTCAGATCTATAACGCCTGCATAATTTCCTTCTTCATCCGGATTCAGTTCATACCATGTCACATCTGCCTGTCCGTCTTCCGTCCATACGGTCAGAACCAGTCCTTTGCAGGTTATTAACGATGGAATCAGACACATTTGTGACCGCTACCGGAATATATCCCTCTGCAACATGCGTCATATCAATATCCGCATCCGCTCCATTCATTTTTCCTTCACGGATCAGAAGTGCATCATTCGTCTTATCCATAGCGGATAATTTTTCAATAAACTCAGACTTTTTCTTCAACTCGGCATTCACTTTACTATTGCCAAATTCTTCCAGTAACGTCTTCGTTCCCGAGAAAAGATTCGTTCCAAGTCCCAGCCGGTCTCCATCAATCTGTACGCCCAGTGCTGCCAGCGTTGTCGGAAATTGTCGAAGGTTGAATAGGTTCTTTCCTGCTGATCCTGTGCATAGACTGCTGCATTGATATAAGCCGTAAAAACCCTTCTGTCATAATTTCCTTCCTGATCGATCTCCGCACAATAATCACTGTCCATCGTCGGATGATCTCCGCTGATCACAATGGTTGTATTTTCATAAAAATCCTGCTGCTGAATCCATTTCAGAAATTCTCCTACCTGACGGCTGGAACATGCCATAACATTAGAATACTGCGTATCATATTCTGTCGGACACTGCTCACATACATATCCATCTTCAAAATGAGTATCGACTGTCAGCATAGTCAGATTGAATGGCTCATCGCCCTGGGAAAGCTGCAAAAGCTTTTCTTTTTGCGAACTCAAATAATTTCTGGTCTTCATATCCCCACCACACTTTATAATCTGACGGGATCAGACCATTTTCTATTGCATAGCTGTAATCTTCCATCTCATAATTTCCATGTTCCTGGAAATACAGCTTTCTGCCACCAAACTGTGCTTCAGACCCGATCAGCAGCGTCTGTGTATATCCTGCATCTGAAAGAATATCTCCCAGTGTCGTGACTCCCGGGAAAAGCTATCCTGCGTGTCCATATCATTTGCAGAAATAGAAATATTCAGCGGCAGTCCTGATGTCTGTGCGAACATCGCTCCCATTGTCCATGTAGTTCCTGCCAGAGAATATCCTCCGTTCAGTTTTGGATCTGCTCCTGAGAAGTCCTCATTGGTCTGTGCGATTTCTGTAAGCTCAGGAATCACATTCTCATCAAATGCTCCTCCATCATCAACATCAGAATATGTCGTTTCCATTGATTCCAGGAAAATATAGATCAGATTTCTTTTCTGTTTCGGGAAAACCACTTCAACATCCGTAGGATCTACATACTCATCCTCAATAAACTTTGATTCTGTATTCTGATCTTTCAGATAATCTCCGACTCCCAGTTCTGTCCAGGTATATCCCAACATCACAATAATCCCGACCAGTGCGACCAGGTTGATGATTCCTCTGAACAGATGTACTTTTTCTTTTTTTTCTCCATGCTATCAGGATCAAAATAAGGAAGAAAATCACCAGAATTGTCGGGACAGCACAGACACGGACATAATCCCATATCATATCCGTATTTGTACCGTCTAAAGGTGCTGTCAGATGATACACCAGTTCATCCATCGACAAATTCGTCCATGTTGCAAACATCCATCTTACACTTAATGCCAGGAGTACACTAAGTCCGGCTATAAAAACAGTCAGTATTTCACCCACCCAGTATAAAATCTTCAATAGAATCTCTTTCCATTTTGACGGCTGCTTTTCTCCCATTTTTTTTTTTTTCCGCCTTTTTTCCCTTCTTTTGAACTATTATTTTGCATTCCGTTCTCTTTTCTTTAGTTTTTCTTAATTTTTACTTAATTTTCACACACTATCTGCCATTATAACATATTTTTTGAACATTTGCACTATTTTTTTTGGAAAGTTTGTTTTGGAAAGTTCACAGATATAACAAAGAAGAGAGCCATGAAAAAAATGAGAAAAGTTTCATTTTTTCACAGCTCTCTCTGATTTTTATTCAATCCTGCTAATTCAAGGATTCTCCGTCTTTCAATGTGCCACCCTCTTCAACAACATTTGCCAGATCTATAATCTCCTGAACAACATCTTCATCCGGATCCATGATAAATAACGGTGTATCTCCACTGGAATAACAATATCCTTTATCATTTGTTCCCGTAGCGGCAACTGACTGGATCGTCCATGTCGCATTCTTATTCAGTTGATACTTGATCAGTGAATTAATCTGTGCTTGGGATAAATTAGTCTCCACTTCACTGCTTACCTGATTCATGATCGTACCGGCTTTCAGAAGCATGGTCGGGGAAAGACACTTTCTGAGCATCGCGGTCAGAACTGCCTGCTGGTTCTTTCCTCTCTGATTATCTCCATCTGCAAGTGCATGACGTTCTCTTTGAGAATGCCAGTGCCTGTTCGCCATTCAGATGATTCCACCCTCCTGAACATCCACAATACAACCGGACTCTGTTCCCGTCTGGAATGCAAGTTCTGAATATACATCAACTCCACCCAACGTATCTACAATATCAATCAGGGACGTGAAGTTCAGTCTTGCATAATAGTTAATATCTGTCTCATATAACTCACCCAAGGTACGCATAGAGGCATCTATACCGTAAATTCCGGCATGTGTCAATTTATCTTTCTGTCCACCGGAAACTCCAGGAATCGGAACATAATAATCTCTCGGAGTCGTTACAAGCAGAATCTGATAGGTCTTTGGATTTACAACTGCGATCAGATTCACATCACTCCGGCTCGTCTCACTCACTTCACCATAGGTATCAATTCCACTGATATAAATGGTAAATGGTTCTTGGTAATACTGTCATCTGTAGCACCCGAATTTCCAAAATCAAGCTGTACACGGATATCCCATGTATACAGGATCTTTATCTTCTTACTGAAATCCGTCACATTTTCTTCCATCAGACTGGTGTATGCTCCATTATAAATAATAGCATCCACTTCCTCATCCAGAAGCTGCTGTGCCTGAGTCTGTACTGAATCACACTCTGTTGTCTGTATCTCCGAACCAATCTGCTTCTGAATATCAGATACTGCTGCCTGCATATTGTCAGATCCCTTGCTAAACTGAACACCAAACGTATAATCAGCCGCATCTTCCAGTGTCTCTGCCGGATCATCTGCCCTTACAGCAACGATCATCTTATCAACTTTATAATTTCCGCCGGTGATCTCCCTGATCATATCATTGGCTTCTGCCACATAATAAGATCCTATAAATAAGCAGAACGTTAATAATAAACTAAAAACTTTTCCCAAACGTACCTTTCTTTCTTCTCGCAACCTGGGAATTTAAAAAGTAATACACCAGAAGAAAAAAAGTAATACCGCTACAAGAATGAGATATTTTAACGGAATCATTCCCAAAAGATTCAGTACAATCATCAAAGCAATACTTGCAATCGTCTGAATCACAATACATACCGTTCCAAACCGGTTTCTCTTTGATCTTTTTGACTCTTTCACTCTGCCTCTTCTGTTATGCGATGTATTTTTCGCTGTCTTTCGTTGTCTCTCCATCTTAGAATTCCTTCACCTATTCCTATTTAAACAACCGGGATGGATAAATTCCCCTGGAAATCAATCTCTGAATTGCTTCTGTTACCGTTGCTTTATCTTCCTGATAAGTCACACCAAACCACTGGTCATGAGACTTTAATACCCTGACTTCCAGTTGATGTTCACTCAGCAGCTCACCGATCAGGGTTGGCAACAGATACTCTGCTTTCAGATCCTCCGCTTCAGTCTTATTGAGGAAACTGTCAAACCTGCTCTTCAGAACTTCAAAGAACTCCGAAGTCATCCCCCACATATTCATGGAAACAGTTGCATCTGCATCAAGTTCTTTCACAATTCTTCCATCCGTCAGCACACCTGCTCCCTGTTCGGTTCTGGCGATATCATGCGTCTCTCTGATATCTGTAAGCATTCCGTTTTCACTGACCCTGCATATTCCTCTTGTCACTGTCCCGTTGTCACTCAATGTATTCTTCAAAACAAAACTAACCATACAAATCTGCATTATATCAGTCAGGCTTTTCTTTGTCAAATATTCAAAAGCTTCTCTGTATGCCTCTTTGCCATAATAATCATCTGCATTGATCACCAGAAACGGAGAATCAACCACCTCTTTGCAGCAAAGAATTGCCTGTCCTGTTCCCCATGGTTTCTTTCTCTCAGCAAACTTGTCCTGATATTGTTCAGGAATATCTTTTAATTCTGATATGCATATGCCACTTCCACCTGCTTCTCGATCCGGTTGCCGATCACTTTTTAAATTCTTCCTCAAGATCTTTACGGATGACAAATACCACTTTATCAAATCCGGCTTCCATCGCATCGTAAATCGAATAATCCAGAATGATCTCACCATTAGGGCCTACCGGTGCAAGCTGCTTGATACCTCCGCCAAACCTGCTTCCCATTCCCGCAGCCATGATTACCAGAGTTGCCTGACTCATCTCCTTGTATCCTCTCTTTCTTTTCTCACTCTCCCCAAACCATCCATAACCAGTTGAAGCATTGCTTTCAGTGCCTCTGCCTCATCTTCACCTTCGCAGATGATCTCGATCTCATCTCCGCTTTTAACGCATGCACCAAGCACGCTTAATACGCTTTTGCATTTGCGGTGATCTCCTCATGGCGGAGTTCTTTATGAACCGTTATCTTACTCTTGTACTGCATTGCTGTCTTGCAGAAAAGTCCCGCCGGTCTTAAATGCAGACCCGTCGGATTTTTAATTACAACTTTGCCGCTTACCATCCTGATTCTCCTATTCTATCTGACTTTTCTTATGACTTTTTTAACTTTCCCTTATTGTTCCTTAAATAAATCCTGACTTTCTGAACTGTCCTGTTCTTCCTTCTCTGTCAGCGTCAGTTTCACTACTGCTTTCTCGCTCAGGCTCACTCCTGTCGGCAGATCTACATCAACCGGAACATCATACGTTCCCGGCTTTGTAAAATTCTGCAGATTAACTGAAACCGCATTGCTCACATCCAATGCCTCCAGCAGTTTCGGACTTCCTCTGAACGTGAGGATCACTTCTGCATCCGGCTCATAAGAAACCTGAAGGGAATCTGACAGATTCCGGATTTTGATCGAAGCTACCATAAAATCAACTGTCCGGGTTCCATCTTCCTCGATGGTTGCCGTTGCCGTCACATTCTTAGCTGCATCGTCTACCAGTGAAACTCCTTCCGGAAGATACTTGCTGATATCAATCGTCTTCTCCACTTTCTCAGTAGCTCCCTGTATGTTCATTTCCGAACCCGGAACTGTGATCTCCGTTACATTCGCAAGAGCCGTACTTTTTCCACAGATCTGGACACTGGCAGGTTCACTGGTGCATCCCGTATAACGATATCCCTCTGCCGGCTCTCCTGACACACTGAACTGTACCGGAACGCTCTTTTTCTGAAGAACTTCCACATCCACGGTAATTCCCTCACTTCCAAGGTTATTACTCAACTGGCTCTGACTGATGACGTTCTCTGCCGCATCATAAAAGCACCAGTTCTGCCTCTACTTCCGTATCTTTTGAAAGTCCGTCCACATTGATCTTTGCTTCTGCCTTTTTTAATCTGACTGATCTTGGATTCTGCACCGGTAATCGTAATCTTTTCGGATTCACCTTCATTTCACCGGTCATATATCCATCTCTCGGAACTCCTGTCGCACTGACTGATAGCGTAAATACGGCTTTTCCGGTCTTTTCTGTCTTGATCTGGATATTTCTCGGAGACGCTTCTGCTGACTGATATTCCCCACTGTGTGATGGAATCGTGATCTTGATCGGAATCAGTCCTGTATGGGCATCCATTTCTTTAATATCCGCTGTTGCCACAATCTCATCTGATGAAATCTGCTGAATAACAGAACGTTTCGCATAAACTACTACATTGACATTCTGCTCATCAATACCGAATAAACTTCTCCGCCCTGCGTGATCACATCCTCATTCACAATCGTTACCGGAATATTTGCATACGTATTGCGTACAACCGGATTATCCACATTCGCCACAATCAGCCAGAGAAATGCAGCAAATACAAATGCAACTATTTTAATGAAAGGTTTGTTGTCAGTTTTATACTTCTTGATCATCTGTGCCATCCTTTTCCTTATAGTGAATTTCTTCTTTTTAGGATCGGAATTTCTATATTGAATCTGGCTCAGTTCTTTTCTGGAGTTCCTCTGCATTGATTCCCTGGATAATCTGCCGCCGCTTGCAACTGAAACCAGTCCCGTCTCTTCCGATACTACGATCACCATTCCATCACATACCTCACTCATACCCAGAGCTGCACTGATGTCTCGTTCCAAGATCCTTACTGATTGTCATATTATCAGACAACGGCAGATAACAGGTTGCCGAAGTAATACGGTTTCTCTGATGATCACGGCTCCGTCATGCAGTGGCGTATTATGTTCAAATATATTGATCAGCACCTGGGAATACACTTTTACAGTCAAGCTCAATTCCCGTCATTTCATATTCCGTCAACTGGATTGCCTGCTCTACGACGATCAGCACCCGTACAGACACTTCCCATCTCATAACACGCACGTACGATTCCTTCCATCGTCTCATCTGAGAACCGTTCATTTCCCTGTTCTTATCAAAGGGATTAATATTACTGAACAGATTCTTTTCGCCAAGTTTCTCCAAAGCCCTTCTCAGTTCCGGCTGAAATACAACAACCGCCGCAACTGCCAGAACATTGATCGATGCCTTTGCCAGGTACAGGATCGTATTCATCTGAAAGATCCACGCTACAAGAATAAACGCACCAAGCATAAGGATGCCGCGTAACAGCATCCATGCTTTTGTATTCTTGATCCACAGCATGATCTCATACACGATCACTGTAATGATCAGAATTTCAATGATATCAATAATCTGTATATGTGGAAAATACATTCCATTTGTATAATTACTTATAAACGTTCTAATTCCAGCTAACATAAAAGTTACACCGCCTTACTTTTCTCCCGGTTACCGGTTCATTACGGCTGTCTCTTATTTGATCGTTATCCAGTCCTAATTCCCGGCTCAGGCTCTGCGTAAGCAGGAGATCATCGGTTCTTCGTTTCACTTCTTCCCACCGTTTCCTGTTCCTCCTGCTCTCCCACATCTTTATCTTCTTTTCCTGCGTATGCTCAGTAATATGCTTTACTGTCTTCTCCGGGGTTGCAACAACAACCTTTGGAACAGCCTTTACATAATAATAGTATTCGTCATCCTCAAACTGTACTCTCTCGGTTCTTGAATAATCCACCGAAAAGAAAACCAGTTCCAATACAAATCCAAGAAGGATTCCGATAATCGAACTCAGAATGATCGTTCCATAAGAAATATGAAGTTCTAATACCATATTTCCGCTGTCGCAATGATTATGCATACCGCCCCCCTGCAAAAGATGCAATCTTTCCACGCATGATCCACCGCACGGCTGCGGATCAGATTCACAACCAGTACCCGATTGCTACAGCCAGTACCATCAGCCACATCTCTTTTCCAGCAATCACCTGCTTTGCAAAATTCATCAGACCATTTGTCAGCCCATCTGTCTCTTTTAATGCCGTAGCTGATCCCTTAACAAAATGAAGCATATAATAAGATATCACTCCACAGGATGCAGGTACAACCCACACCGGAGTTCCAAGAAGTCCAAACAGAACCGGTATGATAAATGGAATCTTCAACGCACATGCCAATGCACTCACCAGGATCAGCCACGCTTTTTCCGGTGTAAATCTGAAATAAAAAATATACATCAGAAGGAAAATAACGGCTGATACGATTGCAATCGGCAATGACAATGTATAAAAATGTACCAGGATCAATGCCGCAGCCGCAAGTACCATAATAATCACAGGGAAAAGTGCAGACAACTGCAAGCCCTAATGTGCAGAAAATGGATGCGGCGTTCTTCATAAATCCAACATTGGAATTGATCTGCCAGAACACAAACAGTCCCAGCAGAAACTGTGCCGCCTTCTGGATATAAATAGAATAGGAAGCATAAATCTGCTTCAACCGTTCTCTTAATACAAGTATACTACTCATGCTCTGCTTTTCTCCTTTTGCTCACCTTTTCCAGTTTTACCAAACCTCTATAATAACTTCTTACATTCTCTTTTGCTTTCTGATGCTTCTTTTTAAAAAGATCCAGCCCCGATTCCATACAAAATCAGTAACGCAAGATAGACTCTACCACGATCACACCCAGCAATACCAGCTTTATAAACGTAAGATCCTCTAATAACGTATCTGATGCACATACTGCAAATAATGCTGCTGCCAGTCCATATCCGATTGTGATCCCGATCAGCGTAATCCATTTTTCAGGCTCGCATAATCCTTTTATAATATCCACTGATCTGTA
>VOFH01000399.1_pt1 | contig 78000 bp, 112 predicted proteins | sample 5384091 | NCBI WGS metagenome assembly VOFH01 (sample SAMN12384727, study PRJNA508395) | human gut metagenome | isolation source: healthy gut G | host: Homo sapiens
GTACATTAGGAGAATGGATATACATTGGTAATTTTTATAATGCTATCCAGGATTTCCGCATTGGAATTCCCGGGATGTGTCTGCAAGTATTCGGAGGTTATCTTTTTCATTAAGTATCTGATATGTAAATAACTCATTCGAAGAATAATTAAAGGAGGTAACTTTTTCCTAAAACGAGAAAGTTACCTCCTTTTTTAGTCATCGGATAAATTGTCTTCCGTTATAATAGGAGAGGAGTTACTTCCTTCTTTTGCATATTTAGTCGGACTCATCTTATAATGTTTCTTGAATACCTCCCGGAAGTATTTGCTTTCAGAGAAGCCGGTCATATCTGAGATTTCGGCAATAGTATGTCCACCTTCTTTTAATAGTTGCGTAGCACGTTTCAAACGGGTAATTCGAATCAGATCTGTCGGAGACTGTCCCGTCAATGCTTTCAATTTACAATAGAAACTGGTACGGCTCATGTGATGCAACTCACAAAGTACATCGACAGAGAAACCTGTATTATCCATATTTTCCTCAATACTTTTCTTTACAGCGGATATAAACTGCCAATCAAGACTGGTGGTTCCGTTTGCTGACGGTTTCATAGGTTCCGAATCAATATCCAGATTGGCATATCTGCTACGTAACAACGCCCTGTTAGCCAATAAGTTTGCAATACTTGCTTTCAATATTCTCACGTTGAAAGGTTTGACAATATATGCGTCTGCACCGATTGACATCCCGTCAAGAATGTTGTTTTCATCTCCCAAAGCTGTAAGCAGCAGTACCGGAATATGTGATGTCTCAATATCATTTTTTATAGCGACACATAGCTCATCGCCTCTCATCTCCGGCATCATGATATCAGAAAGAATAAGGTCGGGCCAAATTCTTTTGCAATAATTAGTGCTTCCGCCCATTTCCCGCAAGCTTGTACATTATATATAGAAGACAATGAACTGACCAGATAGGAGCGTAGCTCATCATTGTCTTCTACAATTAGAATACGTTGTGAGTTTGTTGTTTCTACGGTATTCACCGGTGTGGCAGAAATATTGGGAACCGTCAGTTCAGGAGTCTGTTCCAACGGTTTGGCTGGTGGAATCAAACCGGCATTCTGAAAATGCTTATTACTTTTCGGGAAAACAATCCTGACAGTAGTTCCTTGATGTTCTATACTTTCTACATTAATCTTACCACCATGAAGACGAACTAATTTTCCTACCAGCATTAGCCCGATGCCACTACCCGTAACTTTGGAATTAATAGCATTACTGGCTCGGAAATGGAGCTTGAACAACTTACTCTGCTCACTGGATGGAATTCCAATGCCCGTATCCTCAATTATTACTTTCCAAGAATCATTACTTTCGGATACTGAAACACTTACTTTACCATTCTCCGGAGTGTATTTTAGTGAATTTGATAAAATGTTTTTTAGAATTGAATCCATTTTCTCCTTATCAAACCACACATTCAAATAACTGAAAGAACTCTCATAGGTGAAGTCAATATGTTTGATAGCAGCATAGGAAGAAAAAGTTTCATATACTTCGTGCATATAGGTGTTCAACTCATATTCGGAAACACACAATTCTGAAGAATACACATCCGCACGCTCAAAATTAATAAGATTGTTGGTTAACCGTAAAAAAGAGTCCCCACATTTCTTAATGCAGTATTTGCACGAGTTATTCCGTTGGCGGATAAAGGTTCTTCATCCAGCAGTTCCTCTAAAGGAGCTTTAATCAGAGTTAGCGGAGTACGTATGTCATGAGCTGTATTAATGAAGAAACTCGTCTTTTCATCTGAAATTTTCTTTTGCTTTCTTAAATTCATAACCCGTAGAATAAAGATGAATCCCAAAATTACTAATAACACGTAACAAGTGATTGCCCACCAACTAGACCAAAAAGGGTGCGTAACGACAATTCTCATTGTACGCTCTTCAAAAACAATATCATGTTCTTCCCTTGAAATGGCACGTACATAAAGAGTATATTTTCCCGGTGGCAAATTGGTATAGCGAATCAGATTGGCTGTTCCCGGTTCGGTCCATTTTTCGAAGAAACCATCCAACTTCCATGCATAGAGAGCATTTCCCGGAGAATCATAGTTGATACTGGAAACTCTAAATGAGAATGTATTCTGATTATATTTCAGCTCCAACACATCCGTATCATTGATACTTTTCTCCAATGGAGAATCTTCTTCTCTCGGATATACAGGCTGGTATGAAATATTCAAATCGCTGAATATCATCTTTGTATATACATAATCGGGGAACTTTACATTTTGGGGAAGTTCGATAGCTCCGTCCGTACTACCAAATACAAAGTTCTTATTTTTACGTAATACTCCGGATGAAGCATTGAAATAGGCAGGCAATAATCCTTCTCCTTTGGTCCAGTTATGGAATATTTTTTCCTTCGTATGAAAACTGGTGACCCCATTTTCCGTACTCATCATGATTCGTCCGTCAACTTCAGGCAAAATAGTAAAAATGCTGTTGGAAACAAGTGCGGAATTTTTAGCTATATAATGCTCAAATTTCTTATTTTGTGCATCATATATAAATACTCCCGCTCCATTCGTACCAACATATAGCAGTCCGTTATCTGCTTGATAAAGCGTATTGATGTAGGTCGATCCGGCTTCCAACTTAATATATTCGTATTTCCCGGAGTCTCTATTCAGCAAATACAATCCCATTGCCGTTCCGATCCACATATTATGACTATCCTTTTCGGCAATAGCTGTAATAGAACTTACTCCCGGATATAGGCGAACACTGTTAGTTGCCAAATCAAAGCATTTTAAATTATAATATCCCCCGGACCATATATTTCCTTTCGAGTCTTTTTATCATATCACGGATATATTTATCGGGGAGCATATTTATGTGTGAAAGTAAATAAGGAGAGAAATATTCCACGGATAAATCTGCTTTATTTATTTTGTATATACCGGAAGTATAGCCTCCTGCCCAGATTATGCCGGGAGAAACTTCACATAAAGTAATAAAGATATGATTTTTGTCTTTTAGCTGATGATTGAAAGAACTCAGAAAAGAATGCCATTCTCCCGTTCGAATTGTAAAGACTAATGCCGTTACTCGTACCAAACCATAAATCTCCATCACTGTCTTCAATGACAGCGTGCACCTGGTCATTGACAATGGACTGCTTGTTGCCCATAGAGTGTTTCATCCAATGATAGTTTTCATAACGATAATCTATAACTGTAATTCCTGTGGGATAATTGGCAAGCCATATTCGTTTTGATTCATCAACAAATACATCATTGATGTTGTCACCATTCATTTCATTATAGCTCTGGTAATTTGCTGATATGTAACGTTCTAATATGCATTTGTTCATGTCTAGCTTATATACGCCCATGCCTTCGGTTGCCACTAATAGTTCTGTTTCATTTAATGGTCTGATACGGGTTATATTCACATCACTAAGATCTGCTTCAGGCCGGATAATCTCTTGGGAAAGCATATCATATACAAAAATACCCCTCTCAAATGAGCCGATATATAATTTTTTTTGCTGTTGCTGGAAATACAACACACTTACTTGCGTATGAAAATAATCAAGCGTCTCGGTAGGGATAATTTGTAAAGCACCGTTTTCCAGTTTAGCATACCTCACGCCTGTTTCTGTTGCTATAAAGAAATGATTGTCATCTATCTGCTCTATGGCTGTAATATTGCTGTGTAGTATATTAGGGAACTGAAATGTATGAGCATTTTTGATATTGTATAATACAATAGAATCATTGCAGCATAACCAAATATTATTGTTGTGGTCTACATAACCATAACTAATCGTTTTCGATATATCCGGTAGTTTATATCCTATCGTAAAACGATCATATTGCTTTTCATATTGAAAGAGACGTCCTTTTCTGCCAATCACCCATAAACCTGCCTCCGGAGTAGCATATAACCAACCGAGGTGTATTTGGGAAGCAACGGAATTATCATCTTTGTTCAGTTTATAATGCTTTATATCTTTACCATTATAACGATCCATTCCTTCATTTGTAAGAAACCACATATAGCCTTGATCATCTTTCTGAATGTTGAATATCCTTCGATTACTTAATCCATTTTCTATTCCTATATATTTGTAAGTTTGTGCCGTGACCAGAATAGGAAACAAAAGGAAAATATATACAATGTATTTCATATAATCATTTATTTTTAAATTGTTTTTAACTGCTATTTAAAAATAATAGTTTACGAAACTATACAAAAGCGATGAGAAAAACAAAGAAATGTAGCACATTCTTATAGAAAACTTTCGTTTGGAAATTTTTGTTTCCTAAGTTGATTATTTACTTAACGAAGTTGACTTTTCTGAAGCTTTTTTTGGTATACCCATATACTTAATATAAAATAAACGAGTACTTGAATCCATAAAGTAATATATTCTGGTCGTATATCAGCCATACTTGCTCCCATTGAATTTAATTGTACAAAAGCAAGTGTTGCAGGAGCTGCCGGAAGAATATAATGTGCTGCTTTCCAATACCACGGCATTAACTCCAGCGGGTAAGAAACTCCGGACAGGAAAATCAATCCTACAGAGAAGAAAGCTATCATTAACAAAGGTGCTTCCGAATCGGTAAAATAACGGGAAGCAGCTAGTCCGAGGAAAAGAAGTAGCCTATCAGGTAAGGAATCATTAATAGCACAATATACAGACCATTTCCAATATTGGGAATACTGAAAAAATAGGGAGCAATCCTAATAAAAAGAAAGAAAAGATAGCATACAATCCGCAATATACAAATGCCTTTCCTGCTACAATGCGTATGGCGGCTGCCCAAGCTATGGCCGAAAGGAGCGTAAGTACGGATTCCGTCTGAACTATATTCTTCTCCGGTCACCATACCGATAACCATTAGCAAAGTTTGAAATATAATGATCATCATGACTGCCGGAATCAGGTAGAGCCATATCCTTCCGTATAATTATAGAGTGCGGTCCCTTCTACATTGATCGGTTTTGCCATAGCTACTGCCAATAATCCCTGTGGGGGCAGAAACACAGCTTCATCGGGTCGGTATTTATCGTTAATCGCCAACATCACACGTGAAGAAGCACCTTGTAAGGCTTCGAAGTACAAGAAGGCATCAGTAGTTGCATAAAGGGAAAATACGGCTTCATCTCCACGAAACACCCGTTCCTCAAAATCGTGTGGCAGATAGAGTATTCCCTGCACTTTGCCTTCTTTCATCCATTCTTTTGCTTCATTATAGTCCATAGCCTGACTAGAAATCTCTGCCTGGGGAGTAGCATCTAGCCAACGGATAAAATCACGGCTCAATTCACTATGCGAATTATCGACTATGGCGACAGGAACATCGGTTACAATGTTAGGTGCATACATATAATTATAGAGCAATCCGTAAACGAAGATACCTCCTATCAATACCAGTAATACTGCATAGCTGGTACTGATAGCTAGAAATTCACGCTGAATGATGAATGATAACTGTTGTAACTTACTTAATGTTTTCATACTTATGACTTTCTATAGCTCTTTTTAAATGGGGAAGCAACGAAAAAGCGAGCAGGGGGAAAATACAAAGAAACATGGCCGATGGCCAAAGGTGGGTAAAACCGCCGCTTCCATAGAGCATGGTCTGCATCATTTCCGTGAAATGGCGGACAGGAAACAAATAGGAAGCATCCCCACCAAAGGATACATATTGGGAACAGGAAAAGTTACTCCGGATAAAGTAGCTCCCAAAGAGCCTACCATAGATACTATGCTAATAATCAGTGAAATGGCAGGAAATAATGAAAATAGGAACAATCCCAATGATTGTGTCGCAATGATGAAAAGCACGGTCATGATATTCATTAACCACCAACTCCCTTGAAAAGGGATATGTAGAATTCCGAACATGACATAATTAGCTAACCACCCTATCAGTATATATATAATGGTATAAGGCAATAGTTTTCCCATAATATCGCCGTTACCATATTCCCTTTTGCAGCAACTAGCCAATCAGTTACTGTACGAAACTTGATTTCAATGCCGATTGCGTATACTGTAGTCAATAAAATTAATATTTGAAATAAGACAAAGAAAAATGGCTGGCTCAAATAAACGGAGTAATCCAGACTTGGATTATATATTGGATGGTTGCTAGCCTGCACAGGCAATAAGAAAGTTGTAATCTGATTCTGTTCTACTCCGAGAGCTACGGCTTGCATCACAACAGGAGAGAGTGACACTGGAGCCAATGCTGTTTCGAATGCAGCCATTAACTCGCCACCTACCGACAATAATGCATAATGATAGTAGTAGGAAAGTGTTGCATCTTGTCCTGTAATGGCGTCTTGCTCAAATTGGGGAGGTATAGAAAGATAACCATAAATCTCTTTTTCTTTGTACAGATTCACGAGCGGCTGCTTCATTTACAAAATGCTTTGTCACTTTAAAAGTTGGTACGGCAGAAATATTCCTGGCCATCGTCCGGGAAGTAGCAGTGTTATCCTGATCGACAATACCGATAGGAATATTTTCCATCTGTCCGTTGCCAAAAATCGTAGCCATAAAGAAGAGAGTGAATAACGGCAGGATGATACAGACACCGAAATAAAGGCGCCGTGACGTCATTCGCCGCCACTCTCTGAGCAGTACGGAGCGAAAAGGGGAATATGTTTGTGATGGACTCATTTCTGGTTTATTTATTAATTTAACGTCAGTAATACACGGACATACCCGGACGCAAGTCTTCTATCTTTTGCGTAGGGCGAGCGTGGATCTCAAAGGTACGCAAGTCATAACTACCGGTTTGCTTGGTTGATTTCCAGGTAGCAAAACTACCTAGCGGACTAATATAATAGATTTTAAATTCAATATCCTTTTTACCGATAGCAGGTATGTCCGCAACAAAGGTGCCCTCCATCTTAAACTGCGGCATCAAATCCTCACGCACATTGAGAACTACATGTACATCGTTCATTACAACCAAATTCATAATAGGAGTACCCGGCGCAACCAACTCTCCACGTTTTGGGAAGATGCTAGCTATCTGACCGTTCTCCGGTGCTGTCAGCCGTGCATCGAGCAGCAATGCCGAAACTTCATCCACCGTGCTTCTGGCAGCATCTACCATACTGGCAGCTGACGCTTTATCTTCCGTTTGTGCACCGTCCACTGCCATTTGATATTGTTCGTAGGCAGCACGTTCGGCTGCAAATGCCGCCTTATACATCGCTTCCACTTCGTCTTTTCTCTGAGAAGTTACTACACTATCCTTGTATAAAGTAAGTATACGATTATACGTTATTTTCGCAAGTGACAGATCGCTCTTTGTCTTGTTCCAGAGCTGTAATGCAGTGGCCACAATCTGACGTCGGGTGCCGGCATCTATTTTCTTGTTCTGCAGTACGGCAACCTGCTCCAAAGCATTCACTTGTTGATACTTGGCGTATACTTCCGGGCTATTAATAACTACAAGAGTGTCTCCCTGACGCACCCAATCTCCCTCCTGAACGGAGAAACGTATCGATGCGCCCGGGAAGTTTTCCACTAATACGGATTTCTGTTGCCTCAGCCTGCCCTTGCAGGACTAGCGGTTGTTTGTGCATCAATATCATTCCCAAGCGCTGTAAAGACACCGACGACTAGCAACATAATAAACGAAGGCCCATGAAAGGGTTTTACTAGCTAATTTCATTGTTTGTTACGGTTTAGGTTGATAGTTTATAAATTGTTCCGGTGTGCCGCAGAGCGAGAGTAGATTTATCAGTGCCACATCATATTCATAATATGCTGCCAGACGAGCTACTTTTACGTTGGCAAGCATAGTTTCAGCATCAATCACTTCGGTGGAAGTTGCCATCCCTCAGTAAAGGATTTCTTTCGGATACGAACCAATTCCTCACTTAAAGCAATTGTTGCATTTAAAGCTTTTGCATTATCCTGTGCCTTTTCCAGCTGCGTATAAAGCTTATCTACCCCAACAGCCAGATCATCACGAGCCTTCATCTGTCCTGAGGGCTAATGTTTGTTGAGTTAATTTCGACTGCCGGATCTTCTTTTCCCGATCCAATCCGTCAAAGAGATTCCATGTAAAGCCAATTCCCACCATGGTACGCGGCAGTAAATTGCTTTGAATGCCATGCGAATAGAGGGTCTGTTTTCCAAAAAGGGCTATATTGGGCAAATACCCGCTTTGAGCAATCCGTACTTCTTGTTTGGCAATATGTTCTTGTAACTGTAATTGATTGAGCGTATAGTTCCCGCTGTTTAACAGAAAGATCAAAAAGCATTTTCGGCGGCAAATTGAGTCATTCATAAAAAGGGGAGAAGTGGGAACAATGTTTTCATCCATATCTTTTTTTATTCAGTAATACTCTTGAGCGTATTTTGAACCACAGTTTCATCTTTCCGCGCAGCTTCCAATGCTCGTTTAGCTTCGTCCATATTTACTTGGGCAAAAAGCCTTCCTGCTTTGTCAATCATTCCGGCAGTTTCCAGTTTCAGTGCATTCTCATAATGTTTTTGCAGTCCCTTATAAGTTTCTTCACGAACGGTCACAATTTGCTGTGCCAGTCGAATCCGTAATAACTTTCCGTTAACAGATTTTGTTGGGTAGCAGCAGTCTGTGCCCGGTTTTCACGTGCCAAGTCCACCATTGTCCGGCCGATATTAGTTGCATGAAATCGTTTTCCTCCGGAAAAGAGTACCCATTCTGCAGATAAATCAATAGAGGTTAAATTACGTGGAGTCAGGGGAAAACAAGAGTATTTGCCCCTATCTGATCCAGAATCGCCGAAATAACTTGATCGTCCGGAATTATGGAATGTACAAAATTCTTTGCCGGATCTGTAAATTGAGACAACGGCTGTTTCACCTCGATCTTCTCCGACATATGTACAAATGCACCCGAAGATTGAAGACTGGGATACCAAAAAGCATTCAATTTATCTCGCTCTGCCTTAGCTATTTCTATACTTTTATCGGCTATCTTTAAGCTTTGATTTTCTTGTCGGAGTAGACGTAATGATTCCTCAAAACTCAATGAAACCTGTGCATCTGCCCAAATAGCAGAGAAACACAAAGCAAGTAGTACAAAAAGTGATTTATTTTTTTTCATGCTGGTTAGGTTAAATCTAAATTTGAGACTTTCTAACAGATGAAGGAACAGGTTTGTTCACTCCAACAAATGGAGAAACAACTTTTTAAACTCAATGAAAGAGTTATCGATTATTCTGATTTAGTTCAAAGTTATGTAATATTTCCCCTATTAAAAAATCAAGGATTTTATTTGAGATATAAAAATTATATTTACCTTTGCAGTGTAATTTAAAGGAAGATCCTTTAAACTGGTAAAAATGCGGTAGTAGCTCAGTTGGTAGAGCATTAGCTTCCCAAGCTAAGGGTCACGAGTTCGAGTCTCGCTTACCGCTCACGATAAAAGTCAGATAGTTATTTTTTAGCTATCTGGCTTTCTTTTTGTGACTGAAAGATAACAATGGGCAAAGTCTCTTTCTACTATGAAAATAATGCATGAAGAATAGGGCAGTTCATGCATTTTTCGTATTTTTGCACCCTGTTTTGACACTTATGAGTACTTTAAATAGAAAAATATAATGGCAAAAGAACTGAAAGACCTTACCAAACGTAGTGAGAATTACTCACAATGGTACAACGATTTGGTGGTAAAAGCTGATTTGGCAGAACAGTCTGCCGTGCGCGGATGTATGGTGATTAAGCCTTACGGATACGCCATCTGGGAGAAAATGCAACGTCAATTGGACGACATGTTCAAGGAAACAGGACACGTAAATGCATATTTCCCGCTATTAATTCCGAAATCATTCTTAAGCCGCGAAGCAGAACACGTAGAAGGGTTTGCGAAAGAGTGTGCCGTAGTAACGCATTATCGCTTGAAGAATGCAGAAGACGGTTCAGGAGTCGTAGTAGATCCAGCAGCTAAATTGGAAGAGAATTAATTATCCGCCCGACATCAGAAACAATTATCTGGAATACTTATAAGAACTGGATTCAGTCATACCGTGACCTGCCTATTCTCTGTAACCAATGGGCTAACGTTTTCCGTTGGGAAATGCGTACCCGTCTGTTCCTGCGTACTGCCGAATTCCTGTGGCAGGAGGGACATACCGCTCATGCTACCCGCGAAGAAGCTGAGGAAGAAGCAGTCAGAATGCTGAATGTATATGGTGAATTTGCTGAGAAATATATGGCCGTTCCTGTCGTAAAGGGAGTAAAGTCAGCCAACGAGCGTTTTGCCGGTGCACTTGATACCTACACAATAGAAGCCATGATGCAGGATGGAAAAGCACTGCAAAGTGGTACATCTCATTTCCTGGGACAAAACTTTGCAAAGGCTTTTGATGTTCAGTTTGTTAATAAGGAGAACAAGATGGAGTATGTATGGGCTACTTCATGGGGCGTTTCTACCCGCTTAATGGGGGCCCTGATTATGACTCACTCGGATGATAACGGACTGGTATTACCTCCACATCTGGCTCCGATTCAAGTAGTAATTATTCCTATCTACAAGAACGATGAGCAACTGAAACAAATTGACGCTAAAGTAGCGGGTATTGTTACCAAGTTGAAAGCATTGGGTATCTCTGTGAAGTATGACAATGCAGATAACAAACGTCCGGGCTTCAAATTCGCCGATTATGAATTGAAAGGTGTCCCTGTTCGTCTGGTGATGGGTGGACGCGACCTTGAAAACAATACCATGGAAGTGATGCGCCGCGATACACTGGAAAAAGAAACGGTTACTTGTGAAGGCATTGAAACATATGTTCAGAACCTGCTTGAAGAAATGCAGGCTAATATCTACAAGAAAGCATTGGATTATCGTAACTCCAAGATTACAGTAGTAGATACTTACGAAGAATTTAAAGAAAAAATAGAAGAAGGCGGATTTATTTTGGCTCATTGGGACGGAACCACTGAAACGGAAGAAAAGATTAAGGAAGAAACCAAAGCAACCATTCGTTGTATTCCGTTCGAGTCATTTGTTCCGGGAGACAAGGAACCGGGTAAATGTATGGTAACAGGCAAACCATCTGCTTGCCGCGTGATATTTGCACGTTCTTATTAAATAGAAATCACACATAATTATAAACTGTGATGGTTAAACAGTTCAATCGCTTTCATCTATTTATTTAATAAAGATATTATATTATTTGCGACCTGTCCTAATAGTTCATAGGACATTCAATGGTTATTTCAAACTCTTTTTTCAATCCATTTCAGTTTTATTTCAGAAATATCCCTTTTCTTTGTAGCTGTAAAGAAAGAAAGGAGACGAAGTTATGAAGATATTGATTGTAGAAGACGAACCCTCTTTGAGAGAACTGATTCAATGTTCACTTGAAAAAGAACGTTACGTTGTGGAAACAGCCAGTGACTTTAATTCTGCTCTACGCAAAGTTGAAGATTACGACTATGATTGTATCTTATTGGACATCATGCTACCGGACGGAAGCGGACTTGATCTTCTTGAACGTCTGAAAGCTCTGCATAAACGGGAGAACGTGATTATTATTTCCGCAAAAGACTCCCTGGAAGACAAAGTCTTGGGACTGGAACTGGGAGCGGACGATTATTTACCGAAGCCATTTCATCTGGCTGAACTAAATGCACGGATAAAAAGCGTAATTCGCCGTCATCAGCATGACGGAGAAATTGATATCCGCCAGGGTAATGTACGAATAGAGCCGGATAAATATCGTGTATTTGTCAACGATCAGGAACTGGAATTAAATAGAAAGGAGTATGATATCTTATTATACTTCATAAATCGCCCTGGACATTGGTTAATAAAAACACACTGGCAGAGTCGGTATGGGGAGACCACATCGATCAAGTAGATAACTTCGATTTTATTTATGCCCAAATCAAAAATCTTCGTAAAAAGCTGAAGGATGCAGGAGCAGATCTTGAAATTAAAGCAGTTTACGGATTCGGTTACAAAATGATAGTAGAAGAACAGAAACAATAGGAGTCATCCATGAAATTAATATATTACATCATTCTTCGCATCACTTTAGCCCTGACTCTTATCCTGACTGTCTGGGCAGTATTTTTTTATGTTACGATGATTGATGAAGTCAACGATGAAGTGGATGACGCACTGGAAGATTACTCGGAGACCATCATCATCCGGGCATTGGCAGGAGAGGAGCTACCTTCTAAAACCAACGGTTCAAATAATCAGTATTATCTTACTGAAGTAACTAAAGAATATGCTGGAAACCGCAATGATATCCAATATAAAGACTCTATGGTCTACATTGTAGAAAAAGGGGAAACAGAGCCGGCGCGTATCCTGACCACTATCTTTAAAGATGACGAAGGACGTTATTATGAACTGACTGTATCTACTCCCAGTATCGAGAAGGATGATTTGAAAGATGCTATTCAAGTATGGATTATATTTTTGTATGTAGCTCTGTTACTCTGCATTATTATCATTTCCGTATGGGTGTTCTATCGGAATATGCGACCGCTCTATGTGCTTCTTCATTGGCTGGACGGTTATCAAACGGGAAAAAAAACGAAGCATTGAACAATGATACCCAAATCACGGAATTCCGAAAATTAAATGAGGCTGCTATTCGTTATGTAGAACGTACGGAGCAGATGTTCGAACAACAAAAACAATTTATCGGAAATGCTTCACATGAGATACAAACTCCACTTGCTATCTGCCGTAACCGATTGGAAATGTTGATGGATGATGATTCATTGTCGGAAAATCAACTTGGAGAACTAATGAAAACGCATCAGACATTGGAATATATAACCAAACTGAATAAATCTTTATTATTGCTTACTAAGATTGACAATGGACAGTTTACTGATACCAAAGATTTGGAACTGAACACACTTCTCAAGCAATATTTGGAAGACTATAAAGAGGTCTATGATTACCGCAACATAGAAGTAAATATCACTGAGCAGGATCGTTTTCATATTGTAATGAACGAGTCTTTGGCAGTTGCTCTATTAACTAATCTCTTGAAGAATGCATTCGTGCATAATATGGACGGAGGACGTATACAGATTATTATTACAAAAAACAGCATTACTTTCCGAAATTCCGGGTCAGGACATCCATTAGATGAAGAACATATTTTTGAACGTTTCTATCAAGGAAGTAAAAAAGAGGGTTCTACCGGACTAGGGTTGGCAATAGCCGATTCAATTTGTCGTCTACAACATTTGAATATACGTTATTACTTCGAACAAGAGGAGCATTGTTTCGAGATTTTGAAATGATCGTTTTCGTCACAGAGAACACAAAGGACACGGAGTGAGTGAACAAGATATTTATCAGTTATTATAAACTGATCGTTCAAACTATTTCTCCGTGTCCTTTGTGGATTTTGTGGTACGAATCTCTATCGGGATCGAATTTCTCTTCTCATAAACATAATATAAGAGATAGCAAAACAGATAACTGTTGCTGCAATCAGTCCCGTCAGTTGCGGCCATACGACTAAAAGACTTTGTCCCAACGGGAGCGGACTGGGAATAGCTCCCTGCACCTGTTCCATTGTAAGTGGTCCTAGACTTCTTACAGAAGGCATTAACAGCGTCGTAGTAGCTTCATTAAACAATTCGCTAGGTGCCAGACGCATCAATCCGAGAATAAATTTTTGATAACTGATAATCTGATAAGGCGACGCCATCTGTGACGGGCTTAAACCTTTTGCCACCAGATTAACAATCATGGTGTAGAATACGCTAAAGAACAACCACACTGCCACAGATGCCAACGCTGATGTAGCTGCCTGGCGAAAACGCAATGAAAATAGGATTGCCAAATTCAACCAAAAAGCAACATAGAAAATACTTGTTATAATGAAGAATACAATTCTCCAAAATTCCTCAGCCGTAGGAGGAATACCGATTGCAATCAGTCCGAATCCCATTACCAGAAAACCGAGTACGAATAGCATAACACCTATTACTATCAAAGCAGCCATAAACTTCGCATTAATTATGCAATCACGATGAATAGGCTGAGATAACATACGGCTCAATGTCCCCTTATTCTGCTCTGAATTGACGGCATCAAATCCTAGAGCAATACCTAATAGAGGTCCCAAAAAGTTGATAAACAACGTAAAAGAGGGGAGAGTTCCGTCCGAGGCTGTAAATAATTTCAAGAAGAGAAACGAACCATCCGGATCATTCGGTTTTATTGTTGCGCCAATATTAGTAAGGGCAGTGTATAGAGAACCCATACAGGTCAGTGCAATAATACCGATCAAAATAATAAAACGCCAACTTTTGACATGATCGGAAATTTCCTTATTGACGATAACCCAAAAAGGATGATTGACTTTATTCATGCCCTTCGCCTCCTTCCTCAAAATAATGGTTATAAATATCAGACAATTCCTGCTTCTTATCTTTCAACTCTGTCATATCGATCAAAGCAAGTAATTGGCCATTACTGAACAAACCTACCCGGTCGCACACTTTCTGTACCTGATCCAGGTGATGAGAGGAAAAGAGCACGGTCAATCCCTTCTCCTTACTTAGCCAACGGATCAGTTCGATAAACTCCTGAACACCGGCCGGGTCAATTCCCGAAGTCGGTTCATCCAGAATAATAATTTCCGGATTCTTGATAAGTACATCCGCAAGTCCCAACCGTTGTCGCATCCCGCGTGAATATTTTCCTGCTTTCTTTTTCAGTTGATCTTCCAATCCTGTACGTTTCATTAACTCCATGGCCTTTTCTCTCGCTTCCTTATCAGGAATACCATTTAAGCGCGCTGTATAGATCAAGTTCTCCGGTCCTGTCATATCATCATAAAATCCTACATCTTCGGGCAAATAGCCGATTTTTCTTTTTACTTCGATAGGGTGTGTAGTCGAATTGATGCCGCAAATCTCAACGGAACCCGATGTCGGTTCTGTCAACCCTAACATCATTAAGATAGTAGTTGATTTTCCAGCACCATTCGGTCCCAGCAAACCGAAGATTTCTCCTTTCCGGATATGCAGGCGAATATGATCTACAGCAGTGAAATTACCATATTGTTTGGTCAGATCGGTAAGTACGATCACTTGTTCGCTCATCATTTACCTCCTTCCATATTTACGGAACAGATAGTAAACCACACCGATAGTAGCCGCAATAATCAGAACACCTACCCACCCCCATATCATCGGAGTTTTTACTGCAACTCTGAACTGCGCATCGGCATTTACTTCAGGAGTTTTTGCCATGATGGTAGTCACATAGTCGCCTGGCAATGCTTTTTTAGAAGCTTTTAATATAGCGGTTACCGTTGATGTCTCGCCGGCTTTTAATGCATCAATTTTTGAAGGTTCGAAAGTTACTTCCCAGTCAGCTGGTTTATTAGCAGACAGCTGAATATCTTTCAGTAATGAAGAACCTGTATTTCTGACTTCCAGTTCAATTCGCTTCACGTCTCCGGCAGTGATATCGGTGCTTAGTAATCCTCTCGAGGGAGTAGTCAGTTCCATTTGATAAGAACCGGTAACAACTACTTCCAATTCAAGTTCAGCCGAAGTAGTTCCCGTAGCAGCACGTACCGGGATTTTATAGCTGCCGGCTTCTACATTGGCAGGAGGAGTAATATCTATACTTACATTTTGGGTACTGTTTGCCTCTACTTGTGCAGAAGTGGCTTGTTTATAATTCGGTTTAAAAACGACATTCCACCCTCTGGGTGCATTAGCCATCAAAGCATACAACTGTTGGTCGGCAGTCTGATTCTTTAAAGTGGCGCTGAAAGTGAAGGTTGACTTAGAATTTCCCTCCATATTGGGTTGGTCGGTAGTAAATTCAGTCTGGTATGTTCCTTTTTGAGCAACCACCACATCCAAGGGAAGTTTAGCATTTCCGGCATATACCACAAAGTGATAATTGCCTTTATTCACCTTAATGGAACTTCGACTTTTAAATTAAAAGTCTTTTTCTCTTTGGGAAGTACCGATAGCTGGCTAAGGCTCCAGCCACCGGATTTCATTTCGTGTTTCCAACTGGAGGACAATCCGCTAACAGAAAGATTCGCATTCGTCAATTGGTCCGTGTTGTTAATAAGATCAATACTGTAATCAATTGACGCTCCGGGCGATACGGAGATTTTTGTGTAAGGTGTGTACAGAATCACGCTTTTCGGTATTGAATCATTGGCGTGCGTGTAACTCATGGGAATAACTCCCAATAGAATAGCGAATAATAAAAAATAATTTGTTCTCATAGTCATAACAAAAGTTCTTATGGTTATTTAATATGAATATCGTCAAATTCGTGTGTGCAAAAATAAACGATGTATATATTAGTAGTTTTAAAAGAATCCTAAAGAATCTAATTCTGTGATGAAATATATAGTGACGTTATTTCCATTCGATAGTGACGATATTCCATAGATATGGTGACACTATGTTGAGGGCATAGCGTCACTATATTTTTGTGAGAATTTTTTGATAATTCTCAAAATTCCCAAATCTTTTCAGATTCTCCTTTCATCTTTGCATTGTGCAAATTAATAATAATAGTAAAAACCAATATATTTAAAAAAACAACGATTATGAAAAAGTTAGTATTCTTATTAGTATGTCTTTTTACATTGCAAACAGTAGCTCGTGCAGATGACGACAAACCTATTCAGGTAACTCAAATGCCACAACAGGCACAGCAGTTTATCAAACAGCATTTTGCCGACAGCAAAGTAGCTTAGCCAAAAATGGAAAGTGATTTCTTTTATAAAAGTTATGAAGTGATTTTCACTAATGGCGATAAAGTAGAATTTGATAACAAAGGAAACTGGGAAGAAGTAAATTGCAAATATACTTCTGTTCCCACAGCTATTATCCCCACAACTATTCAGAAATATGTGACAACTAATTATCCTGATACTAGAGTGCTGAAAATTGAACGCGATAAAAAGGAATATGAAGTGCAACTTTCCAATCGTGTGGAATTAAAGTTCGATCTGAAATTCAATTTGATCGATATTGATAACTAAACCTTAAAAAATTAGAACTAATGATGAAACGAAAGATTTTTACCTTTTTATTGGTATTAGGTGTTGCATGGAGCTTACATAGTTGCGATAATAATGATGATGAATCAATAGCTGTTCCTGTTGAATTGCAAAAAAGTACATTTTCGGCTAAATATCCGAATGCCACAAACGTAGAATGGGAAAACAAGTACGGATATTACGTAGCAGATTTCTATGACGGACATGAAGCATCTGCATGGTTTTCTCAAGAAGGTAAGTGGGTTTTAACTTCATGGGAGGTACATTTCAACACATTGCCTGATCCTGTAAAAATACGATTCATGCTACATATCCTGGACGAGTTGATGACGACGACACTGAATATGTTGAAGAAGCAACGGGTGCTACATACTACTTGATTGACATAGAAAATAGTGAGATAGATGTAAAAATAAGAGCTGACGGACAAATACTTGACTAATAATTATACAATAATCTTATTATGGAACGGTAACGAACTATTCATTTATAGTTTCAGGTAGAGTCAATCATGCGATTATTTTTTATGGGTTTCATGCCTTGAAAATAAGAGTTTCCTATAAAAAACTCTTATTTTCAAGGCATCTGCGTTTTATCACTGCTCATGTTGCCTTTTTTAATACAGACTTTGCTGTATTGGTATTGCCGATACTGTCTGTCTGCTGTTTGGACTTTTCTTTCTGTTTTCGTTTATTACGTAGCTTCCACTTATTCCAAAAGAACAGGTCACTCCATTTATTGAAATCTTTCTTGTACATGATACCTACACCTTGTGTAGTCAAATTTGTTTTTGTATAATATCGGTCATTCGTTTCATTGTAAGCTTTCAAACGAATGTCTCCCGAACGGTTTATCAGCCATTCTGCTTCAAAGTCGCCCACAAAATTCGTGTTTGCCATTGGATTATCCCGATAACCAAAGTTTCCGTTAATAAGTAACCGGTTATTCAGTAACTGACCGGACAAGATGCCTTCCACTTCCATATCTGTCCAGCCTTTATCGCCTGTGCTTAGATTTGTTCCAATATTCCAGTTATTCGTTTCAAAGACTTGCGACAAGGCGTTATTCAACTGACCGGAGAGGGTGGAAGAAAGTACCGAAGACATCACGTTTGAATTTTGATTATTACGTGCATCCTCCGTGTAGAACTTACCAATACCCAGTAGATAAAGGATTTGCATATTCATCTGTTCTTCCGTACTAATATAATTACGTACCAATGTTTGTACTTCATCCCGTTCGTTCGGAAGCTCAATACCTAATTTAATAGTAGGTCGTACCAATATCCCGCTCAAATTCATGATACAGTTCACCTTAACATTGGGTTGTTGTATGATTGACGAAGATTCTTCCGGTATCAGGTCATTCAGAGATGCTGAATTTACCGTGTAGGAAGCCTGAATGTCTAAGTTTGCATCCAGAGGGGCACCGTTAAAGGTAATCGTACTTCCGTTCTTGATAACAAAGTCTTTACGGATCACTTCCTGCAAACTGAATTTATATACTCCCTGATTAATTTGGTAGCTACCGAACATCTTCACATCCCCTTTATTGTAAAATTCTGTTCGTATATTTCCTGTACCCTTGCCACTGATATAATCTCCGGCAACAGGATCCATGATAATCTTCATTGTTGCATCTGGCGTCGCATCTACAAGAATATTCAATCGTATATCCGTCTTTTGCTCTTCCTCAGCTTCCTGACGTTTTTGTTGCAATTGTTCATAATAAGAAATTATTTGAATAGAATCCTGAATAGTGCGGCGGGGAGTTTTGTCTACAAACTTGATAAACTGGTTACTCGTAGCTGATGCAACACTACCATTAATATAAGTAAAGATGCTATTTCGATTGGTCGTCATGGCGACATTAACATCTAGTCCCTGTATGGCATTTCCGGTAAGCAATGCATTTCCGGTACCATACACCGTGCCATAGAAAGGCATGTCCGTCGATTCTTTTTGTATTCATTACAAGCATATTATTTGCTTGTATCTCAAAACGATAATTTAGGTTCTTAAAATGCTGGAAATGCAAATATCCATTCATTCTTCCCGAATGCCCTTCCATATCAGAGATATGTATATTGTTGAATGTCAATCCGGTAGGAGCCAAATGAATAGTATCTTTTACCGCAAAATGTGTGTTTAAAATATCAAAATTCATGGATGCATCCGTCATAACCGCACCATCCAGATTCAATCCTTTAAATTTTCCATAGAAGTGTACTTTACCCGTTGCCCGTCCTTTTATATCATTTGCAATAGACTTCATATAATGTTCCAGAAACTTCAGATTCAGTTCATTTGCTTCGATATTTAAGTCAAGCCCACTTTCCGGTTTTAGCGGATGAATGATGCCGGTGACACGTGACGGGGTCGTAGAAATATCTTTGATAGATGCATCCAGTCGGATTCCTCTGTTTTCATTATCCCATTCGCCATATATGTTCAAATCGCCCAAACGTCCTTGATTAAGAGAGAAATTTTTTATAAATAAACGCGTATTCATCACAGGTTTTTTGAAAACACCACTTGCATAGGCAGTTCCTGTAGCATCTCCTTCAAAATTTACATCATCGGAAATACTTGCAATATCAAACACATATCCCATGTTGATATCCTTTAAATCAACCTTTACACTATCTTGCGGATTGTCCGAAAGACGTCCGTTTATACGTACATAACGATCCTGGTGGCTAAAATAGAAGTTGTTCACGTCTACCTTGCCGGAATCCACTACTACCTGTGAAGGATGTATCTGCCAAAGGGTATCATTCAGAATAATATCCGTCGGTTTCACCTCTACCATTGCTTTTAATAAAGGCTTCTCTCCTTCGGTACGCAAGAACTTTGCCACAGCGGCCAATTGCCCGCTATATGTCACCGCAGCACTATTTCCCCAATTCAATGTCGTACTGATATTGTCGTCTTTAGCTTGCGCATCCAAAGAAAGGTTGACTGCTCCTTTCTTCTTCAGATTGGTCAGGCGCACCCGCGCACGAATATGATCTGATGGATTCTCGCACAAAATCATGCCCGACTCAATAAAGTTGTTCTTATATTGAAGACGGGGGAAGTATCCTTCCACACGCAAACGCTGCAAGGGATCATTAAAGTATCCTTTCAAAGTGGAATGAGTATATACCGTCAGCGGAATATCAAAAATCGTGGATAGAATATCTGTATTATATATATGTATATCGAATTGGAAATTATTGTGTGTTTCAATCGGCTTCTTGGGAGGTAATATCAAAGACGGCACATACTTCCGCATAATATTCAGAATACTGGCAGGTAATGTGTGGTATTGGAATTTTCCTTCCACACTTGCTGTCAGAAACTCTGAAGTCAATCTCAACTGATTCTCGTTATTCTGTTTGCTGGCCCGGATATTCATGTTGTTCATGAAGTATTGTTTCTCTGGTGACATAAATTCGAGGCTATCCACATTGATTTCTCCAATCATTTCGTCAACTGAGCCTCCCGTGAAGTTGGCTCTTAGTTTCAAAGAGAATTCCGTATCCGGATACTTGGAGGTGAGATTCAGGTCATGCGGCCGCAATTTATTGATAATAGCTTGAAAATTAAATGTAGGAATTCTGGAGGAAACATTCACATCTCCATTCAGATAAATAGAGCCATTCGGATCATCCAGTGCTACTTTGCCATTAAATCCGCCTTGCTTGTATTCTCCGTCCAGTGTAATATTCTCATATCTATATCTACTATAATCTACGGAAGCTATCAGCCCTTTCAATTCAACAACAGGGAGTCGGTCGGTTACATGGCGCCCATGTACATCTAAGTTGAATGTGATTTCTCCCAGTTGCTCGTTAGCCAATAATTTACCTAACTTATAGTCGGTTGTTTTAACGGCACCGGAATAAGCAAACAATCCCTTACTTTTATCAGAACTCAATTTCAAGTCCATATTGACACCGCCCAAATCAGTATGCAATTGGCCATAAGTTACTATATCTGTGAAATAGCCGGAAACCTCTCCCCGGAAACTGACATTTCCCAAGCGTTCCAGTACTGGAGGCACTCCATTATAATCATGACTCAAATTGCGGACTAAAAATCCTACGCCACGAGTAGTAGCAGTAAGTTCGGATAGGGTTCCAAACACATAAGCGTCTTGCGGATGCGACAAGTCCTGAAGTGCCACATCTCCTTTAAGGCGGAACTGACGATTGTCGGCTGTTATTTCCAGATGCGAACAGGTCAATTGATTGACAGTACCTTTTACTTCCATATCCAACGATATCGGCTCTTTGAAGTGCGATAGCGCCGGAAGAAAAGGAGAAATATCTTTTAAAGTGATTTGTGACGGCAACGTACGGAAAGAAAAACGAACCTGTTCCGTAAAACGGTCAAAGGCTTTCAAACTATCATATATCAAATGAATTGTATCCAGTTTCAGAGATGTTTCGGGCAATTCGATAGCAAAATTGTCAATGCTTGTCTGCCTGCTATTGGCAACTAGCTTCAGACTCATCTTCTTCAAAGAGAAACCGGATACTTTTTTCATCAAGGCTCAACCGCTTAATTCCCAGATTTATTGAATCTTTACTCAAGGCTTTCAATGAAATATTAGCTATAATATTCTGAAGCTGGACGTGTTTGGCATTAAACTTCCCGGGTGTTTCTTCTTCTGAAAGTACATGATAAGCCATTCGCCCACGACGAATCAGGATAGAATTAATACGCAAATCCAATGAGTTGTCTTTCTTCACCGTATCATTGGAAGCAAATGCATCTAATACGAATTTAAAATTAGGTGGAGAGTCTGGTGTCTTTTTTGAAGATTGATATTGAAACCGAATAACTGGACACTGCTAATGGATATCTTACCTTTAAAAAAGGCATGATATCAAATTTGGCAGACAAACGAGTCACTTTGAGCATTTCCTGCTCGTCTTGGTCGTCAAGCAATACATCGTCAATGATGATACGGTTCAACAATCCTATATTTATCCGGCCAATTGTCACCCGTGTATTCAATAAGTCGGAGAGCTCCTCGGCTACAAATACACTCATGACTTGCTGAACACTTGGTATATTCAGCAAAACAATAGTTCCGATATATACTCCCAGTACAATACCAACTACCCAGCGTACAGTCTTTTTTCAGCGTTCTGATAAGCGATTAGTTTTTATTTTGCGAACAAAAATATAAAATAGTTCGTTATGAATCGTAGTTTTATCATTACTTTTGCACCGTTTTAATAGTTTAATTACTTATGAGTGTAATAATATTAGGAATTGAGTCCTCTTGTGATGATACGTCGGCAGCTGTTATTAAAGATGGTTATCTGCTGTCGAATGTGGTATCGAGCCAAGCCGTACATGAAGCATACGGTGGAGTAGTACCCGAGCTGGCTTCACGGGCGCATCAACAAAATATCGTACCGGTAGTACATGAAGCGCTGAAACGTGCTGGAGTCACTAAAGAAGAAGAAGTGCGGTAGCTTTTACACGTGGTCCGGGATTAATGGGTTCATTGCTCGTCGGTGTCTCTTTCGCTAAAGGATTCGCTCGTTCCTTAAATATTCCATTGATTGATGTTAATCATCTGAATGGACATGTTTTAGCTCATTTTATTAAAGCAGAAGGTGAGGAAAATAGACAACCCAATTTTCCTTTCTTATGTCTATTAGTATCTGGAGGAAATTCACAAATTATATTAGTTAAAGCCTATAACGATATGGAGATTTTGGGCCAGACAATTGATGATGCCGCAGGGGAAGCCATCGATAAATGCTCCAAAGTAATGGGGCTGGGCTATCCCGGCGGACCGATTATCGACCGGCTTGCCCGCCAGGGAAATCCTAAAGCCTTTACTTTCAGCAAACCGCATATTCCGGGGCTGGATTATAGCTTCAGCGGATTAAAAACTTCATTCCTCTATTCATTACGTGACTGGCTGAAAGAGGACCCTGATTTTATAGAACATCATAAAGTGGATTTGGCTGCATCATTGGAAGCTACTGTTGTCGATATTCTGATGGATAAGTTGCGTAAAGCGGCAAAAGAATACAAAATCAAGGAAGTAGCCGTAGCAGGAGGAGTTTCTGCGAATAACGGATTACGTAATGCTTTTCGGGAACATGCCGAAAAATATGACTGGGATATCTTTATTCCAAAATTCAGCTATACTACCGACAATGCAGCAATGATCGCTATTACCGGATATTTTAAATATTTGGATAGGGATTTTTGCTCTATTGATCTTCCGGCCTATTCTCGCGTTACATTAGAATAATTTCCTTATTGAAAATAGGCTCCTTGTCCGTAAGACTAAAAATATATCTTAATATATAGGATAAAATAAGGAAAGTATGTTTGCTGAAATTATTACCATTGGCGACGAGCTGCTGATAGGACAGGTAGTCGATACAAATTCTGCCTGGATGGGGCAGGAATTAAATAAGATAGGTATTGAGGTTCTTCGTATTGTTTCAATCCGTGACCGGGAAGATGAGATTCTTGAAGCGATCGATAATGCGATGAAAAGGGTGAATATTGTTTTAGTAACCGGAGGACTCGGTCCTACAAAAGACGATATCACCAAACAAACTCTCTGTAAGTATTTCCATACTAGACTGGTATTTAGTGAAGAGGTTTTTGAAAACATAAAACGGGTGTTGGCCGGAAAAATCCCCATGAATGCCTTAAATAAAGGGCAGGCAATGGTTCCCGAGGGCTGTACCGTTATTAATAATCGGGTAGGGAGTGCTTCTGTTAGTTGGTTTGAAAGAAACGACAGAGTTCTCGTTTCAATGCCGGGAGTTCCGCAGGAGATGAAAGTTGTGATGACGGAATCCATATTGCCCAAGTTGCATGAGAAATTTCAAACGGATGTGATTATGCATCAAACATTTCTTGTACAACACTATCCGGAGTCCGTATTGGCTGAAAAACTGGAACTATGGGAAACTGCACTGCCGGAAAGCATCAAACTGGCCTATTTACCAAAACTTGGAATAATCCGCCTGCGATTGACCGGACGCGGACAAGATAAAAAAGAAGTGCGGGCGCTTCTAGATAGCGAAAAAGCTAAATTAGAGAAGATTTTGGGTGAAGATATCTTCTGTGAGGAAGATACTCCTTTGGAAGTTATTATCGGCGAATTGCTGAAAAAGAAGAAAATAACCGTTTCCACTGCAGAAAGTTGTACTGGAGGAAGTATTGCCGCACGGTTGACTTCCATTGCCGGCAGTTCGGAATATTTTAATGGAAGTATAGTGGCTTATTCCAATGAAGTAAAGATGAATCTCTTGTACGTTTCTCCCGAAACTTTGGAACAATATGGAGCTGTCAGTGAGGAAACTGTGATTGAAATGGTAAAAGGTGCGATGAAAGCATTAAAAACAGATTGCGCTGTTGCTACTTCAGGGATAGCAGGCCCTGGAGGTGGTACTCCGGAAAAACCGGTGGGAACTGTTTGGATAGCTGCTGGTTATAAAAACGAAATTCATACTTACAAGCAAGAAACGAACCGCGGAAGAAGCATGAACATTGAAAGAGCTGGCAATAATGCGCTATTAATTCTTCGGGATTTGCTCAAATAAGGGAAAATTGGTATTCAGAAGTGAATTATTTTAGGAATTTCTTGTTTTATACGGATAAAAGTGCTTACTTTGCGTCCTGTTTGAAAGAAGTATAGATATAAAACTATAAAAATAAGATAGAAATGTCGAAGATTTGTCAAATTACCGGAAAGAAAGCCATGATTGGCAACAATGTTTCACACTCAAAGAGAAGAACTAAAAGAACCTTTGATTTGAACTTGTTTAACAAAAAGTTCTATTATGTAGAACAGGATTGTTGGATCAGCCTTAGCATTTGCGCTAACGGGTTGCGTATTATCAACAAAAAAGGACTGGATGCTGCGCTGACTGAAGCAGTGGCTAAAGGTTATTGTGATTGGAAAAGCATTAAAGTAATCGGCTAAACGTAGAGGAGAAAACTTACAATGGCAAAGAAAGCAAAAGGTAACAGAGTACAAGTGATTCTGGAATGTACAGAACACAAAGACAGTGGAATGCCGGGAACATCTCGTTATATCACAACTAAGAACAGAAAGAATACTACAGAAAGACTTGAGTTGAAAAAATACAACCCAATTCTGAAAAGAGTAACAGTACACAAGGAAATTAAATAATAAAGAAGTATAACCCATGGCAAAGAAAACAGTAGCAAGTTTGCACGAAGGCTCTAAAGAAGGTCGTGCTTATACTAAGGTTATCAAAATGGTAAAATCTCCTAAAACTGGAGCATACGTTTTTGATGAACAAATGGTTCCTAATGAAAAAGTACAAGACTTTTTCAAAAAATAATCGAAATAGCATATACGCTATAACTGCAAAATCCTCTCATTGGCAAACAATGAGGGGATTTTTTATTGCTTCTTTTTTTTACTTTTCCAATCCTTTGTTATATCTTTGTAGCAAATGTATTATACAAACAAGTGTCAATATGGGATTTTTTAGTTTTTTTTCAAAGGAGAAGAAGGAAACTTTAGATAAGGATTATCTAAAACCAAAGAGAGCGTATTCAGTAAAATAGCTCGTGCTGTGGCTGGTAAGTCAAAAGTAGACGACGAAGTATTGGATAATCTGGAAGAAGTTCTGATCACATCTGACGTGGGGGTAGAAACAACTTTGAATATTATCAAACGCATCGAGAAACGCGCTGCGGCAGATAAGTATGTAAATACTCAAGAACTGAATCTTATATTACGTGACGAAATAGCAGCTTTGCTTACCGAAAACAACTCGGATGATGTAGCTGATTTTGATGTTCCGATTGAAAGAAAGCCTTATGTGATTATGGTAGTAGGGGTCAATGGAGTGGGAAAGACTACAACTATCGGCAAACTGGCTTATCAATTCAAGAAAGCAGGTAAATCCGTTTACTTGGGAGCCGCTGACACTTTCCGCGCTGCAGCTGTGGAACAGCTAATGATTTGGGGAGAGCGGGTAGGGGTGCCTGTCGTTAAACAGAAAATGGGTGCTGATCCTGCATCGGTAGCTTTGACACCCTTTAGCTCTGCTGTTGCCAACAATGCGGATGTCGTTATTATTGATACAGCCGGTCGCCTGCATAATAAGGTGGGCTTGATGAACGAGCTGACCAAAATCAAGAATGTGATGAAGAAGGTTGTGCCCGATGCACCGGATGAAGTTTTATTGGTATTGGACGGTTCCACCGGACAAAATGCATTCGAGCAAGCCAAACAATTCACTCTGGCAACCGAAGTAACTGCTATGGCTATCACTAAACTTGACGGAACCGCTAAAGGTGGTGTTGTGATCGGAATCTCCGATCAGTTCAAGATTCCGGTAAAGTACATCGGTCTGGGAGAAGGTATGGAAGACCTGCAAGTATTCCGTAAAAATGAATTCGTTGATTCCCTGTTTGGAGAGAACGCATGAAAAGAAAGAGAATAGATATTATCACTTTAGGATGCTCTAAAAATTTAGTGGACTCGGAGCATTTGATGCGTCAACTGGAAGAAGTAGGATATAGCGTGACTCATGATACTGAAACTCCACAAGGGGAAATTGCAGTCATCAATACCTGCGGTTTCATCGGCGATGCAAAAGAGGAGTCCATCAATATGATTCTGGAGTTTGCTGAAAGAAAGGAAGAAGGGGACTTAAAGAAACTTTTCGTGATGGGTTGTCTCTCTGAACGTTATCTCAGGGAGCTGGCTATTGAAATACCACAAGTAGATAAATTCTATGGTAAATTCAACTGGAAGGAACTTTTGCATGATTTGGGGGAAAGCTATCATGAGGAGTTGTATATTGAACGGACTTTGACCACTCCCAAGCATTATGCTTATCTGAAGATTTCAGAAGGATGTGATCGCAAATGTTCTTATTGTGCTATTCCCATTATTACAGGACGCCATATTTCCAAGTCGATAGAAGAAATACTGGATGAAGTCCGGTATCTGGTATCGCAAGGGGTAAAGGAGTTTCAGGTGATCGCTCAGGAGCTGACGTATTACGGAGTCGATCTGTATAAAAAGCAAATGCTTCCGGAATTGATTGAACGTATTTCGGAAATACCCGGGGTAGAATGGATTCGTCTGCATTATGCGTATCCGGCACATTTCCCGATTGACTTGTTTCGTGTAATGCGTGAACGTGGCAATGTTTGCAAGTATATGGATATAGCTTTGCAACATATCAGTGACAATATGTTGAAGCTGATGCGTCGGCAAGTGAGCAAAGAGGATACTTACCGACTGATTGAACAATTTCGTAAAGAAGTGCCAGGCATTCACCTGCGAACAACTTTAATGGTAGGACATCCTGGAGAAACAGAGGAAGACTTTGAAGAGTTAAAGGAGTTTGTCCGTAAAGTACGCTTCGATAGAATGGGAGCTTTCGCATATTCCGAAGAAGAAGGTACTTATGCTGCAGAAACATATGAAGATTCTATTCCACAAGAGGTTAAACAAGCCCGACTTGATGAATTGATGGATATTCAGCAGGGCATATCGGCAGAGTTGAGTGCAGAAAAAGTCGGTAAACAGATGAAAATTATCATTGATCGGTTGGAAGGCGATTATTATATCGGACGGACAGAATTTGATTCACCGGAAGTAGATCCGGAAGTATTGATTGATCGTTCAGAGAGAGAGCTTGAGATCGGACAGTTTTATCAGGTAGAAGTGACGAATGCGGACGATTTTGATTTATATGCAAAGATTATAAATGAGTATGAATAATAAGGAATTTACATCCGAACTAGCTGAAAGACTGGGGTACACCATTTAAGGATACTTCCGAATTAATAGGTTCTTTATTGTCTGACATGACACAAGAACTGGAAGAAGGTAATGTGATTGCAATACAGGGATTCGGTTCTTTTGAAGTGAAGAAAAAGGCGGAACGCATTTCAATAAATCCGGCAAGCAAACAACGCATGTTGGTTCCACCTAAATTGGTATTATCTTATAGACCTAGCAATACACTGAAAGACAAGTTTAAATAATATATATTTCCCATTATGAATGAAAGACTGACAATTCAAGACCTTATCGACTTATTGGCGGCTAAACATAGCATGACCAAAAAGGATGCTGAAGCGTTTGTTAAAGAGTTTTTCCTCTTGATAGAACAAGCCTTGGAGAACGAGAAGACTGTAAAAATCAAAGGATTGGGAACTTTCAAACTTATTGATGTAGATAGCCGGGAAAGTGTCAATGTCAACACAGGCGAACGTTTCCAGATAAAAGGACATACAAAGGTCTCATTTTCTCCGGACGCGAATTTGAGAGATACAATTAATAAACCTTTTGCACATTTCGAGACTGTTGTGTTGAATGAAAACACAGTATTGGAAGATACTCCGGTAGAAGAAGTGGAAGAGGAAGAAGTAGGTGAGGGAATTCTTGCTTCAACAATAGAAGATTATACGCCCCCCTTGTAACGGAGATAAAAAGGAGGAAAGTCAAGAGAATACTTCAGGTAATCCTATAGTAGAAAATGAAAGTCAGATTGCTGAACAAGATTCTTCCGAAGAAGTGGATACGGTTCAGGAGGAACGAATAACGGAACAGTCTATTGAAGAAAAAGTAGTGGTTGAAGAATCACTTATGATTGAACAACAACAGCCAGAACAACCAGTAAAAGAGAAAGAAAGAATTACGGCAGAGCAGATTATTGAACAAGAACTTCTGAAAGCAAATCTAAAGCCCGAAATTCCAATAGTATCACCACAGTCGGAAATTACAAAGCCGACTAAATCTGTACAAACTACTGTTAGCCCGATATCTAAAAAAGAGGTTGTTAAAAAGGAGAAATCTCCTGTACCTTATTTGATAGCTGTTATTGTAATCGTTTTGTTATTATGCGGAGGTGTCATTCTTTTTATCTATTATCCGGATTTATTTTCTTCTTCATCTGACAAGAATACACTCGATATGCCGCCTGTAACAACTCAACCTGTTCGAACTGAAGCGCAGCTTTCCGATACTATTGAACATAAAGATACTGGAAATAAAGTAACTGTTACTACACCGAAGAACGTTGTTGAGCCACAGTCAATTGTAAAAAAGAAGAGACATTAACTTCTGCAAAGGCAGAGTCAAAGGCCTGTCCAGCAGCAACCTTCAGCTTCTGCTTATCCTGATTCTGCATCATATAAAATAACAGGAACAAAGACAAAGTATACAATCAAGGAAGGAGAAACTTTAACTAGAGTTTCCTTACGTTTCTATGGTACAAAAGCAATGTGGCCATATATAGTGAAGCATAATCCGGATGTGATTAAAAATCCGAATAACGTGCCTTATGGTACTACAATCAAAATACCGGAACTTACAAAAGAATAATTATAACTATCACTCCCCCGGCTCATACATTACCTGTATTGGTCGGGTGAAGTGTTATGGATGTACAAAAGCGTATGAAAGTACCTTAATCTAAAGATTTCGCATTGTTTTTTAATAAAAATTAGTTGCAATCGTTAATTATATGGCGTACTTTTGGGGCAAAATAAAAAGCCTTACATGACACAGGCAAGGCTTACATCAAATTAATGGGAATTAAATAATAAAATATTAAGTATTTATGGCTGAATCAATTGATATCCGCGAGCTAAATGAGCGGATTGAAAGACAAAGTGCTTTCGTTACCAATCTTACGACAGGTATGGACCAAATCATTGTTGGTCAGAAACATTTGGTTGAATCACTGCTTATCGGATTGCTCTCCGACGGACACGTTCTTTTAGAAGGTGTACCCGGTCTGGCGAAAACTTTGGCTATTAAACACGCGCTTCACTGATTGACGCTAAATATAGCCGTATTCAGTTTACACCGGACTTATTGCCGGCGGACGTTATTGGTACGATGGTTTACAGCCAGAAAGATGAAACGTTTAAAGTGCAGAGAGGACCTATTTTCGCCAATTTTGTATTGGCCGATGAAATTAATCGTGCTCCGGCAAAAGTACAAAGTGCTTTATTGGAAGCAATGCAGGAACGCCAGGTTACCATAGGTAAGGAGACTTTCATGTTACCGGAGCCTTTCCTTGTATTGGCAACTCAGAATCCTATCGAACAAGAGGGTACGTATCCGTTGCCTGAAGCGCAGGTAGACCGTTTCATGCTGAAGGTAGTTATCGACTATCCTAAACTAGAGGAAGAAAAATTAATTATACGCCAGAATATAAACGGAGAAAGACTGAATGTAAAGCCAATTCTGAAAGCAGACGAGATTATCGAAGCGCGTAAAGTCGTACGTCAGGTATATCTGGATGAAAAGATTGAAAAATATATTGTCGATATTGTATTTGCAACCCGTTATCCGGAGAAGTATGATTTCAAGGAACTGAAGGATATGATCGGATTCGGCGGTTCACCTCGTGCATCTATCAATCTGGCATTAGCGGCACGCAGTTATGCTTTCATCAAACGCCGTGGCTACGTTATCCCGGAAGATGTACGTGCTGTAGCACACGTGCTTCGTCACCGTATCGGATTGACATACGAAGCGAAGCTAACAACATGACTTCGGACGAAATCATCAGTAAGATTCTGAATAAGGTTGAAGTGCCTTAATTTTAGTTATATTGGTCAGTTAACTACTTACCACTTAACTACTAATTAACTTTATAAATGGAAACAAGTGAAATATTAAAAAAAGTTCGTCAGATTGAAATCAAGACACGAGGACTGTCTAATAATATCTTTGCAGGCCAGTACCATTCGGCTTTCAAGGGTAGGGGTATGTCCTTCTCGGAAGTCCGCGAGTATCAGTTTGGCGATGATATACGCGACATAGACTGGAATGTAACCGCACGTTTCAACAAACCTTACGTAAAGGTGTTTGAAGAAGAGCGCGAACTGACTGTAATGTTACTGGTTGATGTTTCCGGAAGTTTGGAGTTCGGTACCGTTAAACAACTGAAGAAAGATATGGTAACGGAAATAGCAGCCACCCTTGCTTTTTCCGCCATTCAGAATAATGATAAAATTGGTGTCACCTTTTTTCAGACCGGATAGAAAAGTTTATTCCACCTAAGAAGGGACGTAAACATATATTATATATCATCCGCGAATTGCTTGATTTCCAACCGGAAAGCCGTCGTACAAATATTCGTCTTGCCTTAGAATATCTGACGAACGTAATGAAAAGACGTTGCACAGCTTTTATCCTATCTGACTTCATTGATCAGGAGAGCTTTAAGAATGCCCTGACTATTGCCAACCGAAAGCATGACGTAGTAGCATTGCAGGTTTACGACAGGAGAGTGAGTGATCTTCCTCCAGTAGGATTGATGCGAATAAAAGATGCGGAAACTGGGCATGAACAATGGATCGACACCTCTTCAAAAGCTGTACGCCGCGCGCATCATGATTGGTGGGTTCAAAAGCAGACGGAATTGAACGACACTTTTACGAAAAGTAATGTGGATGCGGTTTCTGTCAGAACCGATGAGGATTACGTAAAGGCATTGTTGAACTTATTTGCCAAACGAAATTAATGGAATCAAAGATGAATAGAAATATTATTCTGATAGCATTGTTATGTCTACTGTCTATTGATAGAGTAGGAGCACAATCTGTAACAGTGGAGGCAAAGATAGATTCATTGCAGATACTAATCGGCGAACAAGCGAAAGTACAATTACAAGTAGCCATGGATGCCAAGCAACGGGCTGTTTTTCCCTGCTTACACCGATACACTGGTAAGAGGGGTGGAAATTATAGAAACTGCCAAGCCGGATACTCAGTTCCTGAACGATCGTCAGCGTATGATGATTACTCAAGAGTACATTATCACTTCTTTTGACTCGGCTTTGTATTATCTACCACCAATGCCTGTTACCGTAGATGGCAAAGAATATAGATCAAGAGCTCTGGCATTGAAAGTATATTCCATACCGGTTGATACGTTGCATCCGGACCAGTTCTTCGGACATAAACCGGTGATGAAAGCACCTTTCGCATGGGAAGACTGGTATGGGTTAATTGCTGTTCATTCCTAGCTTTACCTTTGCTTGGCTTGCTGATCTATCTCATTGTTCGTATACGTGATAATAAACCGATTATCCGTAAAATAAAGGTTGAACCTAAATTGCCGCCACATCAGGCTGCAATGAAAGAGATAGAACGTATCAAGAATGAGAAAGTATGGCAGAAAGGACAACCGAAGGAATATTACACAGAATTGACAGATACACTTCGCACCTATATAAAAGATCGTTTCGGTTTCAATGCGCTGGAAATGACTTCCTCTGAGATTATTGATAAACTATTAGAAATGAATGATAAAGAAGCTATTTCTGATTTGAAAGGAGCTTTCCAGACAGCCGATCTAGTGAAGTTCGCGAAGCACGATCCGCAAATGAACGAGAATGATGCCAATCTGATTAATGCTATTGACTTTATTAATGAAACGAAGCAACCTGAAGAAGAAAATCAAAAACCGCAACCAACGGAAATTACAATTATCGAGAAGCGTTCTTTGCGGACAAAAGTATTGTTAATTTGCGGAATCGCAATTTTGTCAACCGCATTGATCGGTACCTTTATATATATAGGTATACAGTTATATAATCTTTTTGTATAAAGTATATATAGCTTGAATACTAAATAGTAAACTGTTAAATCATAAATGAAATGGTTTTTGCCAATATTGAATATCTGTTTTTGCTATTATTGCTTATACCTTATATTGTATGGTATATCTTGAAGCGAAAGAAAAGTGAAGCTACCCTTCAGATTTCGGACGCACGGGTATATGCGCATACTCCTAAAAGTTATAAGAATTATTTGTTGCATGTTCCATTCTTATTGCGCTGCATTGCTTTAGTGCTGGTTATTCTAGTGCTTGCACGCCCGCAAACAACTAATAAGTGGCAGAATAGCGAAATAGAAGGTATTGATATAATGCTCGCTGTTGACGTTTCTACTAGTATGCTAGCTGAGGACTTAAAGCCCAATAGATTGGAAGCAGCCAAAGGATGTAGCGGCAGAGTTTATCAACGGCCGCCCCAATGATAATATAGGTATAACATTATTTGCCGGAGAGAGTTTCACTCAATGCCCGTTACTGTGGATCATGCTGTATTGCTAGATATGATACATAATATCAAATGCGGTCTTATCGAAGATGGTACAGCTGTAGGTATGGGAATAGCAAATGCTGTAACCCGACTGAAAGATAGTAAAGCAAAGTCTAAGGTTATTATCTTATTGACAGACGGTACCAATAATAAGGGAGATATTTCGCCAATGACGGCGGCTGAGATAGCCAAAAGCTTTGGTATTCGCGTGTATACCATCGGGGTTGGTACGAATGGAATGGCGCCTTATCCCTATCCGGTAGGAAATACTGTACAATATGTTAGTATGCCTGTAGAAATTGATGAGAAGACGTTGACAGAGATTGCCGGAACAACCGATGGTAACTATTTAGGGCTACGAGTAACTCAAAGCTTAAAGAGGTATACGAGGAAATTGATAAGCTGGAAAAGACGAAGCTGAATGTAAAGGAGTATAGTAAGAGGGACGAAGAATATCATTGGTTTGCTCTAGCTGCTTTCCTCTGTGTGCTGTTAGAGGTATTATTACGTAACTCGGTACTGAAGAAAATTCCATAAGGTTGTCAACCGTAATTTGTCAATCGTAAAATAATGAAGAAATGTTCCGATTTGGAGAACCTACATATTTATACCTATTGCTGCTATTACCTTTTTAGCAGCTTTCTACTTGTATTCCAACTACAGAGAAGAAAGAATATTCGACGTTTTGGTGATCCGGTTTTATTGGCGCAATTAATGCCCGATGTATCCAAATATCGCCCGGATGTAAAATTCTGGATTCTATTTGCCGCTATTGGTTTGTTTTCAGTATTATTAGCACGTCCCCAGTTTGGCTCTAAACAGGAAACAGTAAAACGTAAAGGCGTGGAAGTTATTATTGCATTGGATATTTCAAACTCGATGTTAGCTCAAGACGTACAGCCTAGCCGTCTGGAAAAAGCAAAAAGACTAATATCCAGGTTAGTGGATGAACTTGACAATGATAAGGTAGGTATGATTGTATTTGCAGGTGACGCATTTACTCAGCTACCGATTACAAGCGACTATATTTCTGCCAAGATGTTTTTGGAGTCGATTAGTCCTTCGTTGATTTCTAAACAAGGGTACGGCTATTGGAGAAGCGATTAATTTGGCTGCACGGAGCTTTACTCCACAAGAAGGAGTGGGACGCGCTATTATCGTAATTACTGACGGTGAAAACCATGAAGGCGGAGCTGTTGAAGCGGCAAAAGCTGCTGCCGAAAAAGGTATCCAGGTAAGTGTATTAGGAGTGGGTATGCCCGAAGGTGCACCTATCCCGGTAGAAGGTACCAACGATTATCGGCGTGACCGTGAGGGTAATGTGATTGTTACACGCTTAAACGAAACAATGTGTCAGGAGATTGCCAAAGAAGGAAAAGGTATCTATGTACGAGTAGATAATTCTAACTCAGCCCAGAAAGCTATTAATCAAGAAGTGAATAAAATGGCGAAATCTGATGTAGAGTCGAAAGTATATACGGAGTTTAACGAACAATTCCAGGCTATTGCATGGGTTATTCTACTATTGTTATTGGCAGAAATCTTAATTTTGGACCGTAAGAATCCTTTATTCAAGAACATTCACCTGTTTTCTAATAAGAAATAGCTATACGTATGTTAAGAAGTAAATATATTCTATTCACTATTTTTCTACTATCGGTAGCCAGTGTCTCGGCACAGAAAGCAGAGCGTGACTACATCCGTAAAGGAAACCGTTTGTTTAATGACAGCGTATTTGTAGATGCCGAAGTGAATTATCGGAAAGCTTTGGAGGTGAATCCTAAATCTACAGTATCTATGTATAATCTAGGGAATACACTCTCACAACAACAGAAAATGCAGGAAGCCATGGAACAATATGTATCGGCCGGCAAAATTGAAAAGGACAAAATGAAGCTCGCCCAAATATACCACAACATGGGAGTACTTCTCCAGGCTGGTAAAGACTATGCAAAGGCTGTAGATGCTTATAAGATGTCTTTACGTAATAATCCTGCTGACGATGAGACCCGGTATAATTTGGCTCTTGCACAGAAAATGTTGAAAGACCACCAACAAAATCAACAGAATCAAGATCAAAACAGGACCAAAATAAAGATCAGCAAAAACAAGATCAAAAACAAGACCAGAATAAAGACAAACAGAAGGATCAGAAACAAGATGAAAAGAAGGATCAACAGCAACCACCGAAATCTGAGAAAAAACAAAATAATCAGATGTCAAAAGAAAACGCTGAACAATTGCTGAATTCTGTCATGCAAGATGAGAAAGACGTACAGGATAAAGTAAAGAAGCAACAAAAGGTTATGCAAGGCGGTCGCTTGGAAAAAGATTGGTAATATTAAGTTGATGATATAAATTTCATAAGCAATGAAAAAACTGATTATTATATTAATAACATTGATGGCATATAGCACCCAAACTTTGCTGATAAAGTGTCGTTTGTTGCTTCTGCTCCGGACGTGGTGGTGGTAGGCGATCAATTTAGGCTATCGTATACCGTAACTACACAGAAAGTAAAAGATTTCCGAGCCCCATCAATCAAAGGTTTTGATGTGCTAATGGGACCAAGCCGATCAGAACAAAGTAGTACTCAAATAGTGAATGGTAATGTTACGTCTACTAGTAGTATTACTTTCACTTATATATTGATGGCCAATACTGCTGGTGAGTTTACTGTTCCTGGTGCTTCAATAGTAGCTGACGGTAATCAAATGATATCTAACTCAGTGAAAATAAAAGTATTGCCACAAGATCAAAATCATAATAGTAGCAGGAGGAATAATGATAATAGTTCTTCCATACAGCCTTCATCGAATGCAAGTGTATCTAACCAAGATTTGTTTATTACAGCAACTGCAAGTAAGACAAATGTTTATGAGCAGGAAGCGTTCGTATTGACATATAAAATATATACCAGAGAATCTAACTTACAGCTTAATAATGCCAAGTTACCTGACTTCAAGGGTTTTCATTCACAGGAAATCGAAATGACTACAAATGCTCGATGGACACCTGAGCATTATAAAGGTCGTAACTACTATACAACTGTTTATCGCCAATTCGTGCTCTTTCCACAACAGTCGGGCAAACTATTTATAGAGCCTGCACAGTTCCAAATGACGGTAAATAAACCAGTACAGTCAGCCGATCCTTTTGATGCTTTCTTTAATGGAGGAAACAATGTTATAGAGATTAAGAAGCCTATCACAACTCCTAAGATAGCCATAAATGTAAATCCGCTTCCGGCTGGTAAACCGGCAGACTTCTCAGGTGGAGTGGGAGAGTTCAATATTTCTTCATCTATCAACAGTAAGGAATTAAAAACCAATGATGCTATTACTATTAAGTTAGTAATATCCGGTACGGGAAATTTGAAGTTAATTTCCAATCCGGAAATAAAATTCCCGGAAGATTTTGAAGTGTACGATCCCAAAGTAGACAATCAAGTTAGATTAACACGGGAAGGGCTTACTGGTAACAGAGTAATTGAATATTTAGCAATTCCGCGGCATGCTGGAACATATAAGATTCCGGGAGTATCTTTTAGTTATTTCGATATTCGTTCCAAATCTTATAAAACGCTGAAAACAGAAGAATATGTAATAAACGTAGAGAAAGGTGCAGGAAATGCGGATCAAGTAATTGCTAACTTCACGAATAAAGAGGATTTGAAAGTATTAGGTGAAGACATCCGCTACATCAAACAAAATGAAGTTACTCTCCAACCTAAAGGAAGCTTCTTCTACGGCTCCATGTCTTACTGGCTTTTCTATATTATTCCGGCTCTTACCTTTATACTATTCTTTATCATCTATCGCAAGCAAGCAGCTGAGAATGCGAATGTAGCTAAAATGCGTACGAAGAAGGCCAATAAAGTAGCAACAAAACGTATGAAGCTAGCTGGTAAATTACTCTCCGGAAATAAGAAAGATGCTTTCTACGATGAAGTATTAAAGGCATTGTGGGGCTATATAAGTGATAAACTTAATATTCCGGTTTCCCGTTTATCTAAAGATAATGTAGAAGAGAAGCTAAGAAATCACGGAGTAAATGAGGAATTAATCAAAGAATTCCTGAATGCATTGAATGACTGTGAATTTGCCCGGTTTGCTCCGGGTGATGAGAATCAAGCTATGGATAAAGTTTATTCTTCTTCAATAGAAGTGATAAGCAAAATGGAGAATTCAATAAAACATTAACCCAGAAGAGATTGTGTCATGAAAAAGATATTATTTTTTATATTATTATCAATGTCGGTAACTTGTCTTCGCGCAAGATTCACTGAGCATTGAACCCAGACAAATAAACGAAGCTGATTCTATCCATGCGGGTTCACATACATTTCCTGATACGAAATTGGAAGATGTAACAAAAGCCGAAGGAGATTCCGCATATATAAAAGAAGATTATGCAGCAGCCATTCAAATATACGAAGCATTACTAAAGAATGGAGAAGCATCTGAAGTTTATTATAACCTCGGAAATAGTTATTATAAAATAGGTGAAATAGCAAAGCGGTTCTTAATTACGAACGTGCCTTGCTTTTGCAACCGGGAAATAGCGACATCCGTGCTAATCTCGAAGTGGCACGCGCAAAGACAATAGATAAAGTAGAACCTACTCCTGAAGTCTTCTTTGTATCATGGACCAAATCTTTGATAAATAGTATGAGTGTAGATGCATGGGCCACATGGGGTATTGTTTCTTTTATTCTACTGATTATAGCTCTTTACTTTTTTATATTTTCTAAACAGATTATGTGGAAAAAGATAGGCTTCATTTCAGGGATTATCTTTTTAATAACACAGTATGCTCTAATCTTTTTGCTTCGCAACAAAAAGAAAATTTGGTAAACCGTAACGAAGCGATAGTAATGAATCCGAGTGTAACAGTGCGAAGTACTCCAAGTGAGAGTGGGACTAGCTTGTTTATTCTCCATGAAGGGAGAAAGGTAAGTGTCAAAGACAACTCTATGAAAGAATGGAAAGAAATTCGACTGGAAGATGGAAAAGTCGGATGGGTACCTGCTTCCGCTATTGAAGTGATATAAAAGGTATTAATAGATTTTATCAATTTTGAAAAAAAAGATAAGCAAATAATTTGTTTTATCTTTTTTTTTCCTTAAGTTTATAGCGTGATAATAAAGTCACATAGTACTAACCATTAAATTTATGAGACATGAGAACAATAACATTTAATGAACTCCGTAAAATTAAAGATTCATTGCCTAGCGGTAGCATGCATAGAATAGCAGACGAACTTGGTTTGCACGTAGATACAGTGCGAAACTTCTTCGGAGGACACAATTTCAAGGAAGGGAAAAAGCGTCGGAATACATCTTGAGCCTGGTCCAGATGGTGGGCTTGTAATGTTGGACGATACGACCGTTCTTGATCGGGCTTTAAAGATCTTAGATGAATTAAATATGAGTATGCAAAAAGAACAGGCTACCGAATCTGTGCAAGTTTAAAATATAGCAAACCGAAATCCCAATTGAATAAAACAATTGGGATTTCTTATTTGTTCACCTTCAAAATGTATCAATTATGGAAGACAAATTAGTAACCCTAGCCATTCTGACTTACACTAAAGCGCAGATCTTAAAGAATGTCTTCGAAAATGAAGGTATAGAAACATACATTCATAACGTTAATCAAATACAACCGGTTGTATCATCGGGGGTGCGTTTACGTATTAAGGAAAGTGATTTGCCGCGTGCATTGAAAATCACTGAAAGCTCTACATGGCTGTCGGAAAGTATAGTGGGAGAGAAGGAAGCCATAAAAAGAAGATAAATCAAATAAGATTTTAATTCCTGTCGATTTCTCTAATTATTCGATGAAAGCATGTGAATTTGCCTTAACTTAGCAAAAACTGAGAACGCAGAAGTTATCTTATTACACGTCTATTTTACACCAATATATGCGTCTTCATTGCCATACGGTGATGTTTTCAATTACCAAATTGGAGATGAAGAATCTGTAAAAACGATTATTCAAAAAGTTCATTCTGATCTCAAAGCTTTATCAGATAAGATAAAAGATAAAGTTGAATCGGGGGAATTTCCGGATGTCAAATATAGCTGTATTTTACGTGAAGGTATTCCAGAAGAAGAAATCTTAAGATATGCTAAGGAAGCAGCGTCCTATGGTCATCATCATGGGGACTCGGGGAAAGAATCAGAAAGATATAGATCTGATTGGTAGTGTAACTGCTGAAGTTATTGATAGAAGCCGCACAGCTGTACTGGCCATTCCCGAGAACACACCATTTAAACAGTTTAGTGAAGTAAAACGGATCGCCTTTATTACCAATTTCGATCAAAGAGATTTAATAGCTTTTGAGGCATTTCTTTAACACTTGGAAGTCGTTCCATTTTTCTGTCTTTTTGATACATCTTACGGAATCTAAAGATACGTGGAATGAAATAAAACTTGCAGGAATAAAAGAATATTTCCACAAGCAATACCCAGGTCTAGAAATCCATTATGATGTAGTAATGAGCGATAATTTGCTAAAAGGGCTTGACCAATATATCAAGGATAACCAAATAGATATAATTGCATTGACTTCATATAAAAGAAATATATTTGCTCGATTATTAATCCTAGTATTGCCAGTAAGATGATATTTCATTCAGATACGCCGTTACTTGTTATGAACGGATGATCAAAAGAAATAGAATTTTAGTGTTTTAAACAGTGGAATAATCGATATTATGTTTAATAGCAAAAGGGAGAAATAATAAAACTTTGCTCCCTTTTGTGTTTTTTAATGAACTCATATTTTAAAAGCATAAAAAAAAAGGCAATTGTTCAGGATCAGCTTTTGTGTAACCTTCTTTTTCTTCATCAAAGAAAAATATATTATTTCATCATCTTATCGATTTCTTCGAATTCAGGACCCATATTCAAATTATAGTATACACGGTAAAGACCTTGTAACCACAAATCTTTTTGATCAGGTTTTAAAGCTCTGGCTTTTTCGTAGAATGGCTTAGCTTCTTCGTAGAATTTCTTAACTGACGCTTGTGCTTCAGCATATTTAGGATCATTGATATCTGTTGTTGCTTTATCAGCATAATCCTGCGCTTTCATCAGATATACCAAGCCTACATTAGAGTAAGCTTCTGCATATTCCGGATCAGCAGCAATAGCTTTTTTGTAGTATTCGATTGCATTATCATACTCTTTCATATTATGATAAAGATATGCTTTCACATACAAATACAACTTATTATTCGGATCATTAGACAACATTCTGTCAGCAAACTCCATAGCCTTTGAGGCTTGATTAGAGCTATTATAATAATCAACCAAATTGGCAAAGAAATAATCATTTCCAGGGAATTTTAGGATACCCTCTTCCAAAGACTTAATCCAAGCAGCAGTATCACCTTTAGCTTTATAAGCATCAGCCATCAACTGCATAGCAAACTTACCTCCATCTTTATCGGATAAAGCCATAGGAGCGTACTTAATGATCGCATCTTTATCGCCTACTCTATCAGCAGCTAATGTTGCATAATAAGCAATCTGCGGAAGAAGTGTATCGTTTTTAGCAATCTCTTTATCAGCTAACATAGGATATGAAGCTGACTCTACGTATGTAGCGAAGAATTTCAACGCTTCTTTATTCTTATCCAAATTAAAATACTGGATACCACCATTGATCAAATTCGGGCGTTCAGCCAACATACTGGAAGCATTAGCCTTCCGATATTTGTTTTTAACCTTGCCTTTTTCATTGGGTACTTGAGCCAAATCGTCGCACTTAAGTATAATACTCATACATCTTCAATATGCTGTTATACACTTTTAATGTATCGTACGGTTTTCTCAAAAAAGCATTTTTCATTTGCTCTTCGTTGATACGCCTCTGAATAAATCCAGCAACGTCCCATGTTCAGCAAGATCCTTCGTTTCAGGATTCTTCATAGCCTCCTCAATAAGCTGTTCAGCCTGCTTAAAATTAGGTTTCACGTCATTAGCCATACTCTTCGCTTCTTTTACATTCTTCTTTTGAGCGAATGCAAAACTTACTGCCATCAATAAAACCATCGAAAATAATACTCTTTTCATGATTGTTGTTTGATTAATTATTAATATTATGTCTATTCCTCAATTTCGTTATTACTTTCATTTACGTCCGTGACGTCTTCAGCATTCGGTGTATCTGCATTAGGATCACTTATAATTGTTCCTTCTTCTTTCCTCAGCAGGAACTTCATCTTCCAGGCTTTCGGATATTACTTTACATACGGAGCCGATCTCATCATTACGTTTTTCAAGATTTATCAGTCGTACTCCCTGCGTAGCACGGCCCATTATACGAACATCAGCTACTTTCAAACGGATAGTAATGCCCGATTTATTGATAATCATTAGATCGTTCTCGTCTGTTACAGACTTGATTGTTACCAGTTTGCCGGTTTTATCGGTGATATTCATGGTCTTTACACCCTTGCCGCCACGGTTCGTCTTACGATAGTCTTCAATATCAGAACGTTTACCATATCCTTGTTCGGAGACTACCATTACAGATTCTGTCTCCAAATCTTTGATACATATCATTCCTATTACTTCATCCTGACCGTCGTCATCCAGTGTAATACCACGAACTCCGGTAGCCGTACGGCCCATTACGCGAACTGCAGCTTCATGGAAACGTATAGCGCGACCATTGCGGTTAGCAATAATGATCTCGTTATTTCCATTCGTCATTCGCACTTCAATTACACGGTCATCCTCGCGGATTGTAATTGCATTGACACCATTCTGACGAGGACGTGAATACTGCTCAAGCAACGTCTTCTTGATTACACCTTTCTTAGTACAGAATAATACATAGTGGCTATTGATAAACTCGGAATCCTCTAAACTCTTCACACGCAAGTATGCCGTTACATTATCGTCCGAGTCTATATTCAACAGGTTCTGAATGGCACGTCCCTTAGAATTTTTGGTTCCTTCGGGTATCTCATATACTTTCAGCCAATAGCACTTGCCTTTTTGAGTGAAAAACATCATCGTATTGTGCATGGTTGCAGGATATATATGTTCTACAAAGTCCTCATCGCGTGTCTCAGTACCCTTAGAGCCTACCCCACCGCGGTTTTGGGCACGGAATTCGCTCAACGGGGTACGCTTGATATAACCCATATGAGAAATTGTGATAATCATTTGATCATCTGCATAGAAATCTTCCGGATTGAACTCTTCCGATGAATAAACGATCTCAGAGCGGCGTTCATCTCCATACTTCGCTTTGACCTCTAACAATTCGTCTTTCATTACCTGGCGGCATACTTCATCATCAGCCAGAATACTTTCCAAATATGCTATTTGCTTCATAATTTCCTCGTACTCCGCATGAAGCTGATCCTGCATAAGACCAGTCAACTGACGCAAACGCATTTCTACAATTGCACGAGGACTGAATTTCTGTCAGGTTAAAACGCTCAATCAAGCCTGTTATTGCGTCATTCGGAGTTTTTGCAGCACGAATAATACGAATTACTTCATCAATATTATCAGAAGCGATAATTAAGCCTTCAAGAATGTGTGCCCGCTCTCTTGCTTTGCGAAGTTCGAACTCAGTACGACGAATTACGACTTCATGACGATGCTCTATGAAATATTTAATTAAATCTCTCAGATTCAACGTTTTTGGACGCCCATGAACCAAAGCCACATTGTTAACACCAAAAGAGGTCTGCAAAGCAGTCATTTTATAGAGCTTGTTCAACACTACACTAGCATTTGCATCCCGTTTTATGTCAATAACGATGCGCATACCGTCACGGTCGGACTCGTCGTTGGCATTCGAGATACCTTCTATTCTTCTTTTCATTGACAAGATCAGCAATTGCTTTAATCAATTCTGCCTTGTTTACATTATAAGGAATCTCGGTTATTACGATCTTATCATGTGTCTGTCCGCTTTCAATTTCCGCTTTCGCACGCATGACTACACGTCCACGACCTGTCAGATAACCTTCACGTACTCCGCTGATACCATATATATATCCGCCAGTAGGGAAATCCGGAGCTTTGACATAATCATCAGTTCCTCTACAGTGATTTCCGGATTATCAATATATGCATCACAAGCTTCAATTACTTCCGAAAGATTATGAGGAGGCATATTAGTTGCCATTCCTACTGCAATACCGGATGCACCATTCACTAAAAGATTAGGAATACGAGTTGGCATAACCTTAGGTTCAACCAAAGTATTATCAAAGTTAGGCTCAAAATCTACGGTTTCCTTATACAAGTCATCCATCATCGCTTCACCCAACTTATTGAGACGAGCCTCCGTATAACGCATAGCAGCAGGGCTATCACCGTCTACAGAACCAAAGTTTCCCTGCCCGTCTACCACGGATAGCGCATTGCCCATTCCTGAGCCATACGTACCATCGCAAAATATACAGAAAAGTCTCCGTGCGGATGATACTTACCAAGTACCTCACCTACAATTCTGGCTGATTTCTTATAGGGTTTGTCTGACGTATTTCCCAATTCCATCATTCCGTAGAAAATTCTGCGGTGAACGGGCTTAAATCCATCTCTAACATCGGGAAGGGCACGCGAAACGATGACCGACATAGAGTAGTCAATGTACGATGACTTCATTTCCTCCTCGATGTTAATCTTTATAATTCTGTCTTGTTCAAGCATTTAAAATGATTATTAATTATACATTTACGGTTTGTAAAAAACCACGCTAAAGTACTACTTTTCCTTGATATACGAAAGTTTTTAGAAAGAAAGTTTTATTCTTCTCATAGACATCCTAAAGCTTTCCTTGTAGGATCTTTAGCTAAACTTTAAAATACGAAAACAAAAGAGAAAAACAATAAATATTAGAAATAAAACAAGGCTAATAACAGTAATAAATAGTCTGATATTTGTTATCCTTATATATATAATACAAATACACCGTTTTTATGGCACGCCATTTGTAGATATAAGAAATAAAGCAAATATTGCAATACAAACCTGATTAATGTGTATATTTGCGAGTAAATAACCCTTAGAAAAGAAGGAAGAGAAGTATGAATAATCAATTCTCACAAAGAGTTTCCGACATTATCGTCTATAGTAAGGAAGAAGCGAACCGGTTGAGAAGTAGGTATATAGGTCCAGAGCACCTGCTTCTGGGAATGCTCCGCGACGGTGAAGGAAAAGCTATCGAGATATTGTCTAAACTCAACACCAATTTGGCTGCGATAAAGCAGCAGATTGAAGCTCAGCTGAAGGCAGAAGCTGATGATATGTTATTGCCTGATGCAGAGGTACCGTTATCTAATGATGCGGCGAAGATATTAAAAATGTGTATTTTAGAAGCTCGTGGAATGAAAAGTAACATAGCTGACACAGAGCATGTATTATTGGCTATCTTAAGAGAAAAAAACAATATGGCGGCTTCCGTACTCGAAGCTAATGACATCAATTACGTAAAAGTATTGGAACAACTACATTGCAACCGGATATTAATTCCGGTATGGGTTTTACTGAAGACGATGATGACGAAGAAGAAATGTCTTCATCACGCTCCGGTGGCAGAGGTAATGCCGAAGAACATCAGCAACAAGCGCAAACCGCTTCAAAAAAGCCGTCTAACGACACACCGGTATTGGACAATTTCGGCACGGACATGACAAAAGCGGCAGAAGAAGGACGGTTGGATCCTGTTGTGGGCAGAGAAAGAGAAATAGAACGCCTAGCGCAGATATTAAGTCGTCGCAAAAAGAATAACCCAATTCTGATTGGAGAACCCGGCGTAGGTAAATCAGCGATTGTTGAAGGTCTTGCATTGAGAATTACTCAGAAGAAAGTTTCGCGAATCTTCTTTGATAAACGAGTCGTAGCTCTGGACATGACAGCTGTTGTAGCAGGAACCAAATACCGTGGACAATTTGAAGAGCGCATTCGCTCCATTATCAACGAGTTGCAGAAGAATCCGAACGTAATCTTGTTCATAGATGAAATCCACACGATTGTAGGCGCAGGCTCTGCGGCAGGTTCTATGGATGCTGCGAATATGCTAAAACCAGCATTGGCTAGAGGAGAAATACAATGCATTGGCGCTACCACCCTTGATGAGTACCGTAAAAATATTGAAAAGGACGGTGCTCTTGAACGTCGTTTTCAAAAAGTAATAGTAGAGCCAACCACCGCTGAGGAAACTTTTCAAGATTTTGCGCAACATCAAAGATAAGTACGAAGACCATCATAATGTTTACTACACGGATGAAGCATTAGAAGCATGTGTCAAGCTGACAGATCGCTACATCACCGATCGTAACTTCCCGACAAGCTATTGACGCTTTAGACGAAGCAGGCTCACGTGTACATCTTACGAACGTTAATGTGCCAAAGGAGATAGAAGAGCAGGAGAAACTAATCGAAGAAGCTAAAAATAAGAAAAACGAAGCTGTCAAATCGCAGAATTTTGAACTCGCAGCCAGTTTCGCGATAAGGAAAAAGATCTCTCCTCCCAACTGGATGAGATGAAAAAAGAGTGGGAAGCCAGCCTGAAGGAAAACAGGCAGACCGTCGATGCAGAAGAGATTGCCAACGTCATCTCAATGATGTCCGGTATTCCGGTGCAACGGATGGCACAGGCGGAAGGTCTTAAGCTCGCAGGTATGAAAGAAGATTTGCAGGCTAAGTCATCGCGCAAGATACAGCCATAGAAAAGCTGGTCAAAGCCATTTTCCGAAGTCGTGTAGGACTTAAAGATCCGAACAAGCCAATTGGCACGTTTATGTTCCTAGGCCCTACCGGCGTTGGTAAGACTCATTTGGCCAAGGAATTGGCCAAATATATGTTTGGTTCTTCGGATGCATTGATCCGTATCGATATGAGTGAATTTATGGAAAAGTTTACTGTATCACGCTTGGTTGGAGCACCTCCGGGATACGTAGGATATGAAGAAGGGGGACAATTGACAGAAAAAGTACGCCGCAAACCATACTCTATTGTATTGCTTGATGAAATAGAAAAGGCACATCCGGATGTATTCAATGCTTGCTCCAAGTGATGGACGAAGGTCGCCTAACTGACAGTTATGGCAGAATGGTTGACTTAAAAATACGGTTATTATCATGACTTCCAATATCGGAACTCGCCAGCTGAAAGAATTTGGTCGCGGCGTTGGATTTGCGACACAAAGCCGCCTTGACGATAAGGAATTCTCGCGAAGTGTAATACAGAAAGCATTGAATAAATCATTCGCGCCTGAATTCATCAACCGTGTAGATGAGATTATCACGTTTGACCAACTCTTCCTGGAAGCAATTACAAAGATTATAGACATAGAGCTAAAAGGATTATATAATAGAATAGAATCTATTGGCTACAAGCTAGTTATTGATGATAAGGCGAAAGAGTTTATTGCTTGGAAAAGGGTACGACGTGCAGTATGGTGCCCGTCCTTTAAAACGAGCTATTCAAACCTATCTGGAAGACGGGTTATCAGAACTCATCATTTCTTCGTCTTTAAAAGAAAAAGACATCATTCAAGTCTCTCTTAATGAAGAAAAAGGTGAATTGGAGATGAAAGTTGTTACTCCTCAATAAAGGATTTATTTTCAATGGAAAACATAAGATATGCCATAATGTCAGACCTTCGGGTCTGGCATTTTTTTTGTGTTTATCTGAACAATATATCAACTAAAATCAATCAATAGATAAACTTAAAAAATATACGTTATTATGCAAAAAGGTAATATTGGGGTTACAACAGAAAACATTTTCCCTATCATCAAAAAGTTTTTGTACAGTGACCATGAAATCTTCCTGCGGGAGTTAGTATCCAATGCCGTTGATGCTACTCAGAAGTTAAATACACTCGCTTCTATCAGTGAATTTAAGGGCGAACTAGGCGATTTGACCGTTCACGTTTCATTAGGTAAAGATACTATTACCATTTCCGACCACGGTATCGGTCTGACTGCAGAAGAAATCGATAAGTACATCAATCAGATCGCATTCTCGGGAGCAAATGACTTCCTGGAAAAATATAAGAATGATGCGAATGCTATCATTGGTCATTTCGGACTTGGTTTCTACTCAGCTTTTATGGTCGCAAAGAAGGTGGAAATCATCACTAAATCATAGAGATGATGCACAAGCCGTAAAATGGACTTGTGATGGCAGCCCAGAATTCACTATTGAAGAAATAGATAAAGCCGGCCGTGGATCAGACATTATCTTATACATTGATGACGACTGCAAAGAATTCCTCGAAGAAGCCCGTATTTCCGAGCTTCTGAAGAAATATTGCAGCTTCCTTCCCATTCCTATTGCATTCGGGAAGAAGAAAGAATGGAAAGACGGCAAACAGGTTGAAACAGCCGAAGATAACATAATCAATGATACCACTCCCCTATGGACTCGCAAACCTAGCGAACTATCGGATGAAGATTACAAATCATTCTATAGTAAGTTATATCCGATGTCTGACGAACCACTGTTCTGGATTCACCTGAATGTTGACTACCCGTTCCATCTAACGGGAATTCTTTACTTCCCGAAGGTAAAGAGCAATATTGATTTAAACAAAAACAAGATTCAGTTATATTGCAATCAGGTTTATGTTACAGATTCGGTAGAAGGTATTGTGCCGGACTTCTTAACACTATTGCATGGAGTGATAGATTCTCCAGACATTCCGTTGAATGTATCCCGGTCTTACTTGCAAAGTGACTCAAATGTGAAGAAGATCTCTACCTATATTTCGAAAAAGGTATCAGACCGTCTGCAATCGATTTTAAGAATGATCGTGCTCAGTTCGAAGAGAAGTGGAATGATTTGAAAATCTTTATTAATTATGGAATGCTCACACAAGAGGATTTCTATGATAAAGCACAAAAATTTGCCCTTTTCACCGATACAAATGGCAAACATTACACCTTCGAGGAGTATCAGACCCTTATTAAAGATAATCAGACAGACAAAGATGGAAACCTAATCTATTTGTATGCAAACAATAAGACGAACAATACAGTTATATAGAAGCAGCAACCAATAAAGGCTATGATGTCTTGCTCATGGATGGCCAGTTAGATGTAGCTATGGTAAGTATGTTGGAGCAAAAGCTGCGAGAAATCCCGCTTCACCCGTGTAGACAGTGATGTTATCGACAATCTGATCGTTAAAGAAGACAAGAAAAGTGAAACACTGGAAGCCAACAAACAAGATGCAATTACAATCGCCTTTAAGAGCCAATTACCTAAAATGGAAAAGGTTGAATTTAACGTTATGACTCAAGCTTTGGGCGAAAACGGCTCTCCGGTGATGATAACTCAAAGCGAATATATGCGTCGTATGAAGGAAATGGCCAATATTCAAGCCGGAATGAGCTTCTATGGCGAAATGCCTGATATGTTCAATCTAATCCTGAATTCCGATCATAAGTTGATAAAAGAGGTATTAATGAAGAAGAAAGTGCTTGTCAGGCAGAAGTTGCCCCAATACAGTCGGAAATGGATGCTGTCAATAAACAACGTAATGAGTTGAAAGACAAACAGAAAGATAAAAAGGAAGAAGACATCCCAACAGCTGAAAAAGATGAACTAAACGATCTAGACAAGAAGTGGGATGATCTGAAGAGCAAGAAAGAAGCTATCTTCGCAGGTTATGCCAGCAATAATAAAGTTATTCGTCAACTGATTGACTTAGCTTTATTGCAAAATAATATGTTGAGAGGTGAAGCATTGAACAACTTCGTAAACGTAGTATCGAGCTGATTTAACATCGCCCCTTTAAACATTACATAACTTCAAGAAAGAGCATTCGACGTTAAATACACGTTGTAATGCTCTTTTTCGATTTAAAACGATTGGTAAAATATCGATTAATTGAAAAGTATTGTATATATTTGAACACTTAAATAGACAAAAATTCAACTGTTTGATTTGGGTTATGAGAAAGATTCTTCTTGTGTTAATTACTTTATGGTGATTAATCGTACCGGCTATCTATGCCCAAAAAGTAGGACTTGTATTAAGCGGTGGCGGTGCCAAAGGATTGACGCACATCGGTATCATCCGCGCTCTAGAAGAAAACAATATACCTATTGATTATATTGCAGGTACCTCTATGGGGGCCATCATCGGCTCCTTATATGCTATGGGATATTCTCCCGATGATATGGTGGAACTGTTAAAGTCTGAAGACTTCAAAAGATGGTACTCCGGAGAAGTGGAAGAGAAATATGTATATCACTTAAAAAGAATCTTCCTACTCCCGAATTCTTCAATATTCGTTTTCTCCTTTAGAGACTCACTGAAAAGTTTGAAACCTCAATTCCTGCCTACTAGTGTTGTCAATCCAATTCAAATGAATCTCGTTTTTGTTGACCTATATGCACGTGCTACAGCCGCTTGTAAGGGAGATTTCGATAAACTCTTTGTTCCTTTCCGCTGCATTGCGTCCGATGTATACAATAAGAAACAATTAGTCATGAAAGAAGGCGATTTAGGAGATGCCGTCAGAGCTTCAATGAGCTTTCCATTCATGTTAAGCCCATCGAAATTGATAACGTATTAGCCTATGATGGGGGAATTTATAATAACTTTCCTACAGATGTCATGAAAGACGATTTTCATCCGGATATTATTATCGGAAGTGTCGTTTCGGCTAATCCCACTAAACCCAAAGAAAATGATCTCATGAGTCAAATTGAGAATATGGTAATGCAGAAAACTGACTACTCTATTCCGGACTCCATGGGGATTTTAATGACGTTTAAGTATGATAATGTCAATCTATGGATTTTCAACGTGTTGACGAATTACACGATATAGGTTATAATCGAACCATCAGTATGATGGATTCAATCAAAAGTCGCATACATCGGCGTGTAAATCTGGACAATATACGTCTAAGAAGAATGGTGTCTACCGAAGCAATTTTCCCGAATTACGATTCAAGAATATCATTATTGACGGTGCCAACACACAACAGCAAGCATACATAAAAAGAGAATTTCATAAATCAGATAACAAAGAATTCAGCTACGAAGACTTGAAACAAGGGTATTTCCGTCTACTTTCGGATAAAATGATTTCCGAAATTATTCCACATATCGTTTATAATCCGGAAGATGATACTTACGACCTGCATTTGAAAGTCAAACTAGAGAATAATTTTGCCGTAAGATTAGGTGGGAATATATCTACTTCCAATTCGAATCAGATCTACCTGGGACTTAGTTATCAGGACTTAAACTACTATGCCAAGGAGTTTATTCTTGACGGGCAACTTGGAAAGGTATACAATAATGTGCAATTTATGGCTAAAATAGACTTTTCTACTGCTATACCTACTTCATATCGCTTCATCGCATCTATCAGTACTTTCGACTATTTCAAGAAGGACAAACTTTTCTCCAGAAATGACAAACCGGCATTTAACCAAAAGGATGAACGCTTCCTAAAGCTACAAGTAGGCCTGCCATTTCTTTCAAGCAAACGGGCAGAGTTTGGAATAGGGAATTGCAAGGATAGAAGATAAATATTTTCAGAAAAGCGTAATTGACTTTGGAAACGATAAGTTTGATAAAAGTCGCTACGATTTATTTGGTGGATCAATCAGTTTTAACGGAAGCACATTAAACTCACGACAATACCCGACACGTGGTTATAGAGAAGCCCTCATTGCCCAAATTTTCATTGGAAGAGAGCGATTCTATCCGGGAGAAAGTGCTACTGGAAATAATAATAAGGAGCACCACTCCTGGCTGCAATTATCTTATATGAAAGAGAAATACCATAATATGAGTGAACATTGGGTGTTAGGGTGGTATTTGAAAGCATTATATGCCTCTAAGAATTTCTCAGAGAACTATACTGCCACAATGATGCAAGCTGGAGATTTTCTCCTACACAACATAGCAAACTGACGTACAACGAAGCTTTCCGTGCCAATCAATTTGTCGGAGCCGGCATCCGGCCCATCTACCGTTTAAATCAAATGTTTCATGTTCGTGGAGAATTTTATGGTTTTATGCCTATTTATCCAATCGAAAAAAACTCGTTGAATAAAGCATATTACGGAAAAGCTTTCTCCAAGTTTGAATATTTAGGAGAAATTTCTGTGGTATGCCAATTACCTTTTGGAGACATCTCGGCATATGTAAATCATTATAGCTCACCGAAAAGAGAGTGGAATGTCGGACTGAGTATTGGTTGGCAACTATTCAATTATCGGTTCATAGAATAATTTTCTACAAAAAAGTCGTTGAAAAGCTTGCTAGTTCAAGAAAAGGCCGTATCTTTGCACCCGTTAAACAGAAATAATGGTCGCGTAGCTCAACTGAATAGAGTAGCTGACTACGGATCAGCCGGTTACAGGTTTGAATCCTGTCGCGATCACGAATTGTTAATAATAAAGGTCGCGTAGCTCAACTGAATAGAGTAGCTGACTACGGATCAGCCGGTTACAGGTTTGAATCCTGTCGCGGTCACTCTTAAGAAATCGTCATAGAATTAAAGTGAAAGGGTCGCGTAGCTCAACTGAATAGAGTTCAAGCTGACTCAAACGGATCAGAACCGGTTACAGAAGTTTATTTTCAAAAGGGAAACGTGATACCATCATCTCCGGATATTACATTGAAATTCTCCGGTTTATTTTTAATAATATCATCCATCTGCGTAATATTGCCGGAGGCTTCTTTTATAGCAATCACATTCCTGAAGTTACGGGCGATACGCAAAGTCGTTTCAGCAGTCATATTCACACCCGTACGTCCCGGAACATTATACAACACGATGGGAAGCTCCGTAGCTTCGGCAATAGCCTTATAATGCTGATAAATACCTTCTTGAGAAGGCTTATTATAATACGGCACTACAGACAATATAGCGTCAACTCCTGTGAAATCGTCATTTTTCAATGTTTCTACTATAGCGCGTGTATTATTACCGCCTACACCCAGCAAAATAGGAATTCTTCCGTTAACGCGGTCAATCACCATTCTTTTTTATGGTTTTCTTTTCTTCCTCGGTCAGAGTCGGTGTTTCAGCTGTAGTCCCCAGCACACACAAGAAATCCGCATTATTCTGTAATAGATAGTCTACCATACGCATTAACGCGTCATAGTCAACACTCTCATCCTCTTTGAAAGGAGTAATCAGTGCTACCCCCATTCCTTTCAATTTAGTCTGTATCATGAGTTTTAATTATAATCTCTAATTTATTTAGCCACAAAAGTACGAATATTTTTCATATCTTACGATATAAGTTTCAGAAATTCGTCTTCGCTTAGTATGGTTATTCCTAGTTTTTTTGCTTTTTCCAACTTTGCAGGTCCCATATTATCTCCAGCAAGAATAAAACTTGTCTTAGCAGAGATACTTCCCACATTCTTACCGCCGTTTTTCTCAATAAGTTCTTTATATTCGTCACGTGAATGATGCGTAAATACGCCGCTGATAACAATAGACTGTCCGGCAAGTTTATCCGTATATTCGCTTAAGTCCTCCTCGGTACGATAAAGTTGTAATCCTGCAGCCTTCAATCTGTTAATTAGCTCACAATTTGACTCATTAGCAAAATATGAAAGGATACTTTGAGCTATTTTCTCACCGATTTCATCGATACTTACTAATCTTTCAAGATCCGCCCGTTTCAACTCATCTATATTTTCAAACGACTTCGCAATCTTTTTTGCAACCGTCTCGCCAACAAAGCGAATTCCCAAAGCAAAGATGACACGTTCAAAAGGAACGGCTTTACTTTGAGCAATTCCTGTTATGATATTCTCAGCAGATTTCTCACCCATACGGTCCAGTCCTTTAATATTTTCAACTGACAGATCATACAAATCCGCCGTATTATGAATCAATCCCAAACGATAGAACATATCCACCGTTTCAGGACCCAACCCATCAATATTCATGGCTTTCCGACTAATAAAGTGCTCTATTTTACCTTTAATCTGAGGAGGGCATGCTGTTTCATTAGGGCAATAGTGGGCAGCTTCACCTTCATATCTCACCAATTTGCTATTACATTCAGGACAATTAGTAATAAACCTGACCTTTTCACCTAACATAAAACTACGCGCGTCCTTATCCACTCCGGTAATTTTAGGAATGATTTCCCCACCTTTCTCTACATATACCATGTCTCCGATGTGCAAATCCAGCCCCTCAATAATATCTGCATTGTGCAATGACGCACGTTTCACGACAGTTCCCGAAAGTTGGACCGGATCTAAATTGGCTACAGGTGTGACTGCTCCCGTTCGACCAACCTGATAAGTAACTTTATTTAGACGAGTCAGCGCCCGTTCCGCTTGAAATTTATAGGCAATTGCCCACCTGGGAGATTTTGCTGTGAAACCCAGATTCTTTTGCTGTCTAAGACTATTTACCTTTAAAACAATACCATCAGTCGCAACAGGTAAATTTTTCCGTTCAACATCCCAATAATTGATAAATTCAAAGACTTCTTCCAGTGTTTTGCATTTACGTGTCAGATCAGAAATCTTAAATCCCCATTTTGCTGCTTCCTGAAGATTCTCATAATGCCCGTCGCAAGGCAAATTATCGCCCAACAAATAATACAAATACGCATCCAACTTACGAGAAGCTACAATCGCTGAATTTTGAAGTTTCAATGTTCCGGACGCCGCATTTCTTGGATTGGCAAAAAGAGGTTCTTCGCGAGCTTCTTTTTCACGGTTCAGCTCCTCAAATACTTCCCAGGGCATAAGAATTTCCCCACGAATCTCAAAAGAAGAAGGATAATTGTCACCACGGAGCACAAGTGGAATAGAACGGATTGTCTTTACATTATCTGTCACATCATCACCTTTCTCGCCATCTCCGCGTGTAACCGCCCGAACCAGTTTTCCATCCTCATAGGTCAGTGAGATTGATGTTCCGTCATATTTCATCTCACAGCAAATCTCAAAATCCTCATTCAACGCTTTTCGTACACGCTCATAAAAATCTGTCACTTCAGCTTCCGAATAAGTATTTGCCAAAGATAACATAGGATATTTATGTGCTACCTGCGTAAAATTCTTGTTCAAATCACTACCCACACGCATAGTAGGCGAATTCTCATCTTTATATTCCGGGTGAGCCTCCTCCAAATCCTGGAGTTCACGCATCTTGTCATCAAACTCCTTATCCGATATTTCAGGAGCATTCAACACGTAATAATTATAGTTATGCCGATGAAGTTCGGCACGTAATCCTTCTATTTTCTCTTTTATATCCATAATTCTTAGATTGTTTAAGGCAAAAATACAGGTTTATCTTTGAATATTTGTACTTTTGCGAAAAATTAAAGATTATGCGTATTGATATTATAACGGTTTTGCCAGAGATGATTGAAGGCTTTTTCAATTGTTCGATAATGAAACGAGCTCAAAACAAAGGACTTGCAGAGATTCATATCCATAATCTCCGCGATTATACTGAAGATAAATACCGTCGTGTGGATGATTATCCTTTCGGAGGATTTGCCGGTATGGTAATGAAGATCGAACCTATAGAACGTTGCATCAATGCTTTGAAAGCAGAACGTGACTATGACGAGGTGATTTTTACTACTCCTGACGGAGAACAATTTAATCAGCCTATGGCCAATTCTCTTTCTTTGGCTCAGAACCTGATTATTCTTTGCGGCCATTTTAAAGGAATAGATTTTCGTATCAGGGAGCATCTGATTACGAAAGAAATCAGTATAGGAGATTATGTATTGACAGGTGGTGAACTGGCAGCGGCAGTTATGGCAGATGCTATTGTACGCATCATTCCCGGAGTCATTTCCGATGAACAGTCTGCTCTTTCGGATTCATTTCAGGATAATTTGTTGGCAGCACCGGTATATACACGGCCAGCCGATTATAATGGTTGGAAAGTTCCCGATATCCTATTGTCCGGACACGAAGCCAAAATTAAAGAATGGGAGTTGCAGCAATCATTAGAACGTACGAAAAGACTTCGTCCTGATTTATTAGAAGAATAACTTGATTGTAAAAATACATGCAAATAAAAACGACGGTGGAAATGGATTGAGTTTTCACCGTCGTTTTTTATTTATGACCTGTTCAAGGATTTTATTTAATTTTCCTCATACGCATTTTTTCTTGATAATTCCTTTATTTAAAAAGACTCTTTCAATAAGTATATGTTAAGAGGAAAATAACACTTATTCATGAAAATTTATGCGAAGGGTTATCATGTGTTTTCAATTATACCTCAAGCGCACCAATAATTTCTTTTACTGACTTACATCCGTGTCTTTCCAAGTAATTATTTATACCATCTTCAACTTTGATTGTAACAGCCGGATCTATGAAATTTGCCGTACCAATCTGGATAGCCGACGCACCGGCAAGCATGAATTCAACAGCATCTTTCCAGTCCATAATACCTCCCAATCCTATGACAGGAATATTTACCGCCTTTGCAACTTGCCAAACCATACGCAAGGCAATCGGTTTCACAGCAGCACCGGACATTCCTCCTGTCACAGTTGACAGAATAGGACGTTTACGTTCCGCATCAATAGCCATTCCCAGCAATGTATTGATTAATGATACGCTATCCGCACCACTTTCTTCTGCTGCACGAGCTATTTCAGTGATATCCGTAACGTTTGGGGAGAGTTTTACGATAAGTGTCTTTTTGTAAGCAGAACGCACTGCTTTCACTACTTCTGACGCACCTTTTGCTGACACACCAAAAGCCATACCACCTTGCTTTACATTAGGGCAGGAAATATTTAGTTCTATAGCAGGAATTTTGTCAAGTTCATTAATGATTTCAGCTGTTTTCACATAATCTTCGATAGCAGACCCCGAAACGTTTACAATCATATTCGTTTGTATGTCTTTTATACGAGGATATATATGTTCTACAAAGTACTCAACGCCCTTATTTTGCAGTCCCACAGCGTTTAACATCCCCGAAGGAGTTTCTGCCATACGCGGATATGGGTTTCCTTCACGTTTGTGAAGAGTAGTCACCCTTTACGATAATACCACCTATTCGCGCTATATCAATGAAATCAGAGAACTCTTCACCGTATCCAAATGTACCGGATGCTGTCATCACCGGATTCTTCATTTTCAATTCGCCAATATTTACACTTAAATCTGCCATAATAGTTTCTTTATATTAAAAACAGGACCTTCTTTGCATACACACAAGTGTCCTTCTGTCGTATTTTCCACACAACAGAGACATGCTCCGATACCACAAGCCATTGTATTTTCCAAAGAGACTTCACATTCTATCTGATTACTTTTGGCATATTTTGCCACAGCCATCATCATAGGTTTGGGACCACAAGTGTAAATCTGCTCAAATCGTACCTTATTTAATATAGAATGTTGAGTAACATATCCCTTTTCTCCGTAACTACCGTCTTCTGTAGTAGTGTATACCTCTCCATATTTAGCGAATTCTTCCAACTGCAAAAAGTCTTTATTGCTACGGGCGCCTAAAAGGAAGGTAGGTTTATGACCGTTTTTCGCCAATTGCTCACCCAAAAACAACATAGGAGCTGTTCCAACACCTCCACCAACTAACAAAAGCTTATCTGAAGGATTCTGAGGCATTGTATAGCCATTTCCTAATGGAAGTACCACATTGATAACATCACCCGGATTTACTTCTGCCAATCGCCTTGTTCCGTCTCCAAGCAACTGGATCAGAAACCACACTTCGTTTCGTTGTTTGTCTACAAAATTAATAGAAATAGGACGACGCAAGAATGTAGTAGGCGAACCGTCCACCCGGAGTTCGGCAAACTGCCCAGGCAACATTTCGGGCAACAACGATGGAGATGTCAATTTTAGCAATACATAATTAGTATGCAATTTAATATTCTCCGTAACCGTCAGATCTAAAATAAATTTCTTCATGTATGGATATAAAAGTATAAATTCGTATTCCGGGTGCAAAGATACAGGAATTTGCTCAAACGAGCGATTTTACCTCTTATTTTTCAGGTCTAAACGTTTCATAGGTATTATCATCAAAGAAAATTCTTATTTCAGTGATTTTCCTAACAGGCTTTTCTATATACCTAATTTCCTGTTTTACAATCTCTTTAGGTGCATTTTCGGCTGTTCTTAATGCAATTTCCTTGCGATTTTCCAGGCTAATCGTCTCTTTGGTCGAATTTACAGGATTCTCGTCAAACAAAGAAGGTTGATAATCACCATTAGAGGAAGCCAATGAAGATTCTTCAGCAGAAGCCAACATTTCACCTTTTCCATATAATAGCCATTCGAGATTTACATAGCTATAAGTCTGGTGAACTTTCATGACTACTTCCAGGCTTGGTTTATTCCGATCATTTAAAATATGTGAGAGAGTAGACTGCTGAACTCCGATTGTCTCAGCAAAAACTCTGGGAGGAACTTTTTCTCTCTCCATTATCATTCTAATTCTGTCTTTTATTTCCATATAGCCTTTTTTGATTACAATTGTGTGCATAACATGCTGATTTCACAAAAAATACAAATCCTTTATGTGAATATACAAAGGTAAATATTTTGTTTCACAAATGCAAATCACAAATCTAAAAATATAGATATGACAAATGTGTGTATTTGTTTACTGATGTATTAGTATGTTTGTATACTCATAAAAACACTATCTTTCTAAATCATATTTCAAGTTTAATAAAAGGTGGTAAATAACTAATTATTAATTATATATTATTCGTAATTTATTTATTGATTTTGTTATTCACAAAAATACATTGTGTATAATATAGTCTGTTATAGTAAAAATTTAGATATCACATGCATATTACTGATAAACAGATGTATAAATGCGTAAAAATAAAGTGTTAACCCCTCTCCTTTCACCTTTATACTACTTTATTTATTCTTGTAATTTACATCATATACTTTTGTGTATAGCTTCTTCTCGTTACACTTGTCTTTGCATTACAATATTATATTTTACAAACGGAAAGTGTAAGATACACAAAAGTGAAATTGAGTAGTTGCATCAGCAATAAAACAAGAGAAAAAATCTATAATTCACTCATGTATATCGAACGCTTTTCAAATCATCTTTTACATGTCAGGTCTAAAATGGTAAATCCTTGCAATATTTACGTACTCTTCACCTATTCTCTACTTTTTTCAATTCTAGAGGCCTTATTTTTATCATAATAATCTATAATACAGAGTGTTATTCCCATTTTTATGATATTAATCTTTAGATAAACTAGAAAAAATGGGGAGATTATTACAGAAAATCATAAAACTATCAAAATGACAGACCAGGTTTTAAACAAAAGGAAGTTTCTCTTTCGTTTTCGCTTAAAAAATCAAGAGGATATTATATACATTACAAGTTTTGATTTAATCTTGATTTTTCAATGGGATTTATTAAAAGAGACAAAATTCGGGAATCAAGTAAGATGAAAACAAAACGGGAAAAGTAACTCAGAAACACATATTTTCTATCAGGAAAAACAGATAAAGAAAGTGTGGTAATTTTGTAAAATATTCAGTTTAAAATTAGGATGCTAACTATTCATTTGGAAGGTTCAATATAGAGAATATAATAAGAGGTATATACTTACTTGAATGACTGCATCGTCTTAACTCCGCTATATTTACGCATTGCCGCCATATAATCTTTAGCTTGCCAGGGCGTTCTTAGTCCTAACATTGTAGCGATTCCCTGCTCCGATTTGTCAGGAGCATAATATGCCAACATTAAGTTGGAATAGAAACTAAACAGCAGAGACAATGTCATTTTGAATCGGATTCTCCTCAAAATATTTTATTATTTTATTTGCTTTAAGAATGTCTTTTTCCACTAGTGCACTTCGCAATTCAAAGTTATTATAATCCTTGCTAATGCCGATATTCTTTTCTATCTGTTCGGGGTGACACGTGTCTGACCTTTTGGAAAAGTAATAATCAGTTTTTCCAGTTCTCCTGTAAGGCGACTGAGGTCTGACCTACAAAATCGGCAAGCATGGAGGTGGCTTTGGGTTCCATGTCTACGCCTTTCCGTTTCATGTATGAGGTGATGAATGCTGGGTAAGCTGGGCATCTTTCACCTTTTTGGATTCAAACAACTCCCACCTTTTCTATTTCGGCCGCCAGCTTCTTTCTTCGGTCCAAGTACCCCATGTTTGTGGCATAGAACAAGAATAGTGGAAGTTCAACGGTTTTTGAAGATAGTAAGACAGTTCCTCCATGTTACGCACTGCTTGTGCCTCCTTGACTACTACCACTTGATGTTCGGACATCATCGGATAACGCTTGGCAGCATTTATGATAGTCGCTACATCTACATCAGCCCCGTATACCACAGTCAGGTTGAATTCCTTTTTCGGTGTCAGTTCAGAACGTTGTCAGTACAATATAGTCGGAGATGAGGTCGATATAATACGATTCCTCGCCCATGAGATAATAGACGGGGACGATATTGCTTGGCCTTTCAACTCTTTTAGAATATCATCACAGGTTGTTTCTTGTTTTGCCATATAATAAAGTAAGTTTTACGAGGATGTCCTGTAACGGATTACCAGTCGAATTTCAAGTGTTTTACAGTTTTCTTTTCATCAATAATCATGCGCAAGGATGCAATGCCGATTTCAACATGTTCCTTTACATAGTTTCTGGGTTACTATGTTATCGCTTTTATCGGTTTTGACTCCTTCAGGAATCATCGGCTGGTCAGACACCAGTAAAATGGCTCCCGGTAGGAATGTGATTGGCAAAACCGCAACTGAAGAGAGTCGCTGTTTCCATATCAACTGCCATTGCACGAGTTTTTTCAGATACTCCTTGAATACATCATCATGCTCCCAAATACGGCGGTTGGTAGTGTATACAGTACCTGTCCAATAATCGCGGGCATGGTCGCGAATGGATGAAGAAACGGCACGCTGCAACATAAATGCCGGTAGCGACCGGTACTTCGGGCGGGAAGTAGTCATTGGAAGTTCCCTCGCCACGAATTGCCGCGATAGGAAGGATGAGGTCACCTATTTTGTTTTTTTCTTGTCGATACCGCCACATTTTCCCAAGAATAAACACGCTTTGGGACTTGAATAGCCCCCAGCAAGTCCATGATGATAGCAGCGTTGGGACTCCCCATGCCGAAGTTAATCATTGTAATACCTCCGGCAGAAGCAGAAATCATATTTGCATCCCTTCCTAAAATAGGAACATTAAACTATTTGCGAAAATCTCTACGTACTTGTTGAAGTTAGTCAACAGTATATACTCTCCAAAATCTTCCAGGTTACGCTTTGTGTAACGAGGCAGCCAATTGGCTACGATTTCTTCTTTTGTTTTCATAAGATTATCATTAAATTTGTGCTCCCGAGACGGGAACCATTATTTAACTTACAAATGTAGTAAATGTTATCGTTAAACCTACCAGCATTCGACACTAAAATAAACGTACGAAACGGAAAAAATGTAATTTTCGACGTAATTCGCAAACGATATGTCGCTCTCACTCCGGAAGAATGGGTGCGTCAACACTTCGTTCACTTTCTTATTGCACACAAAGGATATCCGACCGCCCTTCTTGCCAATGAAGTAATGGTAAAGTTGAACGGTACTACCAAGCGGTGTGATACAGTGCTCTATCGCAGGGATTTGTCGGCACGCATGATTGTGGAATACAAAGCACCGCACATTGAAATCACACAGACCGTATTCGATCAGATAACCCGGTATAATATGGTACTGAAAGTAGATTACCTGATTGTCAGCAATGGAATGCAACACTATTGCTGCCGAATGGATTATGAACACCAGAGTTATATTTTCCTCCAGGATATTCCAGACTATAATAACTTATAAAAAAGAGTGTCGCTATCCGGTCACGATAGCGACGCTATGTAAAGCACATACCGTCACTATCACATCCATCTACCGACACCCTGATTCAGTCGTCTTCCGGATACTTTCCGGATAGTATTCTATCTTTACATACTCCCTTCCTGCTTATCGTTGTTTCCTTTCTTCTTGTTGAATTTCTCCTGCAATTTCTGCATTAATTCATAGAAGTTAGGTATATAGACCGTTGCAAGCAAGGTATTCATTGCCATACCAAAAACAACGGCGGCACCTAATGCAATGCGGCTCTGTGCACCTGCTCCAGAAGCAAATAATAACGGCATTACTCCCAATACAAAAGCAAAAGACGTCATTAGGATAGGACGCAACCTGACGTGTCCGGCTTCAAATGCCGACTCACGGATAGAGTTACCCTCGGCATGGAAGTCGCGGGCAAACTCCACAATCAGAATACCGTTTTTGGCCGACAGTGCCACAAGCAGGATAATACCGATTTGTGTATAGATGCTGACTGGAGTTCCCATGATCAGACAGCCAATCATAGCTCCCAATAATGCTACCGGCAATCCGATAACGGCTGCCACCGGGCTGGTCCAACTCTCATACTGTGCAGCCAGTACCAGGAAAGCAACAATTAGAGCCATCACGAGAACAATGGTAGTCGTATTCCCAGCCTGGGTTTCCTGATAGGCTACTGAAGTCCATTCATACCCAAACTCATCTCCCAGCTGTTCTTTAAACAATGCTTCCACTTCCTGTATGGCCTGCCCGGTGCTACTTCCCGGAGCAACATTACAAGTCAGAGAAGCAGTCGAGTACATATTATAGCGGTTTATTTGGTCTTGGCCTAACTGTTCCTCCACTTTGGTGAAAGAAGAAAAAGGCACCATCTCTCCTGCCGAATTCGGCACGCTTAGCTTCAAGACATCATCAATTACCCGTTGCGCCTGGTCGCGCGCCTCTATCTTCACTTGGTAGATACGGCCGAATTCTACAAAATCATTTACATACGCCGCACCCATATAATAACTTAATGTAGAGAATACATCATTCAAAGCGATGCCCATAAACTGTACCTTATCACGGTCGATATTCAGAAAATACTGGGGAACATTTGCCTGATACTGGCTGGAGACGGAAGCTAAAGCCGGCTTGGAATGATAAGAAGCAAGCAAGGCATTGATGGCCTGCTGCATTTCCGTCGGCCCCAGATTACGCCGGTCTTCCAACTGAAGCTGTAAACCACCGGATGCACCCAACCCCGGAATAGCCGGAGGAACCATGGCAAACACTTCCGCAGCCTGAATAGTCATATACGCTTCACCATTAAAACGGTTGACAACAGCAGCAGCCGTATGCTCCTTCCCTTTCCTTTCACTCCAGTTTTTCAGTACCACAAAATAAGTTGCCGAGTTACTCTGCTCGCCACCACCCATCATAGAGAAACCAGTAATACCAATGTAATTCTCCACTTCCGGATAAGAATCTAGAATCCGGTTAATCTTGTCACCTACCGCCTGTGTACGTTCCAGACTGGCTGCGGGCGGAAGTTGGACAACCGCAATAAAATACCCGTCATCTTCATCCGGAATGAATGTAGACGGCCAGTGCATAAAGAGCAACACGGCAATAGCCGTCAATATGCCATACGACACAAGAGCCATTCCGGGACGTGCCAACAACCATTTGACTATCTTATCATACGCTCCCTGCGTCTTATCATAAGCCTTGTTGAATCCTTTGTATATGAAGAAGTTAGAAGGCTCGCTCTTTTCCAGAAACAACGCACAGAGAGCAGGTGTCAATGTCAGGGAGTTGAAACCGCTCAATACGGTAGAAGCTGCAATAGTCAGCGCAAACTGTTTGTATAATTGTCCGGAAATTCCACTAATCAGCATAGTCGGAATAAATACCGCAAGCAACACAAGCACCACTCCGACAATCGGCCCCGTAATTTCCCCCATAGCTTTCGTGACTGCTTCACGAGTTGAATATTGTCCGGTTTCCAACAATCTCGAAGCGTTCTCCACCACCACTATGGCATCATCCACCACTATGGCAACTGCCAAAATCAATCCGAACAATGTCAGTGTATTAATAGAAAAGCCGAATGCTGCCATTACCGCCAGTGTACCAATCAGAGACACCGGAATGGTAAGACAAGGAATAATAACCGCTCTCCAGTTCTGCAAAAACAGGAAAATAACGAGTATCACCAGCAGCGTTGTTTCAAAGAATGTGACCATCACTTCATCAATAGAAGCATGGATCACATCCGTCGTATCCAACGTAACATTATAAGACACTCCTGCCGGGAAGTTGGCGGCCAGTTCCTGCATCTTGGCTTTCACTCCTTTCGAAACATCCAGCGAATTGGAACCCGGTTGCTGATAAATAGCAATCGCAGCCGTAGGCTTTCCATTCAATCGCGACACTACACTGTAAGAAGCAGATCCCAGATCAATCCTGGCAATATCTTTCAGACGGAGCATGGCCCCATTCTGTTCGCGGCGGATGATAATATTTCCGAACTGTTCGGGAGAACTAAGTCGCCCCTGCACATTAAATGTATACTGAAAAGCATTATTATTATCCTGCCCGATAGGTTGACCGATATATCCGGCAGATACTTCCACATTCTGCGACTGGATAGACTGATAAACTTGTTGCGGTGAAATATTCCGGATACGCATTGCTTCCGGATCGAGCCAGATACGCATGGAGTAGTCCCCTGCTCCCATTACATTCACAGCACCCACTCCGGGCACACGTGTCAGCTGGTCGACGAGATTCAACTTTGCATAATTGGTCAGATACAGACTGTTGTAAACAGAATCCTGTGAGGTCATTGTCAGGAACATGACAATATTCGATGACTGTTTCTGTACAGTGACTCCCTGCACCACTACGGGTTCGGGGAGCGATGATTGTGCGACGCTTACCCTGTTTTGTACCTGGACGGTTGCCATATCAATATCCGTACCGACGGCAAATGTGATCGTCAGAGAATAGGCTCCCGAAGAAGATGAATTAGAGGACATATAAAGCATACCGTCTACGCCGTTCACCTGCTGTTCGATAGGAATACCTACTGTTTGGGCAACGGTTTCGGCATTTGCCCCCGGATAAACAGCAGATACCTGTACCGTTGGCGGTGTAATCTCCGGAAATTGCGCTACCGGCAATATATTGAGTGTCACCAGACCGGCTACTACAATCAGCAAGGCAAGGACGGTAGCAAATATCGGTCGGTTGATAAAAAACTTAGAAAACATAAGATTATAGTTTAGGATTAATATTCAGTTTACGGCATCGGTTTTATCTTCATTCCGTCCCTGACCTTCATCAGAGCCTTCGTGACATACCTGTCTTGCGGAGAAAGCCCTCCCGTCACTTGCCGTAAAGTATCACCTATCAACTGCCCTATCTCAATATGCCGGTAACGAACAATGTTAGAATCATTGACAAGATACAAGTATTTTCCCAACTGGTCCGTCCCGATAGAAGGCTCTTTTACCAACATGGCATTATCGGCTTCTCCATACGGTAACGTGATACTTACATATAATCCGCTCTTTAGTATCCCTTGCGGGTTGTCAAAGTTGGCACGAACTGTCAACGTTCCCGTATTCAAGTCCACGTTCGGAGACAGATAATCCAGTGTGGCCGGATACATTTCCGAACCTTCCTTGCCCAACTGAACCATTATTTTCTTCGGAAGTTCCTGTGCACTTTGCCGGTTGTTCATCAACATTCCCAGCCATTGGTTGTCAGCTACATTGAAATATGCGTACATTTGATTATCCTTATAGATAGTAGCCAAAGTGACAGGCTGCAACGAACCGCCCACATAGCTGCCTACATCAACAGTTGCTTTACTGATCGTTCCGTCAAACGGAGCGCGGACATAGCAATAGCTCAGATTCGTATGGGCCGTGCTCAAAGCTGCTTCCGCATTATTGACCGCCGCCACACCTTCTGCCACGGAAGATTCCGCTTGAAGTACCTGTATCTGACTCACGGCATCGCTTTTGACAGCTTCTTTCATACGGCTGTAATTGCTGCGGGCATATTCCAACTGGGCTTGGGCCGTTTTTAGTGCAGCTTCCGCCTGTTCCACCTTATCCTTATATAAGGTAGGTTCGATGACAAACAATAATTGTCCCTGTTTCACCCGTCCTCCCGGAGTATACGAAGTCGATTGCAGTGTTCCGTTCACTCTGGCCACAAGATTTACAGTTTTCTCCGTTGTCAGATAGCCCGGATAATCTTTCGTCAGAGTTACATTCTTTATTATTGGTTTAGTTACGCTAATTTCCGGAGTTGGCATCCCTCCCATTGCTCCGGCGCTTTTTTTCTCCTTGCAACCAGTCAATACCGACAACACAAGAAAAATATACATTAGTTTTTTCATATCCGTTAGGTTATATTTTATTTATAGATTCTTTATTCTCTCCAACCGCCTCCCAAAGCCTTGTAGAGAGTTATCAACTGGAGTAGCGAACTCCCCTGTGCCTGTACCAACTGATTCTCATAGGACAACAAAGACCGCTGTGCATCCAACACATTCTGAAAGGGAGAAAGCCCCTGTTTATAAAGTTCCAATGAAAGTTTCAGTGTCTCAATTCCCTGATTGCGTACTTCGCGCAGCGCTACAATCTGCTTGATTGAATTCCGGTAAGAATTCATTGCATTATCTGTTTCCTGTACAGCAGTCAGGACAGTCTGATTGAATTGGTTAATTGATTCGTCCAGTTGGGCTTTAGCCAGTCGTGTAGCATTAACCAACTGCCCTCCGCTGAAAAGCGTCCAACTCATTGACGGTGCAATCTCATACATCATGCTTTTACTCTTTGTCAAGTCTTTCAAGTCACGAGCCGCATAACCGAACGAGCCTTTCAGAAAAACTTTCGGCAACCAGTCCGCCTTTGAAGCTCCGAGCAATGCCGCTTGTGCGTTCACGCTTCGTTCCGCACTCCGCACATCGGGACGTCTCATCAACAGATCGACAGGCATTCCCACGCCGATCGGTTCCATATAGTCGGGCAATGTTCCGACAGGTTCCAGTACCGGACGAATGTCCTGCGGATACATTCCCAATAAAACGGCCAATGTCGTTATATACTGATTGATACCCGCTTCCAGTTGAGGAATGGAGGCTTTCGTATTATACAACACAGACTTAGCCTGTGCCACATCGAGCTTGGCAACAAGTCCGGTATTATACCGTACTTCCGTGATTTTCAAAACTTCTTCCTGAGAAGCGCAGTTTTTATTCACAACTTCAAGTTCCTGTTGCAGTTCCCTCAAATTGATATAGGCCGAAGCCACTTCCGCCGCCATAGAAATCATTACTCCGGTATATTCCTCCTTACTGGCAGCAAAGTTCTCTTTCTGTGCCTTTACCCGTTTGCGGATACTACCGAACACATCAATTTCCCAACTCATGCTGAGTGATGCATCATAATAATGTTCCGTAGTTTGGGGAATTGAGCTTGTATTTCCACTTGTTTCCTGTCGGGTCCAACCGGCATTCAATCCGATTGAAGGAAAGAAATTGCCACGTTCGGCCCAAAGATTGGCACGGGCAGCAGCGATGCGGTTAATTGCCATTGCAACGGAATAGTTACGGTCTACCGCCAAAACAATCAGAGAATCCAGTTTGCTGTCCCCGAAAGATTTCCACCAATGGTCGTCTACCGGAAGTGTCTGTTGAAACACTTCCCCATTTTCTTCCCAGCCGTTAGGGAGCGGAGCTTTCAAATAGCGGTTTGCAGTTTGCCCAACCGCAGTCACAGTTGAAAGAAACATAAGGAGCGATATGCTCCACGCTCGTATATTCATATTCAGTTCAGGTTTTTATGAAATGAAAAGATAACAACTAAAGGGTGAGTTTGTTTACCGGCGTAACGACAGAACAAAGTTTCTATTCAGCGTGATGTTATCTTGGGTACGAGATCCCTGTTTATACGGACACTGATAAAAAAAAAAGCCCTGCATTGTTGCAGGGCTTCCTATATTAAACAGTAACTTTAACTACTTGTTAATGGATGATTTCTCTTATTCAGCAGTTTTTCTTCTGATAGCTCTTTTAGTAGTTGCCGGAGCTTCTTCTACCTTGTGCTCGATTTGTACGCCAGCCAATTCCGGGTCAATCATGATACGTCCGCAATATTCGCAAACGATGACTTTCTTACGAGAACGGATGTCCAGTTGTCTCTGGGGCGGAATCTTGTTAAAGCAACCACCGCAAGCGTCACGCTGTACGTAAACAATACCCAATCCGTTGCGAGAGTTCTTACGGATACGCTTAAATGACTGTAACAAGCGCGGTTCGATCTTAGTTTCCAGGTCTTTAGCCTTGTCTCTCAGTTTTTCTTCTTCCTGCTTGGTTTCAGAAATGATTTCGTCCAGTTCGCTCTTCTTCTGTTCAAGGTCTTTCAGTCTTTCGTCAAGCACCAGTTCATTCTTTGCTACTTCAGCCTCTTTTTCTTCTTTATCAGCAGAATATTCCTTAATTCTCTTTTCGCAAAGTTCGATTTCCAATGTCTGGAACTCGATCTCTTTCGTCAAGAAATCATATTCACGGTTATTGCGAACATTGTCTTGTTGTGACTTATATTTTTCTACTGAAGCCTTTGCTGTTTCAATTTCTACTCTCTTGCCGGCAATAGCAGATTTCAGTTCATCCACTTCAGCTTTGATCTTGTCGATACGGGTACTCAAACCAGCAATTTCATCTTCAAGGTCTTGCACTTCCAATGGAAGTTCACCTCTCAATGTTTTGATTTCATCAATCTTAGACAACATAGTTTGTAGCTGGAACAGTGTTTTCAACTTCTGTTCCACTGTCAACTCTTTCGGTTCTTTTTTAGCTTCTCTTGCCATTTTACTTACAAATATTTAATGGGATTCGTGTTTACCTTACTAAATTGGAGTGCAAAATTAGGAAATAAATCCCGGATTATAGAATAAAAAATTTCTTTTGTATATTGTTCGCTTTCGTAATGACCGATCTCTGCCATCAGAATATCACCCTCGTGGCCAAAATAATCATGATACTTAATCTCACCTGTAATAAAAACATCCGCTCCCGACCGGATTGCCTGTGGAAGCAGAAATGCGCCTGCACCTCCGCATAGTGCTACTTTTCGTATTTCCCTGCCCGTCAACTTATTATGGCGCAGACAGCCAACCTCGAAGGTTTTTTTGATACGTTTCAGAAATTCAAGTTCGGTTTCCGATTCATCCAGTTCACCGATAATTCCCGAGCCTGCCTGTGTCCAGTCATTCTGCAACGGATAAATGTCGAATGCCGGTTCCTCATAAGGATGAACGGCCAGCAAGGCTCTGACGACTGCCGATTTTTTGAATGCAGGGAGGATAGTCTCTATCCTTACTTCTCCTTCACGATGCAATTCGCCGATTGCTCCACAGAAAGGATGCGTCCCCTCTTTTGCACGGAAAGTCCCCTCTCCTTTCAGATTGTAACTGCATGAATCATAGTTGCCTATATTTCCGCATCCGGCAGCAAACAGCGCTTCCCGCACTGCATCAGCTTGCGCATTAGGAACAAATGTAACCAATTTAATCAGGCTATTCTCCTTCGGTTCAAGTACTTTCAGATTCTTCAGTCCAATTTTTTCGGCTATCTTATAATTCACTCCGCCTTGGGCATTATCAAGATTGGTATGTGCCGAATAGATCACAATATCATTTTTTATTGCTTTCAGCATACAGCGTTCCACATAATCTTTGCCCGTAATGGATTTATAACCTTTAAATATCAAAGGATGATGCGATATGACGAGGTTGTACCCCAACGCGATAGCTTCATCCAACACAGCCTCAGTAACGTCAAGACACAACAAAGCCCCTGCTGCTTCCGCATCTGTCAATCCGATTTGCAGGCCGGCATTATCGAAACCGTCTTGCAATGGCAGAGGCGCGAACCGTTCAAGGGCGCTTACTATCTCCTTAATTTTCATTATTAGTAGAAAATTTGGTTGCAAATATAAGAAAATAAAAGGGAACAAACACTCTTTGTTCTCATTTTTTAGTAACTTTGGAATATAATCTTTATCCCTTTATAATAAGGGCTTTGGGTAGATGACACTATTTTGAGGTAACGATTTGCCAACCGTTCTTGTTGCTGTATTCTGCTTTGATATGCTTTCTTGGCAACTCATTTATGATACAAAAGTAATCAATCTTATTAGTTTTTCTATCTTTCACTAAAACATCTATGTTAGTTTCCAATGCAAATCTGCCCCCAAACTTTATATGTTATATCCTTTATTCCTCTTGTTTCTTGCTTCCAATATTTAGAGTACTGAGATTTTTGTTTAATATACTCTGTATATACTTTATCCGAAACCAATATCGGATTATACTTATATGATTCTGTCTTTTTCTCAAACGAAGATATGTTATGGATGTTAATGTTTAACCCATTAGTTGAATAATATAACGCATTTGCAAGTTGTTCCGCTGTTAGTTTTCTACTATCTTTAAACCATCCATTGCGTGGTTTGTAAAGAAGGGGTGGTATTCCTAATGGATCATAATGATAGAACTCCCCTGTTACATTATAAAATTCATCTTCTACCGTTTTCCCTGCAAAGTCAGTAAGACGTGAAGCAAGATTAGCGGGTTTACCAACCCAAACTAATCCTTTATTTTCAGCGTTTTCATCTCCTTTACGTTCAATGCCGACTTTTATCACTCGCATTTCTCCATAATCGATACCTATTCCACAATGAAAATCAACATTAGAGAATATCCTATTAATCATTAGAGATATATGGTTAATTGTAATGGCGCAATTCACCGCATTGATAATACAGTTACTAATAGGAAACACAACCATCACTCTGTCTCCTATAATATTTCTAACATATCCATTATGTTCTCTTGCAGCATTCAGTACCCCTTTTGTGAATGCAGTATAAATTCGCCCCATTGTTTCTGTATAATGTTTACGGGTCAACTCTACTGAATTCAGAATATCAACAAATAAGACACAAGTTTCGATACACTTCCCTTTTTTAGCATCTCCACTTTCATATGTTAAATCGCAATCAGATAAGGAAGGTACTTTCGAAGATGTATTATACGTAAAGCCTTTTGTATGAACATCATCTATCATATTCCTCACATCTGATATAAAATCTTTTAATCCCATACATTATAGAGTTGTAAGTTGAATAAATGAAATCAAAACGAGCAAAAATAGGAAGGAACAAAAACACCTCACTGATTTTTTATGGTATTTGAACTTGTTATTACAAATGGACGAATTGATATATACTTGCGAATACAAATCGTTTAACATTGATTCTTCGGACTGATTTGCAATATCATTTTTAAATACATTAAAACTTCTGTTAGATATAGTGGTGAAATGCAACAGTGATTTTTCAGTCAATCCGGGCTGCTTAAATAAATTAGTGTCTATTGTTCCTTTTATAACTTGAAGCGAGTAAAAAATAGAGAGGAAAATAAGGATAAACATTGCTGCCAGTATAAATAGTTGAACGGTGTTGATTATTGAAAATACACCATTTCCTGTTTCATAATAATTGTATATTGGAAATATTAGTTGTTGGTGTATAAAACTAATGTAATCAGAGGTACACAAAATAGTAAGTACAACCCCTTCAATAGCCAATAAAATACTAGATTTCTGGTCGCAATTATTAATCCAACCATTTACTCTATCCAATCTCAAGGTTAATTCATCTTTTGTTATTCCCATAATTTCCAATTTTAGAGCAAAGGTACTACAAAAAACAACAACTACTGTAAGTGAATGGAATAAAAGTGAAACAAAACGGACGAGCTAACTAATTAACCCGTCCGTTGATTGTTAATTTCTTTATCTGCTCGAATAGTGTGAACTATGAGAGCGATGAGAACTGTGTGAACTATGCGAGCTATGGCTGCTATGAGAACTGTGGCTGGCGAGTAGCTTAAACTCGGCAGAGGACTGTTCCAACACCAATGATTGTTCCTGCTGATGTTCGATTTGAGTGTCGCTGTTGGGTACATTAGCGACAATCTTCTCACGAACAGGGGAGCAATAGCTTGCACCTGCAAGGATTGCAGAGACCGCAAAGAACAAGAGTTTCTTCATTGATACCTCCTTTTTTTAAATTAAACATTCAGTTACCTAACACGATATATCGGATGATATATGTTCTATTTTCTTGATGTACGTACTATGAGCCTGTCTATTTGACTCAAAGAATCCCGCACATTGCCCTTTCAACACACAGCCATCGCATTCAGGGATATATATGTCTTTCCAATCCGAAATAGATTGCTGAGCATAGCAACGAATATCTTCGGGTAATACACATAATTGCGCATTGTAGATATAAGGCTTCATGCCTCTGTCTGCAAGCAAGAGTACCGCTTCTCGTAATTCTTCATTGTAATCGTAAGGGTCTATCCATAGTTCTTCAAAATTTTCTTTCGCCAAGCCAGTTGTTTCCATTTGCATAAAAGCTACTTGGACGACAAAAGGAAAGTTATGATAGATGAAATCTGCAAACTGAGGTAATCGCTTGTAGGTCTGTTTATGGACGACTATGCGAAGTCCAATACGCTGATGAAATAGCGCAAGGTTGTATAATCCTTGTACCGTTTTATAAAATGTCTTAGCTCCTACTATACGATTGTGCTCTTCTGCAATATCCGAGAACAATGGTATGTCTATTTGTAAATCCTGATACCGACATTTTGCCAATTTCATGGCATATTCCTTATCTGCGAATTTTACTCCATTAGAAAGAATACTAATAGCTGTTTTTGGTAATTTTTTTTAATCTGATTTATCAACGTAAAGAGATTATCACCAATGAGCGTAGGTTCTCCTCCTGTTATACCAATCTCTTGTGTATTATTATCCATTAACGAGATAAGCCTCAGATTGAACGGCGTTTTATCTTTCTCTTGTAAGATAGGAGGTTGTGGGCACATGATGCAACGATGGTTACAACGCTCAGTTACCATCAACGCATTGTGGTGGGAGTTAATTTCATATACAAATACGATTTCTCCCTGTTTATTAACAACGACTATATCTCCTTCGTGAAAATCGCTAATGTTATCCACTATACAGTAAGGTTTTACTTTGCTTTGCGAGAGTTGCACACGCTGTGATAGTAGCTAAATAACCGAATGCGGGTTTATTCGTATCATTACAAACCAATATATTGTTGGAACGCCCAAACCAATTACCTTTACCAAAGGTAATGCGCCCTACTATGTCGTCTTCTATGTTATATGAAGTTCCTTGAATTTGTTTCATAACGCAATCAATTTAACCAAGACCAAAATATTCTGTTTATCTCTGGGTCATGTTTTTTTGTAATAACTCAAACAGATAGTGTATGATAGCTTTTTGTTTTCTTACACATCTCGTTTGTCGGTCTAAAGCCTAACATATCGCCTTGCTCAGACATATTACGAACGGGGTCTGCACCGCAGTAGGGTTGGAATACACATTCAGCGCAAACAGGTAAACATTCATTGCAAGCGGAGGCAATGATATGATGAAGCAATTCGCCATTGAACATTTCTTGATAGCTGTTCTCGTTTACATTACCCAATCTGAAATAGTAATTTTTGAAACGTGCCATCATACGGGCTTCATCCGAAACATATACATTACCGTCATAATCATAGATTGCTCCTGCAATACCCACTCCGGCAGGTGATTGCAAATCAACAAAACCTGTAGCAAACGGAGTCTGCATACGTTTCAGTAACAAAGCAGCAAAACCTTCCACAAAGAAAGTTCCTTGTTTGTTCAATTCAATGATATAATCCAAGCCTTCTTTATAGTTAGCGATGAACTCCCTCCACAGGATAAGCAATTCTTTCTTTATATTGCTTGGCAAAACCATAAGGATTAAGCGAGCGTAAGAAGATGTTGTTAAATCCCAAACGTATATATTCATCGATAATATCCTTGAAACGCCCCAAACTATGTTTAGAAGTGGTCATCAGAGCCGAAACACAATCGCTGTCACCCCATATCTGTCGTATCATAGAAAGGTTCTTTTCAAAGATGGCGTGATGGTCTAATTCTCGATTTTGCAGTGGACGATTCATGTCGTGCAAATCTTTGGGTCCATCCAAGGAAGTAGAAATCATACATTTGTGTTTTTTCAGATATTTCACCATATCTTCGTTGAGTAACGTAAGATTGGTGCAAATGACGAAATCCAGTTCCCGTTTCTTAAACAGGTTTTGCCACTCGGCTTCTTCGATGATATATTTTACCATTTCAAAATCCGTAGAAGGGTCGCCTCCTTGAAATTCTATCTTAATGAAAGGCGATGGCGACTGGAATATGGTTTTTACCACATTCTTTGCCGTCTTTTTCGTCATATCTGCAGAATGGTCGTCTATGTTCTTACGGGCAACTTGACAATAGATGCAACTGGAATTGCAACGCAGTGTAGGCACAATCATATGCAGCGAGGTGAAATCACGCAGAATGCTTTTCTTGGTGCGGAACTTAGTGGCAAGCATCTGTACTACATCTTCTATCTTATCCGTTGTAGCAATCTGTTTAGAGGCAAGGTCGTAGAACAACTCACTATGTTCATCCAATTCACCGTCAACAAAGTGTTGGAAATCCTCGTTTGATAAGAAGATGTATTCTCCTACTTCATTTGTAAGGAGATATTTATTATCATCGAATCGTTCAAAGCGGAAAGGCAGTAATTGATAAGCCATGATTCGTTTATTTAGATGTTACAGGTTTGAATGCTTCTTGAACTATCATATCACGAATATGTCCGAACTGCTCATTTGTATTATGCCGAATCTGTTGGTCTATCAATTCGTTACAGAACTGTTTGGGTACAACTTCTGTTATTTTATTATTATCTTTCGACTCAAATATAACATTCACAAACATCTGATTATCAACATCCGTTTGTTGATGAATATAGAACAGGTGGGAAAACTTGTAGATAGCCGCTGTCAAAACCTCTTTGGCATACAGGTTTATATCTACCGAAACTTGAAACTTGTCCTCTGCAAGTGCTACGACTGGAAACTTCATTACTGCCATAACTTTATCAAGTCTTCCAGCTCCTAAAGACCTTACTTTATTAAACCGCAGAAGCGTGGAACTGCAAATGCTACCATGTCTAAGTTGGAGGTCGTAGGAAAAACCTTTAGTACAGATATGGTGAGAGCAGCCCACGCTATAGCGTGAGAACCACTATGCCTTCTCTCGTACTAAGTCCGAAATTTCCTACGTTTCCAACTTACAAGATAAGCATAACGCTTCTTTCTTTTTTCTCGTATGTCTTGGAAAGAGTTGCCTCAATCCAAATACAAAGTATAAAATATCCGTGATATAACGCTCATAAAACGCCAAATATCACGGATTCTGCCTTGATTTATAGTTTAAGTCGGCTTTGTTTTGGATTTTGCCGAACATTGCCCCCCTGCTTTAGCTTCTCAAACTGCTCCTTGAGCCATTCCCCGATAGGTCGCAAGTCTATTGTAAGGATAAGCCTACCATTGTTAGAGAACACTTTGGCTGTAACCTCTTTTGCCATAAATTTCCGTTTGTGTTCTTCTGAATATAGTTCACCGCTATATTCAATGGGCTTGCCCATCATCAGTACCGCCGTCTGTTCTTGATTGAAACCTACAGCGAGGCATAACCTTTCGAGATTGAGCATACCCTTGATTTGTGGAAACCATTTCAATACCTTGTTCAACAAAGTGGTAAGCCTTGATACCTCTTTCTTGTGTTCGGTATCTTTCGCCTGTAATTCCTTGATGTGCTTTTTGCTGTATATCCAACATTTGGTGGCTATATTCGGTCTGCATGGCCAGTATCTTGGCTTGCAGCGTTTCGATAGTTTCCTCGTGGGTGGCTACCGTCTGATGCAATACGGAGTTTTCCCTCTCCAAAGTCTTGACCTTGTTACTTCCGAAAAGAGAACCGACACTTTCGGCTATGTTGGTGGCGGCTGTTGTGGCAGCCCCTTTCAGTTTCTCGGTCTGTACCTCTTTCTTGGCTCGCCTGAGTTCTTCCTGTGCCGTTTCTTTGCGGTCTTGAAGTTGCCCTATGTCTGTTCGTAACTGCTCCGTCTGCTGCCTCAAATCACGGTAATACTGCCGTGTGGTGATATGCTTCGCTTCCGAACCGTCAATGCCACGCTGCAACCCTGAGCTTGGCTCGTGTCATAATATCATCGGCACAAAGTCGGGCTGTCTCGGTCGGTTTCTTGCGGTATCGCTTCCTAACCTGTTCCTCTTTTCTTCTTGCGCTTGCGCTCTCCCTGACGATCGGTACAAGGGTGGCGTGTATGTGCGGTGTCTGCTCGTCCATGTGCAGGACTGCCGACACGATATTCTCCCCTGCCGAATGTGTCGGCAAGGTATTTCAGGTTGTCGCTGCACCACTCATCAAGTCTGTCCTCGTTGGCGATGTGTTCCATATTCTCGTGCGTTCCCGTAAGTAGGGACACGGATTGCCCTTACTTGGTTGTTGCCGATTTTGCGTGTCAATCCTGCAGTGTCCAATCGGTGCTGTATGGCTTGCGTCCTACTTTCCACTCCGTCAGGAAATGTTATCAGTTCCCGATTGAGGTGTGTCCTGCTCTCATCGGCATTCTTAGGTTTGATGGTGCGCTCTATGTGCGCTGACATGGCGGCATCCGTTCCGCTTGTCTTCTCCATGTGTAATACTGCATAACCCATATAATAATCTTTTTTTTAGCTTGTGAAACAATGGTTGATGATTTTACTCCTGTACGGCTTTTGCCGTTGGCTGAGGTGTGTCCAGAGAGGTGCAACCTCTTTGGCTTATTGGGGAATTTTCAGCGTTGCTTGCAATGCGGCTCGGACAAATTCCCTAATAAGCTACGGCATTTTCCGTTGGCAAATATCCGTGTCGCTGCAAGCATTCGCTTTCTACATCTTCAGCCCTCGTTTTTTCGGTGGATGCATCATCCGCCTTGCGGATTGGATTTGCTTCTCCTGCTCTATCGACTCTACCGATTGGGACAAGGGCTTACCGCACAGGTAGTCGTTCAGGTCTTTGTGTCCGTTATAGTTGTGGAGAAGTCCCTGATACGTCCGGCAAACTCTCCTGCCAGTTCCCAATATGCTTTCCGCCCTGCCTCGTCATTGTCGAGCAGGCAGTGTATGCGCTCATACCCGTGCAGCACGTCAATGGCTTTTGAAACATTGGAAACAGAATTGAGAATGACGTAATCCTGTCCGTTAAGGCTGGGCATAGTCGGGCAGTTCCTCATCCGTAAGGTGAGAAATGAAAGATAGTCCGTCATGCCCTCGAACACGAGGCATTTCTTTCTCGGCTCACCCGCCTGCCGGATATGGCTGATGTCCTTCGGGGCGATGCAACCCCTTGAAGAAACGGTTGCGCACCTCATAGCCTCCTGCCACATTCGGGAATCCGATGGCGAAATAGGGTTTACCGTTGTGGACGAAGTGCAGTTCCTTACATTCAACCCGTGCCAATGCGGTATTTATTCCACGTTCCTGCAAATAGCGGAGCAATGCAGGGTGGTGAGTTTTCTCACCTCAAATGTTGGAAACTCGGTTCGGATGCCTGCAGGTGAAAAGAGAAAGATACAGGTCGGACGTGTGGCATTTGCTCCGCTATCTTACCAAGCAGGTAGGGTACATAGTCCGAACCGTAAAGTTCCTGTGCCAATGCGATGATATTACCGCCTTTGCCTGTTCCGAAGTCGTACCATTGGTTGAGTTCGGTGTTCAACTTGAACGACGCTTCCGTTTCCTCCCTGAACGGTGATTTGTACCAAAGGCTTTTGCCCTGCTGCTTGACGGGACTGTAGCCCAGACTTTGCAGATAGTCTGCGATGCGTATATTCTTTGCTTCCTGTGTAGTCATAATCTTCCTATGGTTTTAATGGTGAATGAAAATCGTTGATTCGTTGAATGGCATATGTAACATACTTATATCCATATAAATAGGTCCTCAACATTCGCTCAACAAACCACTCGCCAAAAGAGAAACCGACAATCGGTCGGGGCTTTATGCTCAACTTCTCTTTTGGTCTGTTGAGATTTTGTTGAGAGTGTATATCGCTTATTATCAGTATGATTATATCATTATTCAACAATTCAACAAAAAGACAATGGATTTACAGCGTTTCAAGTTGCTGCCTTGTGACGGTATAGAAGCGTCCCCTGTCCTCCTTATCGACTCATACCGACACTCCCGATTATAGTTCAGTTGGTAGGTAGTGTATGTAAGTCCGTTTAGTGCAGGCGTGAGTTTCCAACACTCCTGCAATACCTTTCTTACTTGGTGCTTCTCCGCCTTGACATACGTGTTTGCCAACAGCGTGAGAATGTCGTTACAGCAAAAGAGAAAGTGTCAATACCCGTACTTGCCATGATGTCAAGTACAAGCTCGCCTCATCTCAATCTCCAATCGGTTGCGGTTGCTGCGGATAATCTTCAGCAAGGCTTCTGTGTGCAGAAGTGACGGGGCAAACCACATACGGTTCTCTTTTTTGGTGGAGAGTATCCTGTTCTGCAAATGATAGAGGAAAGCTGGTATTTCCGCTTTCAGCTTTTGCAGGAAGCAGGTATCGTCCGATTGCAAACGGTCTATCTTGCGCACCCAATAGCGTGTTTCCCCTGCGTCTATGATGACGGGCAGATACTCGTTATTGGAACACAGCACGAACTTGGCGAAGAAGCCGATTTCGTCACGGTCTTTTCCTTTGGCTTCCACCTTGTAGGAAAGTGTGGTGCTGAGGTTCTTCAACCGTTCGCTGTCCTCCCTGCGGCTCAGCAGCACTTCGTCCACCACGATAAGAAGTTCCCTGCCCAGTCGGAATTGAACTGGCTGCGGAAGTCCTCGTTGGTGTTAAATGTAACATTGTTCTGAAACAGGGCTTTCAGGAAGTTCAGAAACGTGCTTTTGCCCGTGTTGCGTTCCTCCGATACCAACAGCAGGATAGGCAACTTCTGAATCGGTTGCAAGTAT
>VOFH01000780.1_pt1 | contig 78000 bp, 114 predicted proteins | sample 5384091 | NCBI WGS metagenome assembly VOFH01 (sample SAMN12384727, study PRJNA508395) | human gut metagenome | isolation source: healthy gut G | host: Homo sapiens
CTTCTGGGCGTACAGTTCGCCCATGTGCGCGGTACGATCACAGAAGAAAAAATATGAAGAACTCCTTGCAGCCCTGCAGGAACTGCCGGATCAGATCGCGAAGCTGCTCGAAGATGACAAAGAACGCATCCAGTGGTTCGCAGCGAAATATGCCAATGCAAAAGACGTGTTCTTCATCGGCCGCGGCATCGACTACGCAGTCAGCATGGAAGGCAGCCTGAAATTAAAAGAGATCAGCTACATCCATTCCGAAGCATATGCAGCCGGAGAATTAAAAACACGGAACCATCAGCCTGATTGAGGATGGTATCCTCGTAGTCAGCATCCTGACCCAGGAAGCCCTGTATGAGAAGATGATCAGCAACATGGTAGAAGTAAAATGCCGCGGCGCTTACCTCATGGGACTCACAACTGCAGGCAACTACAATATTGAAGACACCGTCGATTTCGCAGTCTATATACCGAAGACTGACGAGCACTTCACACCGAGCTTAGCGGTTGTGCCGCTGCAGCTGCTGGGATATTATGTAAGTGTATCGAAGGGACTGGATGTAGATAAGCCTAGAAACCTGGCGAAGAGTGTTACGGTAGAGTAATAGAGCTTTTTATGGTGTTGTTATAGATCTAGAAAAAGTAATATAAATGGAAAGAAAAGACAAGGTTTGCAAAAAGGCATAAAATGTCAGACGCAGACCTTGTTTTTTTTGCTTGTCATCCTTATTTTTTCTCCATCCCATGCTCACTCATCAAAGATTTCATCACATAAGCATAAATCTCTTGGCTTCGATCCTTCCAGTGATTGCACATGATTTCCGCCTGTTCCTTATCCGAACGGAGATATCGAGATTGACAAGAACGGCTTTTCCTTCCCGCACCTCGCAGTGAACGATGTAGTCCTGATTGGTCGATTTATAGAAATCGGAGATCAGTCCTACCTCGTTTCGCATGCGGAAGCGGTTCTGTTTCGGGTATTCATCCATGTCGCTGACGATGGCAGGAGAGATGTTTTTTGCCGAAAAATTCCAGCGTTTCCTCGCCCTCCTTAGTGATCTCATAGCGGGAGCTGTTCCGAATCGTCTCCTTTTTTACCAGACCTGCATCCAGAAGTTCGTTCAAAGCCTGCTGGAGTGTGAAATACGTGGTGTACTCACGATCCAGAAAAAATTGGAGAGCTGCGCGTTGGTCAGCGGAAAATTGACCTGGTGCAGCATATAGAGATTCATCAGTTTGTAAAGTGTCATCGGTTCAGCCAGCATGGAAAAACTCCTTTATTATTATTTCGTAACTGTGTAAATTTTGTGCGGTTCTTACGGTAAATGCGAGAATTGCTTGAATTGTTACGTTTATTTCTTAATGTGTTCCTTCACAGCCTTGAAACAGCGTCAGCTACACGCGGATCAAATGCTGCCGGAAGAATGTTCTCGTCGCTCAATTCGCTGTCATCAACCAGAGCAGCAATTGCGTTGGCAGCAGCCAGTTTCATTTCTTCGGTGATAGCGGTTGCGCGTCCTTCCAGAGCGCCGCGGAAGATGCCTGGGAAGATGAGAACGTTGTTGACCTGGTTCGGGAAATCGGAACGTCCGGTTCCTACGACTCTTGCACCAGCAGCTTTTGCCAGCTCCGGCATGATCTCCGGAACCGGGTTTGCCATTGCGAAGAGAATGGAATCCTTATTCATGGAAGCAACCATCTCCTGGGAAACGATGCCCGGAGCAGACACGCCTACGAAGATGTCAGCGCCTTTTAATGCATCGGCAAGTGTGCCCGTCTTGTGCTCTAAGTTGGTAACTCGACCATCTTTTCCTGCATCCAGTTAAGCCCGTCCATGCCTTTGCAGAGCATACCGGTCTTATCACACATGGTGATATGCGGAAATCCGTAGTTTAAGAGCAGTTTGGTGATGGCAACGCCCGCTTCCGGCGCCGTTGACAACGACGCGGCAGTCTTCCTTCTTCTTGCCGGTTACTTTCAGGGCGTTGATGATGCCTGCCAGTACGACGATGGCGGTTCCGTGCTGATCATCGTGGAACACGGGAATGTTTAACCGTTTCTTTAAACGTTCCTCGATCTCAAAGCAGCGCGGTGCGGAGATGTCCTCCAGGTTGATACCGCCGAATGCCGGGGCAATGCGGACAACTGTCTCGATGATCTCCTCGGTGTCCTGTGTGTCGAGGCAGATCGGGAATGCATTGATGCCGCCGAACTCTTTAAACAGAACGGCTTTTCCTTCCATAACCGGCATAGCTGCTAACGGTCCGATATTGCCAAGTCCCAGAACGGCGCTTCCGTCGGAGACAACGGCTACAGTGTTGGACTTGATGGTGTAGCGGTATGCAGCCTCGGATCTTCTGCAATTACCTTACATGGTTCTGCAACGCCCGGTGTGTATGCCAGAGCCAGATCCTCTCTGGTTTTTACCTGTACTTTGGAGACGGTATCGAGCTTGCCGTTCCATTTTTCATGAAGTTCGAGTGCTTTTTTCATTGATCGTCATGGTTTTTATCCTTTCGAATGCTTTCATTTTATTCTTACATTATAATAGCAATTTTGACATTTTAAATCAAGATGCATATTTTAGAATGCAGGAAGGGCAGTACCATGTTACTGTACACACAGTACCACTTATTTATAATACTTATACCTATCATATAGCATAGCATATAAATGAAGTCCGTAAATGTTATTTTTATGCATAAAAACACGAAAAATGCATAAAACGTTTTTATACAAAATTATTCATAAAAATGCAAAAAAGTATTGCATAATTAGGATCAAGGAGGTATAATCTGGGTAATTTCAAGTGAGGCATATAAATCTGCCGGTCTTAGTTGACTGGACGGACAAAGAAAAAAAAAAGCATCACGCAGGCAAATGATTGGAGGAAATGAAAAATGGCTAAGAAATATAATAAAATTGTTCTTGCATATTCAGGCGGTCTGGAAACATCGGTTTTAATCCCGTGGCTGAAAGAAAACTTTGGCTGTGAGGTTATCGCAGTTTCCGCTGACGTAGGTCAGGGTGCGGAGCTGGATGGTCTGGAAGAGAAGGCATTAAAGACAGGTGCTTCCAAGCTGTACATCGAGGATCTGAAGAAAGAGTTCGTAGATGAGTACATCATCCCGACCATGAAGGCTGGCGCTACTTATGAGCATTACCTGTTAGGTACTTCCTTCGCTCGTCCGATTATCGCTAAGAGAATCGTTGAAATTGCGAAGAAAGAGGGCGCAGACGCTATCTGCCACGGCTGTACCGGTAAAGGAAACGATCAGGTTCGTTTCGAACTGGCTATCAAGGCATTTGCTCCGCAGATGGATGTTATCGCTCCGTGGCGTTTCTGGGAACTGAATTCCCGTGAAAAAGAGATCGAGTACGCAGAGGCTCACAACATTCCGTTAAAGATTACGAAAGAGACCAACTACTCAAGGATAAGAACCTGTGGCATCTGTCCCATGAGGGTTTGGATCTGGAGGATCCGGCAAACGAGGCTCCGATCAACAAACCTGGATTCCTTGAGTTAGGCGTATCTCCGGAGAATGCACCGGATAAAGCTACTTATGTAACCATCCATTTCGAGAAAGGTGTTCCGACCAGTGTAAACGGCGAGGAGATGGATGCAGAGAAGGTAATCGAGGTTCTGAACAAGGTAGGCGGTGAGAACGGCTGCGGACTTCTGGATATTGTAGAGAACCGTCTGGTTGGCATGAAGAGCCGTGGTGTATATGAGACTCCTGGTGGAGCTATCCTTTACAAGGCTCATGAGAAACTGGAAGAAATCACTCTGGACAAAGAGACACAGCACTACAAACAGCAGCTGGCTCTCAAGTTCGCTGAGTTAGTATACAATGGTCAGTGGTACACACCGCTGCGCAAAGCAATGAGCGCGTTTGTTGATTCCACACAGGAGACCGTAACCGGTGATGTAAAACTGAAACTTTACAAGGGCAACATCATTCCGGCATCTGTTACATCTCCATACACCCTGTATTCCGCAGGCATGGCTACATTTGATGAGGATGACTGCTACAACCAGGCAGATTCCGCTGGATTCATCAACCTGTTCGGACTTCCGATCAAGGTTCGCGCCCTGAACGACGAAGTTCTGGCAGCAAAGACAGGCGAGCATTTTCCGAGCGTAGAATAATTTAGGAAAATAATAAATAATCTGCAGGCGACAAGCCCGCAGCCGATGGTGACCATTGGTTTTCCGGTATCTGCCGGTTCCAATGGTCGCATTGGTTCTAAATCAGAGAATAAAAAGGAGTTTACACTTATGGCAAAGTTATGGGCAGGACGATTCGGAAAAGAGACAGATCTGGAGGTAAATGATTTTAACTCATCGATTTCCTTTGACTGTCGTCTTTATAAGGAAGATATCACAGGCTCCATGGCCCATGCGGCTATGCTGGGCAAGCAGGGCATCATTGCGAAGGAAGAATCAGACAAGATTATCGAAGGACTGAAAGGTATCTTAGCGGATATTGAGGCAGGTAAGATTCATTTCTCACAGGATTATGAGGATATTCATATGAATGTAGAGCAGATTCTGACCGAGCGCATCGGCGATGCTGGAAAACGTCTTCACACGGCGAGATCCAGAAATGATCAGGTTGCACTGGATATGCGTCTTTACGTGAAGAAAGAGATCGTGGCGATCAAAAAGGAAATTCTCGATTTCATGGAAGCACTCTGCGAGAGCGCAAAGAACAATCTGGAAACTGTTATGCCGGGTTATACACATCTGCAGCGTGCACAGCCGGTTACATTTGGACACTATATGATGGCATATGCCAATATGATGCGCCGTGATGTAATCCGTCTGGAAAACTGCTTAGAGGGCATGGATGATATGCCGCTCGGATCCGGCGCGCTGGCTTCCACGACTTATCCGATCGACCGTGATTTTGTACGCCAGCAGCTTGGATTTGCCAGAGTGACCAACAACTCCTTAGACGGTGTTTCCGACCGTGATTACTGCGTAGAGCTGATGGCAGCGTTATCCATTCTGATGATGCATCTGTCCCGTTTCTCTGAGGAGATTATTTCCTGGTGTTCCTGGGAGTTCAAGTTTGTAGAGCTGGATGACGCATTTTCAACCGGTTCCTCCATCATGCCGCAGAAGAAGAATCCGGATGTCTGCGAGCTGGTCCGCGGCAAGACCGGTCGTGTGTACGGCGATTTGTTTACCCTTCTTACCATGTTAAAGGGTATTCCGCTGGCATACAACAAGGATATGCAGGAAGACAAAGAGGCAGTCTTTGATGCGATTGACACCGTAAAACAGTGCCTGCGCGTGCTGACTCCAATGTTCTCCACGATGCAGATCCTGAAAGACAATATGAAGAAAGCGGCTCTGAAAGGCTTCATCAACGCAACGGACTGTGCAGATTACCTGACCAAGAAGGGAATGCCGTTCCGTGACGCATACAAGACCGTCGGACAGCTGGTAGCCCAGTGTGTACGTGAGGACAAGTCCTTAGCCGATCTGACACTGGAAGAGTACAAGACACATTCCGATGTCTTTGAAAATGACGTATATGAAGCGATTGATTTGAAGACCTGTGTACGTGGACGTAAGGTAATCGGCGGACCGGCTCCGGAAGAAGTAACCCGCCAGATTTCTGTGATTGAGAAATTTGTAAGCGAACACAAGGTTCAGGAGTAGGACAGGAAACGGGGGACGAACAATGGCGAAACCGAAGATTTATATAGACGGAAAAAAGAAGGAACAACCGGACTGCAGATTTACGATCGTCTGGCGAAAGAGAGGACATCGAGCTGCTTCTGATCGATGAGGCAAAGCGCAAGGACACGGAAGAGCGAAGAAAGCTGATTCATGCGGCGGATATCGTATTCCTGTGCCTGCCGGATGCGGCAGCGGTTGAGGCAGTTGCACTGGCGGAAGGTTCTGGGGCGCGCATCATTGATGCATCTACTGCGCACCGGACAGCCAAAGGATGGGCGTCCGGCATGGCGGAACTTTCAAAGGAGCACCGCGAGGCGATCAAAACGTCCAGCCGGGTGGCGAATCCAGGCTGCCATGCAACTGGATTTATCACTTCTGTTTATCCGCTGGTGGCGCAGGGGATCATCGAAGGATTATCCGATGACAGTCTTTTCCCTGACCGGCTATTCCGGCGGCGGTAAAAAGATGATTGCCGAGTATGAATCGCCGGAGAAGCCGCAGAGCTATTTCGCACCCCGTATTTATGGTCTGACGCTGAAACATAAGCATCTACCGGAGATGCAGAAGGTCTGCGGACTTGATTATCCGCCGGTCTTTAGTCCGATCGTGGATGACTACTATAAAGGAATGGCGGTCACGATCAGCTTCAGAACCGCCTCTTAAACGGCGGGCCGACCGCGGAGGATATCTATGAGAAGCTGGCTGGCTGGTATGACGGACAGAAGCTCATTAAGGTACATCCGTTTGGATATGACGGTATGATCGCGGCGGCAGATATGGCAGGCCGAGACAGTCTGGAGCTGATTGTCAATGGTCACGGGGAACAGACCATGGTGACGGCGCTCTTTGATAATCTTGGAAAGGGGTGCTTCAGGCGCAGCCGTTCAGAACATGAACCTGATGCTTGGATTTGAGGAGACAGCTGGACTGGCACTATAGAAAAGTGCTATAATAAAAGAACGGCAGATGGTTTTTTTAGATATTTTGGGGTTGAGAGATAAAACCATAAAATAGCTGCGGGGGACTATAGAGACGAAGTTATATAAAAATGTACTCTCGGAATCTTTCTGCACTTGCTTTTGTGGCTGATTTTCCGCCAGTTGCACCCGAATTTCATCAACGTACGCACCGCGTACGCCTCAGAAATTTGGGCACAACTGACAAAAAAACATCTCACAAAATCAAGCACAGAAAGATTCCGAGAGTACATTAAAAATGACAGGAGGAATGTCATATGAAGATAATCGAAGGCGGCGTTTGTGCTGCAAAAGGATTTAAAGCGGGCGCGATGCGCTGCGGAATCCGCAAATCTCATACAAAAAAGGATCTGGCGATGATCCTTTCGGACTGTGTCTGCAACGCATCGGCGGTTTATACGACCAACCGCGTCAAGGCATCGCCGATTTTACTGACAAAGGAACATCTGGCCGACGGAAAGGCACAGGCGGTTATTGTCAATTCCGGTAATGCGAATGCGTGCGCTCCGTTTGGCATGGAGAATGCAAGAAGACAGGCAAAGGCAGGCGCGCGTGCGCTGGGCGTTTCGGAGGAAAATGTAATCGTAGCATCGACCGGCGTCATCGGTCAGACGCTTCCGGTTGAGGCGATCGAGGCTCATGCAGGCGAGATGGAGATGAAATATGACAACTCCCTGGTAGCTGCAGAAGCGATCATGACGACCGATACAAAAGTGAAGACGATCGCTGTTGAATTTGATATAGATGGAACAACCTGCCACATCGGCGGTATCTGCAAAGGTTCCGGCATGATCCACCCGAATATGGGAACGATGCTGTGCTTCATCACAACCGATTGTGCAGTCAGCAGCGAGATGATCCGCAAGGCGCTGTTATTCAATGTAAAACGTACCTTCAACCGTGTGACCGTTGACGGCGATACCTCCACCAACGATATGTGTACCGTTCTGGCAAATGGTATGGCTGGCAATGCGGAGATTACTGCAGAAGGTCCGGCATACGAGGCATTCTGCGAGGCATTGCAGGCAGTCATGCAGGATCTGGCTCGTAAGATTGCGGGGGACGGAGAGGGCGCAAGCAAACTGATGACCTGTACCGTGAAGGGAGCGAAGGATGAGGAGACAGCCGAGGTACTGGCAAAATCCATCGCCGGTTCTTCCCTGACCAAAGCAGCAATGTTCGGTTCCGATGCGAACTGGGGACGCGTTCTCTGCGCGATGGGCTATTCCGGAGCTGCGTTTAACACGGAGAAAGTGTTAGTCGAGTTTGCCTCCAAAGAGGGCAGCATTGCAGTCTGTGAGGACGGCAGGGGACTCGATTTTGATGAAGATCTGGCAAAGAAAATCTTAAGCCAGGATGAAGTGGAGATCAATGTAACACTTCAGGAAGGCAGCGGAAGCGCTACCTGCTGGGGATGCGATTTGACCTATGATTATGTGAAGATTAATGGAGATTATCGGACGTGATGAAAACAGGATCAAAAATGAGCGCAGAAGTCCTGGTAGAGGCGCTGCCATATATTCAGGAATATACAGGTAAAATTATCGTTGTAAAATACGGCGGAAACGCCATGATTAATGAAGATTTAAAGCAGGCGGTGATAGAGGATATCGTCCTTTTAAATCTGGTAGGCATCAAGGTCGTGCTGGTACACGGCGGCGGTCCGGAAATTTCGGAGATGCTCAAAAAAAATCGGAAAAGAGTCTAAATTTGTCAAAGGTCTGCGCTACACAGACCGAGAAACGATGGACATTGTCCAGATGATTCTCTGCGGCAAGGTCAACAAAAACCTTGTTTCCCTGTTTGAGAAAGCAGGCGGACGTGCCGTTGGTCTGGGCGGCATGGACGGCGGACTCTTCAAGGCGATCCGGTTAGTCGATCCGGATGGAACGGAATACGGCTATGTGGGAGATGTGAAAGAGGTTAATGAGAAAGTTGTTCTCGACGTTTTAAATGAGGGCTTTATCCCGGTTGTTTCCTCCGTGGCAGCAGGCATGGACGAGGAGACGAACTATAACATCAATGCAGATACGGCAGCGGAGAAGCTGGCGGTAGCATTGAAAGCGAAAAAACTGATTCTTCTGACGGATGTATGCGGTCTGATGCGCGATCCGAAAGACGATTCGACACTGATTCCGAGACTGAAAGTTTCTGAGGTTCCGGCGCTTATCAAAGAGGGTGTGATCTCTGGCGGCATGATTCCGAAGGTAGACTGCTGTGTTGAGGCAGTACGCCAGGTGTAGAACGTGCCAATATCCAGGATGGCCGTGTGCCGCACTCGATTCTGGTCGAGCTTTTGAGCGATGACGGTGTAGGAACCATGTTCTCGTAAACAAAGTTTGAAAGATGCATGGAGGATTTTTATGACATTTGAAGAAATCAAACAGGGCGAAGAAACTTATATTATGCACACATACGGACGTTTCCGATTGCGCTGGATCACGGAAAAGGCGCGACGCTGTGGGATACGGACGGAAAGAAATACATTGATCTGACCTCCGGCATCGGTGTCAACAGTCTTGGCCATGACAACGAGGCGCTGACAACTGCGGTATCGGAGCAGGCACATAAGCTGATGCACGCCTGCAACCTGTATTACACCGAGCCGATGGTGCAGGCAGCAAAGAAGTTGGTCGATGCAGCCGGAATGGGAAAAATCTTTTTTGCAAACTCCGGTGCGGGAAGCCAACGAGGGCATGATCAAGCTGGCAAGAAAGTATTCCTTTGACAAATACGGCGAGGGAAGAAATAAGATTATCACGCTGAAACAGTCCTTCCACGGACGTACCGTGACGACATTAAAGGCAACCGGACAGGACAAGTTTCATCAGTATTTCTTCCCATTCACGGAAGGATTTGATTATGCGGCAGCCAATGATATCGAAGACATGAAGCGCAAGATTGATGATACGACCTGCGCTGTCATGATGGAGATGATTCAGGGCGAGGGCGGCGTCCTTCCATGATAAGGAATTTGTACAGGCAACTGCCGAGATCTGCAGGAGAAGGACATCCTGCTTCTGATTGACGAGGTTCAGACGGGCATCGGACGTACCGGAAGCCTGTTCTGCTATGAGCAGTACGGCGTTCAGCCGAACATCATCAGCATGGCAAAAGGACTCGGCGGCGGCGTTCCGATCGGTGCTGTCATGGCGGATAAGAAATGCCAGGATGTACTGGGCGCCGGTACGCACGGTACAACCTTCGGCGGCAATCCGCTCTGCTGTGCGGCAGCCAATACTGTATTAGATATTGTAATAAGCCGGAATTCCTGGAAATCGGTTCAGGAAAAGGGCGAGTACCTGAAAAAGGAGATTTTAGCGATCGGTTCTCGAAGGTAAAAACCGTTCGCGGCATGGGACTGATGTTAGGCATCGTAGTGGACAAAAGACGAGAGAGCTGCGGATGGTCAGTCAGTTGATGGAGAAAGGCGTCCTGGTCCTGACAGCCGGTACAGAGGGCGATCCGTCTGCTTCCGCCGCTTGTTATCACGAAAGAGGAGATGGACGAGGCAATCGTTGCTATGAGGAGGTATTTTAGACATGAAGCATTTATTAAAGCTGTTGGACTGCACACCGAGGAGATTACCTCGATTCTGGATCTGGCAGATCAGTTAAAATATGAGCGGAAACATCACATTTCACATCGTCTTCTGGAGGGCAAATCCATCGGTCTGATTTTCCAGAAGTCATCCACCCGTACCAGAGTTTCGTTTGAGACCGGTATGTTCCAGCTCGGCGGACAGGCACTGTTCCTTTCCTCCCGTGACTTACAGATCGGACGCGGTGAGCCGGTACAGGATACCGCACGCGTACTCTCCCGTTATCTGGACGGCATCATGATCCGTACCTACGAGCAGAAAGAAGTGGAGGATCTGGCAAAATACGGTTCTATCCCGATCATCAACGGTCTGACGGATTTCTGCCATCCGTGCCAGGTACTGGCTGACCTGATGACGATCCGTGAGAAATACGGTGTACTGAAAGGGCTCAAGATGTGTTACATCGGCGACGGCAACAACATGGCGAACTCCCTGATCGTAGGCGGTCTGAAATCGGATATGCAGGTATCTATCGCAACTCCGGATAATTACCGTCCGGCGAAAGAAGTGCTGGATTTCGCAGCTGGCAATGACGCATTTACACTGGTAAATGATCCGATCAAGGCAGTGGAAAATGCAGACGTTGTCATCACAGATACATGGACTTCCATGGGTCAGGAAGAAGAGAAGAGGATCCGCCAGCAGGCATTCCAGGGATATCAGATCAATGATGAACTGATGGCTGCGGCAAAACCGGGGGCGATGGTAATGCACTGTCTGCCGGCTTACCGTGGACAGGAGATTACCGAGAAGATCTTTGAAGAACATGCGTCTGAGATCTTTGAAGAGGCGGAAAACCGGTTGCATGCCCAGAAGGCGGTTATGGTTACGCTGATGAAATAGAAATATATAGAAATGCATAAAAATGGCAAGGTGACGCGCCAGAAGCCAAATGCCCTCCGTTGCGGTTTCGGAGCCGGTAACACCAGGCTTGCATAGATTTGTTAAAAAGCAGAGTTCAAAATACAAACTCGCTTCGCTCAGACAGGTGTATTTTGAACTCTGACACAAATCTCTGCGAGCCAAGAGTTACCAAGACTCCTGCAAATGCAACGGAGGGCATTTGGCTTCTGGCGCTGTATGTTGTATGCTTTTTGGGGTGTTTAAAAAGTGGAAATGTATGTTATAATTGGCATAAATAGTACAATATAAAAAATTTAGCAGATTAAGAAAATTTCAGGAGGTATCAGTATGACGAAAGAGGAGATTTCAGCGCGTCAGCAGCAGGCGGCTCAGTTTCATGGAATGGGATATAATTGTGCCCAGTCGGTGGCGTGTGCGTTTGCGGATAAGGTGGATTTGGACAAGGTGGCGCTGTTTAAGGTGACGGAGGGGCTTGGTCTTGGCATGGGCGGCATGAATGGTACCTGCGGGGCCATTTCGGCGGCGGCTGTGCTGGCGGGGCTGAAGGATAGTACCGGGGATCTGGAGCTGGCGAATTCGAAGGCGGTTTCTTATAAGGATGCCAGAGAGTGCATCGCGCGTTTCCTTGAGAAGAACCAGAGCGTGGTCTGTAGGGATTTGAAGAAGGGTGTGGAAACAGGAAATGTGCTGCGTGCCTGTCCGGACTGCATCAGTGATGCGGTGGAGATTATCGGAGAAGTATTGTTCTAATACATCCTCACAAATTGGCACGTTTGAAACTGCAAGTGCCGTACAGCAACGCGCGGGCAGCCGATTTTGTTACTGTTCACGCATACGTGCCCAGTAACGGAATTTGCCGTGGCTTCGCATTTAAATACGGCAAATTCCTGCTGCCACCACGTTTCTTACGGCACTTTCGGTTCCAAAAAGTGCCTACCTGTGAACAGTAACCCGATTTTGCCGATGATAAAGAAAAATTCAAAAATAGGGTTGACAACTTAAAAACATAGTGGTAAACTATGAAAAAATTAAATACAACACTACAAAGTCGATGAACAAAACGAGTACATACAGAGGTACATCACAGAGAGCCGGGCTTGGTGGAAACCGGTATGAAGGGCTGTATGGAATGGATTTGGGAGATGCGAGGTGAAAGAGTGATTCGAGTAGCTGCAGCCGTAACTCTGCGTTAAAGGGTAGGGTATCGAGAGCATATCTGATTTCGCATTATCAATCGCGTCTATGTTTTCCGTACCGTAGAATGAGTCAGACTGGATGGCAGATATTTTCCATTATGTGAGAATATCTGCTTTTTTATATAAAGTTTGAAGGTCTGAGAACAGGGGTGGCACCACGATATTTGTTTATTCGTCCCCGGCGCAGGAGTTTGTCTGCGCCGGGGATTTTATATTTCGTTGGGAATCAAAATCAGCGAGAGCCAGGATGGCGGAAAGGGAGAGTATTATGAGAAAAATGAATGGATTTGGAATGATGGCAAAAAGAGGAACAGCAGCAGCGATGGCAGCGGCAATGGCACTGACGATGGCGGGCTGTGGCGGCTCGAATGCGGCAGAGACGACAGCAGCGGCTGATTCTGAGGCGGCTTCTGAAAATGGAGACGCATCGGAGGCAGCAGCCAGCGAGGCAAAGGGCGATATCAAGGTTGGCGTGATCCAGATGATTGATAACGGTGCATTTGCAGATATGCGTGATGGTTTCTCGGAGGAGCTGACTGAAAAATATACAGGTGGTAAAGTCGATATTGTTTACAAAAATGCACAGGGCGATGCGGCAGCGCTGAATACCATCTGCCAGGAGATGGCAGACAGCGGTGTTGACCTGATTGCAACGATTGCGACTCCGGCGACCCAGGCGATGGTAAACCTGGAGACGGATATTCCGGTATTCTTTATCGCTGTTTCCAATCCGGTCGGCGCGGGTGTCATTACCGATATGGAAAAGCCGGATAAGAATGCAACCGGTACTTCCAATGCGATTCCGGTTGAGGATATTTTCGCACTGAGCGATAAGCTGACACCAGATTGTAAGACCTACGGAATGTTGTATAATACAAGCGAGATCAATTCCGTCAGCACCGTGGAGAATGCAAAAAAATATTTAGACGATCAGGGACTTTCTTATAAAGAGGCGGTTGTTACGAACTCATCTGAAGTACAGCAGGCGGCACAGTCTTTAGCGGGCGAGGTTGACGCGATTTTCGTACCGAATGACAGTGTCATCCAGAGTGCAATGCCGATGGTAACGGAAGTGGCAAGAGATGCGAAGATTCCAGTATATGGAAGCTCCGCTGTTATGGTTGATTCCGGTGCATTTGCAACGATTGCGATCAGCGATACCGAGATCGGCGCACAGACCGCAGATATGGCACTGGAATACTTAAACGGAACTGCGATGGAGGATATTGCTGCTGTTGTGGTACCGGCGTCCAATATGGTAATCAATCAGGATACAGCCGATGCACTGGAAATCACATTCTCGGATGAGGTGCAGAGCGAGGCAACCTTTGTAAAGGATGCGGAGTAAGATATATAGCAGTCTGGCTGGTACGTACATTTATTGATTGTGGAAATTTGCGGAGTAATTACAAACGAACTTGAAAATAGGAGGAAGCACACATGACACTGGTGATCGGATCCCTGCAGTTGGGATTTTTATATGGAATACTGGCGCTTGGAATATACGTCACATTCCGCATTTTAAATATTCCGGATCTGACGGCGGGGGAGTTTTACGCTGGGACTGGCAGCCTCGGCGGTCTGCACGCTGGCGGGGCATCCGGTTGCCGGGATCGTGGCAGCAGCTGTGGCCGGGGCGCTGGCCGGCTGTGTGACAGGCGTACTCCAGACGAAGATGGGGATTCATGCGGTATTAGCTGGTATCCTCACAATGTGCGGGCTTTACACCATCAACCTGATTGTGATGGGAAGCAGCCCGAATATTTCCCCTCATCAATGTTCCGACCATATTTAAAGCGGCAGAAAGCCTGGGACTTTCAAAAGAGGCGGCAAGACTCGTGATTGCGATCGCGGCAGCAGCAGTCTGCCTGGTGCTGCTGATTCTTTTCTTCCGGACGCATCTGGGACTCTGCATCCGGGCGACGGGCGATAATGAGGCGATGGTGAGCGCGTCCTCCATCAATGTAGACGCGATGAAAATCACGGCGCTGGCATTCAGCAATGCACTGGTAGCGGTCAGCGGCGGTCTGATTGCCCAGTATCAGGGATTTGCGGATGTAAACTCCGGTTCCGGTATGCTGGTCGTAGGTCTGGCATCGGTCATCATTGGCGAAGTGATTGTTGGAAAAAGAGGTCTGGAAATCGGATTTTTTTCCTCGATTTTCGGTTCGATCATCTACCGTTATATCATCGCAGCGGCAACCAAGAGCCAGATTTTTCCGGCATATGCGTTAAAACTGGTATCAGCGTGCATCGTAGCAGCGGCGCTGGCGCTTCCGGCGATCCGTTATCAGATGGGGCTTTCAAAGATGAAGCGGACGAGAGAAAAAGATATGTGTAAATAATAACCTGGAAAGCAGTTACAAACAGGGATAAAAGATGGAGATGTACTATGTTAGATGTAAAACAGGCAACCAAAGTATTTTCCGCTGGTACGGCGAGCGAGCACCACGCTTTGAACGGACTGGACCTGCATCTGGATGATGGGGAGTTCGTGACGATCATCGGTTCCAACGGAGCGGGAAAGTCGACGCTTTTTAATGCGATCTGCGGCAATTACTGGCTGGATCAGGGACAGATTTTCCTGGATGGTCAGGATATCACTTTTCTGTCGGAGCATCGTAGGGCCGCCAGATCGGGCGCGTGTTCAGGATCCGATGAAAGGAACGGCACCGCATCTGACGATCGAGGAAAATCTGGCGCTGGCATATACCCGGAAGGATCGGAAGCCATTTCGAAGTGCGGTCCGCAAACAGGAAAAGGATCTATTCGGACAGAGCTTGAGAAGTACCATATGGATCTGGAAAACCGTATGAAGACGAAGGTAGGGCTTCTGTCAGGTGGTCAGAGACAGGTTGTGACGCTTCTCATGTGTACGCTTGTCATGCCAAAGCTCCTTCTTCTGGATGAGCACACGGCAGCGCTTGACCCGGCGACGGCGGATAAGGTCATGGAGATCACGCGGTCGATTGTGTCGGAAAACCACCTGACGACGCTGATGATCACCCACAATCTGTCGCAGGCGCTCACGACCGGAAATCGGACGATCATGCTCGATGAAGGGCGGATCATCCTGGATCTGGGCGGTGAGGAGAGAGCGAAAATGGGGGTGAATGACCTTTTAGACTGCTATGCGGAGAAAAAGAAGAAGGCATTTGATAATGACCGGATGATGCTGGCAGGGACTTATTTCACAGCCCCTTAAATTTTTCTTAGAATACATCTAAATCCTGTCCATTTACAACGGCACCTTCATATCCGGCATCACGGATTTCCTGCAAAATGGCGGTGTTTCTGCGCGCCATCTCAGCCTCGACATCGCGGGTGTTGTCCTGGATTTCCATGTGATAGATACGGTGGTAGGTAACCAGAAGCCGCGGGTGCGCTTTGGCGGCAATCTTTGCCAGATCAACGCTGAGAGTGTGAACTTCCTGGTGGTATTTCTGCCATTTTGGCTCTCTGGCGGAGAGTCCGGCGGTGTACTCGACCTCATGGAGGAGAATATCGCAGCCTTCCGCTTTCTGCGCCACGATCTCAAGCGGAGCCGTGTCACCGCTGATCACGATCACCTTATCCGGCGTTGTAAACTTAAATCCGTAGCTTTTAAGTGTACCGTGGCTGACTGGAAATGCCTCAACCGTCACGCGGTCATCCTGATAAATGATACCAGGCTGGATATCGGTAGTTTCGACTTTGTAGCCATTTTCGTTGGCTTTTTCAAAGCCGTGGATACGGAAGTCGATGTCCGTCTCATATGCTTTTAAAATATGTTCGGTCATGTTCTGGATGCCTTTTGGACCGAATACTTTCAGCGGCTTCGGGCGTTCCAGCACCCACGGGGTAAAAATGAGATCCGGATAGCCGGCCGTGTGGTCGGTGTGCAGATGTGTGCAGAATGCGATCATCAGCCGGTCGGGCGCAGGGCATCAATTCCTTGTTGGTATGCTTTCGCCGCCTGACGGACAACGCCAGGACCAAAATCTACAAGATAAGCGCGGTCGCCTACGACAACTGCGGAAGAAGGACCGCTGGCATTCGGGCAGGCATTCGGGGTGCCGGTTCCGAGAAGTACAAGCTTTGTTTCCATCATAAATATTCATCTCCTAAATTCATATGTAATATATTTTGCGCGAAATCATGAAAATAGTTCGGGCAAATTAGATGTGTTCAGCCTTTGCACAGGTAAACACCGTGTCAAAGGCTGAATATATGTTTCGATCCTTTTGTTTTTCATCAAGTGAAAGGTTTAATTTTGAGCGTCGTCTGTATGCCGGATGGAGATTCCCGTAAATCCATAGAAAATACTGAACAAAGGAGTTAAGTACAGTAAGAACAGGTATGGGAAAAATACTGACCAGGCAACGCCGAGGGTTCCAGACATGTATACACAGTAACCGTGCCACGGAATCATCGGACCGGATAAAGTACCTGCGTCCTCAAGGGTACGGGAAAGGATTTCCGGTGCGATTTTTCTGGATTTGAACAGCGGTTTCATCATGTTTCCGGTCAGGACATGGGACATCGGCTGGGAACAGCTGATTAAGCTGGTTACATAGCCGACTAAAAGGCTTGCTGCAATCAGGCTGCCATCGCTGTTGATGTGATTTACGATGGCGTTTAAGAGATTGCCGAGAACGCCGAGGCGATCCAGCATACCGCCCATACCAACTGCAAAGCAGATGATTGCCACATACTGAAGCATGCTGCTCATACCGCCGCGGTTTAAGATGGTCTGTAAAATACCTTCCTCAATGCTGGTACTGTATCCGTTGTAAGCAACACGGATGATACTCTGCAGAGTTGCGCCCTGATAGAAGAAAGAGACAGCTCCGGCGCAGATGGCGGAAAGACCAAGGGAGACAACCGCGTTTACTTTGCATAAAAGCAGAATAATGATTGCGATGGCTGGCAGCAGAGTGATGAAGCCAAGTTTAAACTCACCTTGCAGGGCATCGATGTATGTCAGAAGATTTCCAGTTTCATAGTTCCCTGAAGTCTGGCTGATGCCAAGAATTACAAAGAGAACCAGGCTGATGACAAAGGTCGGAAGCGTGGTCCAGAGCATGGAACGCACGTGGTCGTTTAATTTAGAGCCAGCAACCGCTGGAGCCAGGTTGGTTGTGTCGGAAAGCGGGCTTAATTTGTCACCGAACATGGCACCGCAGATGACTGCGCCGGCTACCATTCCAGGATTGATTCCCATCGCATTTCCAATCGCCATCATCGCGACACCGGCACTTCCGACCGAGCCGTAGGATGTTCCGGTCACAAGACTTAAAACGGCGCAGAAAATCAGGGTCAGAGGCAGCAGCCAGGTCGGGTTGATCAGTTTTAAACCGCCGACAATGATGGTTGCGATCGTACCGCTCTGGAGCCAGGTACCGATCATGACGCCGATCGCCATAAGCAGACATAGTGTCGGAACGACCACACGGATCGCGTCGTAAGCGCCGTTTACAACATGCTCATAATTTATGCGTAATACCTTACAAAACAGATAGATGATGATCCAGCTGAAAAACAGTCCGATCATCGGTCCTCCCGTCTTCAGCCGGATGCAGACTGCGACTGATCCAATGATCAGAAGCAGGAGCAGAAGCGACTGAGGCATGTTTAATTTTTGTCTTCGCTCATAACATAGTTCCTCCCTAATGTGAAAGTCGTGCTTTTTTGAATTTAATGCGTTGAGGTTTAACGCGTTAAATTGTAAATTTATTTTCATTATACAGAATAATTCCGAAAAAATCAACCGTAGGAATAATAATTATTTGGCTCAAGGGGAAGTATTCACGGGTAGGCACTTTTGGAACCGAAAGTGCCGTAAGAAAAGTGGTGGCAGCAGGAATTTGCCGTATTTAAATGCGAAGCCACGGCAAATTCCGTTACTGGGCACGTATGCGTGAACAGTAACGGAGAAGAGGTGCAGGTGATGTTCCGTGATGTGAAGAATTATGATATAATGAGCGCAAGTGAGCCAGAAAGCTGCTTGCAGATTTATGGCGAACGGCGAATGGCGATCACGATAGCTGCGTCAGCAGCGGTAAGCATCGAAGATGCGAATCGTGATATAATGGCAGAATTACTTAAAAATTTGACAGGAGAATGTTATGGAACAGAGGATTCAGTTATCGGATCATTTCGGTTTTGGGAGATTGATCGGTTTACAATTCCATCTATTTTAATGATGATTTTTTACCTCCATTTACGGAGTGGTAGATGGATATTTTGTATCGAATTTTGTAGGAAAAACGCCGTTTGCGGCGGTCAATTTCATTATGCCGTTTCTGATGGTCGTAGGTGCCATGGGATTTATGTTCGGCACGGGTGGAAGTGCCCTGATCGCCCGGATTATGGGCGAGGGCAGGCGTGAGAAGGCGCAGGAGATTTTTTCCCTTCTGATCGCTGCGACCGTTGTTTCTGGTCTGGTAATTGCGGTTATCAGTATTCTGTTTTTACCGCAGATCGCTTCCTTTCTTGGCGCGAAGGGAGAGATGCTGGCGGACTGCATCCGGTATGGACGGATCATTCTGGTGGCGCTTCCGTTTTTAATGCTGCAGTATGCGTTTGGCAGCCTTTCTGTGACGGCGGAGAAGCCGAAGCTGGGGCTGATTGTAACGATCATTTCGGGTGTGCTCAATATGACGGGAGATGTTCTGTTCATGGGAGTGTTCCATTGGGGAATTGCCGGAGCGGCGATGGCGACTGCGATGGGACAGATCATAGGCGGAACGATACCGCTGGTTTATTTCCTGCGGAAGAACAGCAGCAGCCTGCGCCTTCGCAGACCAAAGTGGGATGGAGGAGCGCTCAGACGTACCTGCACCAACGGTGTATCGGAATTGATGAGCAGTATTTCCATGTCCATTGTCGGCATGCTGTATAACGCGCAGCTGATGCGCTACGCGGGAGAAAACGGAGTCGCAGCTTACGGAACCATCATGTATGTGGACTTTATTTTCCTTGCGATTTTCATCGGTTATGCGACCGGCGTAGCTCCGGTTATCAGCTATCACTACGGCGCAGGAAATAAAAAGGAGCTAAATAACCTGCTAAAGCGCAGTGTGGTTCTGATCGCGGCGGCGTCTCTGAGCATGCTGCTGCTGTCCGAGGTGATGGCGGCACCGTTGGCAGCTATTTTCGTAGGATATGATGCCGGGCTTCTGGACATGACGGTACATGCGTATTCCATTTATGCGGTTTCGTTCTTATTCTGCGGTTTCTCCATTTTCAGTTCCGCCTTTTTTACGGCGCTGGGAGATGGACTGACCTCGGCGCTGATAGCTTTTTGCATACTCTTGTGTTTGAAAGTGCATCGGTTATCATTCTGCCGCTGCTCCTGGGCCTGAACGGAATCTGGGGCGCAATTATCGTGGCGGAGTGTATGTCCGTGACGGTGTCAGTTATCTTTTTGGTGGCGAAGAGAAAGAGGTATCAATATTTTTAGACGCAACGGATTAATAACCGGCTGGATGGTATGATTTTTAGATCCTTTCTAAAATCGGAAAAGCAAGTGGTGCACTGGAAAAGCCGCCGAAGCATAAACTATCAGTAAGTAAGCTTCAGGGTGGCTTTTTCTTTGCATACATTTCCAAAGCCTTTGACACCTGGAGAGGAACGGTCCTGTCTGGAACGCATGAAAGAGGGAGACCATGAGGCACGCAATACTCTGATAGAGCGAAATTTACGGCTGGTGGCGCATGTGACCAGAAAATATCAGGGTACAGATTATGAAATGGAAGATCTCCTGTCGATTGGCACCATCGGGCTCATTAAAGCGGTCAATACGTTTCATCCGGAGCGGGGGATCGCGGTTGGCGACATATGCGGCGAAATGTATCGAGAATGAGATTCTGATGACCTTCCGTGCTGGTAAAAAATATGCAAAGGATATCTCGTTATATGACCCGATCGGGGTAGATAAAGACGGAGAAACCGTCAGCCGGATGGATGTGCTGGAGGCAGAAGGAAAAGAAGTTCTGGAAACCATTATTTTAAAGCAGGAAATTGAACAGCTTTACCGCGCCTATGAAGCGTGTTTAAAAGAAACAGAGAAAATCGTCTTACGCAGCCGGTACGGGCTGTTTGGCGGAAAGGAACAGACGCAGCGGGAGATTGCCGCCAGACTTGGAATTTCGCGTTCTTATGTGAGCCGGATCGAGAAGCGGGCGCTGGAAAAAATGCGGCGGGGATTTGCGGAACACAAATAAAGAACAGAAAAAGCGGCTGGCAGATGTTAGGATGGACATCTATCAGGCCGCTTTTGTCATGTAATAGGAAATTTCCTGGAATTCCTATTACACAAAAAGGCACTAACGTGCCAATGATGCACACTCGCGCGAAGCAGAAACATGTCGCAAGCGACCGCGCTCGGCGCGAGAATGTGCCAAGCACATTCTTTTTCATCTCTTAGTCCTCAGCGTCCCGATATCCATTCGGGTTCATCGACTGCCATTTCCAGGAGTCAGCGCACATCTCCTCAATGCCGTACTGAGCTTCCCAGCCGAGTTCATTTTTTCGCTTTGGTAGCATCGGAGTAGCAGGTTGCGATATCGCCGGCGCGGCGTGGCTTGATTTCATAAGGAATTGTTTTGCCGCAGGCTTTTTCGTAAGCCTTGACAACATCGAGTACGCTGTAGCCTTTGCCGGTGCCGAGGTTGTAGATATATACGTCTGGCTTATCGTTAAATTTCTGGAGTGCTTTTACATGACCGACCGCAAGGTCAACTACGTGGATGTAATCTCTCACACCAGTTCCGTCCGGAGTCGGGTAATCATTGCCGAAGACACCGAGACATTTCAGCTTGCCGACAGCAACCTGTGCGATATAAGGAACCAGGTTGTTGGGAATGCCCTTGGGATTCTCGCCGATGAGGCCGCTCTTGTGTGCGCCGATGGGATTGAAATAACGAAGCAAAATTACATTCCATTCCGGATCTGCCACATGCAGGTCAGTGAGGATCTGCTCCAGCATGCCCTTTGTCTGGCCGTAAGGGTTCGTAATCTTGCCCTTGGGGCACTCTTCGGTGATCGGGACGAATGCCGGATCTCCGTATACGGTAGCGGAGGAGCTGAAAATGATTTTCTTGACGCCATGATTGCGCATTACGTCGCAGAGAATCAGGGTTCCGGTGATATTGTTGTGGTAATATTCCAGTGGCTTCGCAACGGATTCCCCGACTGCCTTTAAGCCTGCAAAATGAATGACCGAATCGATGGATTCTTTTTCAAAAAATCTCATTGACTGCCTCGTGATCCAGCATATCTGCTTTGTAAAGGTTACATGCTTGCCGGTGATTTTCTCCACGCGGCGCAGCGCTTCCTCACTGGCATTGTAAAGGTTGTCCATGACAACGACCTCAAATCCGGCGTTTAAAAGTTCGATGCAGGTATGACTGCCGATGTAACCGGCGCCTCCAGTAACTAAAATAGCCATTGTAAACTCCTCCTTCATCCTACCTATAAGAATAATTCATTCTATACCTTTAATCTTTCTTTATTATAAACGCGGCTTGCGAGGAAAACAATCAGAAATATTGTCATGTGTTATCGAAATTATATTTTAAGAGAAAATTTAAAGGCGGAGATTGGCAAGGTTCGGATACAGTTCTGGCTGCAGATTTTGCTGATTTGGAATGCAAAGCATCGGCAAAATCCCGTTACTGGGCATGCGTGAACAGTAACACATATGGGAATAATGACAGAATGTATGTTCGAAAAAGCTTGCATTTAAAAAGGGAGTATGGTATGATAAATCCAGAACTAATGTTCGGTAGGACGGGAGGAGGCAGAACCTCATGCTGATACAGGAAAATCTTTCAATCGAAGAAAAGTTAAGAATTTTATCGGATGCGGCGAAGTATGACGCCGCCTGCACATCCAGCGGCGTGGGTAGAAAGGGAAAGGAAGGCTTTCTTGAAACAGCCGGGTGGACGGCATCTGTCACAGTTTTGCCTCGGATGGGCGTTGTATCTCCCTGTTGAAAATTTTATTTACGAACCAGTGCATCTATGACTGTCATTACTGTGTCAATCGTCGGAGCAATGACACGGTCCGTACCCTCCTTTACGCCAGAGGAGGTCTGCCGTCTGACGATGGAATTTTACCGGCGCAACTATATAGAAGGATTGTTTTTAAGTTCCGGTGTGCTGGAGACACCGGATCACACGATGGAACTGCTGTATCAGACCTTGTACCGGCTTCGGCGGGTCCATCGATTTAACGGTTACATCCATGTGAAAGCAATTCCGGGGGCAGATCCGGAGCTGATTGAGAGAGTGGGCTTTCTGGCGGACCGGATGAGTGTGAATCTAGAGCTTCCGACGGCTGATGGTTTGGCGCGCCTGGCACCGGGAAAGACGCGGGACAAGATACTGCGCCCGATGCGCCAGATCCAGACTGGGATCGCGAGACAGCTGGAGCAGGAAGGGCGTCTGGAGAGCAGAGGGGCCTGGCTTCCGCAGAAAGAGCGCGGAGAAATTCAGATTCCGGGAGACGGGAGATATGGAATTGGTGGTAAAGCGATAGGAAAAAGGGAAAAGGAATGTCTGCAGGCTGACAAAGGGAATTCTGAGTCTGAATCAGACAGAGACAAAGATGGATTGGGGCGGAATGGAGACAAGGTAAAAGGATTTATGAGGTCGAAAGAGCCGGGGGGAACGGATGAAAGGGTTGGAAGGACACATACACCGGAGATCCCCCGTGTCATCCCGGGACACTCGATCTATGGCAGTTTCGGACTGGGAAATATCTCAAACAGCAAGAATTATTTCGTCCCCGGCGGTCAGAGCACGCAGCTCATTGTCGGGGCGACTCCGGAGAGTGATTATCAGATGGTTGCAGTCGCGGAAGCGCTGTATCGGAATTTTGGATTAAAGAGGGTCTTTTATTCGGCGTTTATCAAGGTGAATGAGGACAGCCTGCTTCCGGATCTTCCGGACGGACCGCCGCTTTTGCGGGAACACCGGCTGTACCAGGCGGACTGGCTTTTGCGCTACTATGGCTTCCGGGCGTCGGAACTCTGAGTGAAAAACACCCTAATTTTAATGTGTTTCTGGATCCGAAGTGCGACTGGGCGCTGCAGAACCTGGGAGAGTTCCCGGTGGAGGTAAACCGGGCACCGTATGAGACGCTTCTGCGGGTTCCGGGCATCGGGGTAAAGTCTGCGATGCGGATTGTCGCTGCGAGAAAGCAGACGGCGCTTCGGTTTGAAGATTTGAAAAAGATGGGAGTTGTGTTGAAGCGGGCGGTATACTTCATTACCTGTTCAGGGCGGATGATGTACCCGGTGCAGATCCATGAGGATGCGATCGCGGCACAGCTAGTCAGTGAAGAAAAGCGGAAGCAGTGGCAGCTGTCACAGAGCGGGCTGTACCGCCAGATGTCGTTGTTTGATGATTTTCATATGGCGCAGGTATGAAACGGACGGAGGAGAGAAAAATGGTTGTATTTGTATGTGAAGACAGTCCGGAAGGCATATTCACAGGAGTATATGATGCCTGGAGCAGCCGCTTGGGGCATGAGAACGTGCGGCTGGAAGTACAGGGCGAATATAATTACAGCCTGTTTTCGGAGTACCGGGAGGTGGCGGTGGATCAGCTCAAGGCGCAGAAAGTCGTGCGCTCGGTGCGCAGATCCCTGTCAGAACTGGCGTACAGCTGGATTTACCGCACGGCACTGAGTGAACGGGATGATCGGGCAGAGGCGGTCTACCGGTTTCTGGTCTGTGGATTTGGCGCAGGGGCAGCAGGGAGACGTATCACGGACAATTTACAGATACCGGCGGTGCAGACAGTCTTTCAGATCAACCGCGCGGTTGCCAATGAAGCGCATTTGCAGATAGAATTTATGCGGTTTGCGGAATATTCCGATCAGGTACTGTTTTCTGAGATTGGTCCGAAAAACCGGGTGACGGCATTGCTGATGCCGTATTTTACGGATCGCCTGCCATCGGAACCATTTATTATCTATGATAAAAAATCATCAGGAAGCGGGAGTCTGGACAGGAAAGGGGCGGTGGTATATGATGCGCGGGGCTGAGACAGAACCCCTGCAGGCGCTTTCGGGAAAACCGATCAGAGCGAATATGCGGCGCTCTGGAGTGCATTTTTTCATCAGATAGGAATTAAGGAGCGGGAAAATCCAGCCTGCCAGCGAACGCGCCTGCCGCTTCGCTACCGGAAATATATGACGGAATTTCAGTCCGGTTCCAACCGTTCAAATTTGGCTAAATTGTGAACAAATCGTAAACACAAAATCGGGAAAATTGTTCATAAAGAAACGAAAAAAGAATAAAAATAAGCTGGAAACCGGGAAAAAACAGCATTGAAACGAGAAAATTGCCGCATATATATTAAGATTTAAAGACTTAAAAAATGATGTAAAACCAACAGAAACAAGGATTTTTCTTACGAAAACTTTCGTTTTTGTAAGAAATATGGGATTTATTTAGTGAATGTTAATTATCTGTTCATATTTTGGACATAATTTGTTTTTATTATAAGTCCTGTACCGATGAGGTACAAGAAAACATAAATCGTATGTTTTAAAGAGGAGAGAATAATTATGAGAAAGAATCTTACAAAAACAGCAGCAATCTTAGTTATGAGTGCAATGGTAGCAGCATCTGCTCTGACCGCTTGCGGCAGCAAAGCAGAGGAGACAACTGCAGCAGCAGAGGAGACTGTAGCAGCAGAAGAGACTGAGGCAGTTGAGGAGACTGAGGCTGAAACAGAAGAGACTGAGGAAGTTTCCGAGGAAGAGACCGAAGAGGCATCTGAGGAAGAGACTGAGGCAGCAGAGGAGACTGAGGCTGAAACAGAAGAGACTGAGGCAGCTGAGGAGACACAGGCTCAGTAATCAATCTTTGATTGCAGAAGTTTGTTTCTATTCGGATATAACCAAAAAGGTTGTTAAGAAAATCGTAAGAGGGCAGTCGGTTGACAATCGACTGCCCTTTTGTATACTATAACTGTATTAAATGAACTAATACACTTATGATTTTTGATACAGGGCAGAATGGAGGAAAGGAGAATGTGAGCATGATTCTGATTGATTATAAAGATCGACGACCTCTCTATGAGCAGATTGTTGAGAAGCTGTCGGATCTGATGGTCCGGGGATTTGGAGCAGGACAGTCAGCTTCCATCCGTGCGGAGTCTGGCAACGGAGCTGTCGATGAATCCGAATACGATCCAGCGGGCGTACGCAGAGCTGGAACGCCAGGGATATATTTATTCGGTTAAGGGCAGGGGCAGTTTTGTGGCGGATAACCGGCAGATCCGGGAGAGGAAGCGGCAGGAGATCTGGGATCAGCTGGAACTTCTGATCCGGGATGCAAAAGGAACCGGCATCACGATGCTGGAGTTCCAGGAGCAGGTCATCCAGAGCTATGGAAGTGAGGAAGGAGGAAACAGGAATGATAAAGGCTGAGAATCTGACGAAGCGTTTTTATGATACAGTGGCAGTCGATCATATCCATGCGGAGATTCACAATGGAAGTGTCTTTGGTCTGATTGGAACCAACGGCGCCGGAAAAAGTACTTTTTGCGGATGGCAGCCGGTATTTTAAAGCCGGACGAAGGAAGCGTTACGGTTGATGATGAGACGGTATTTGAGAATACAAAGGTAAAGGCACGGTGCTTTTTATATCCCGGATGAGCCGTATTTCTTAAGCAATGGAACGGCGGAAGATATGAAGGTGTTTTATCAGGAATTTATCCGAAGTTTGATGCAGCCCGGTTTGATAAACTGCTAAAGAATTTTGAACTGGAAAGCCGGAGGAAGGTGCAGACCTTTTCGAAGGGTATGAAAAAACAGCTCGCTGTGCTGCTGGGCATTTGCGCGGGAACCGATTATCTGTTCTGCGACGAAACGTTCGACGGGCTGGATCCGGTCATGCGGCAGACGGTCAAGAGTCTTTTGCCAATGATATCGAGGAGCGGAACCTCACGCCGGTTATCGCCTCCCACAATCTGCGCGAGCTGGAGGATATCTGCGACCATGTAGGTCTGCTTCACAAGGGAGGAATGCTTCTCTCAAAGGATCTGGACGATATGAAGTTAAATATTCACAAGATTCAGTGTAAGTGCTTCCGGCGGGAGTGGGGGAGCAGCGATTTGCAGGGAATCGATATTATAAAGACGGAACAGAGGGAAGTCTCCTGACGCTTACCGTGCGCGGAAAACGGGAAGAAATTCAGACAATTTTACAGGCGTATCATCCGGTGTTTTTTGAAATGATACCGCTTTCCCTGGAAGAGATCTTTATCAGTGAAACGGAGGTGGCTGGTTATGACATCAAAAGGCTTGTTTTTAAATATATGAGAGAAAATACGAAGCAGCGTCTCTGGAGCGTGGCGCTTACCGCACTTTTGTGCTTTTTTTTCTGTTTCCGGTCCTGACAGCGCTGGAAACCAGCATAATGCTGCGTCCGGATAACTTGTCTAAAGATCTGAGCGTCGAAGCGGCGTTAGCAGAAGCAAAATTAAAGCTGACCAATGAGATGCTGAATATGTATTCGATCCAGAATGCAATGCTGGTATTTATCCTGATTGTGGCGGCAGTGGTGCTGGCAGCGTCCGGTTTTTCGTATCTCCATTCGAAAAAGAAAACGGATTTTTTCACAGCCTTCCGATCAGCCGTGTAATGCTTTATACTGTGACCTGCCTGGACGGTATCCTGTATCTGGCAGTCTCGTATCTGGTATTTCTGCTGGCGGCAGGAGTGATGCTGCAGGTAAAGGGCGCACCATTTTCATGGGGAACCCTGCTGATTGGGTATGTACAGCATATGTGCTTTTTTACACTGGTGTACATGACGGTTGTGCTGGCAGTGATTCTGACAGGCAATCTGATCGTGGGTTTGTTGGGAACCGGCGTGCTTTTTAGCTGGGGGCAGGGTGTGGCTGCAGTGGTATCGACGTATTTTTCCGAATACTTCATGACGTTTTATGACAATGGCAATTTTCTGCTGCGCTGGTGCGAGCGGACCTCACCGGTTTTCTGGTACGGCACGGCAACTGGTTCGGATCATCCCACCCGGATGGCAGTCATTGCATTGGCAGTGGCAGCCCTGCTCTTTGGCCTGGGAATGTTCCTGTACCGGAAACGCCCGTCTGAGGCGGCGGGAAGAGCGATGGCATTTAAGGTAAGTGAGCCGGTGATCCGTTTCCTTCTGGTTGTGCCGATCACGCTGTTTTCCGGAATGATTTTCCGGTCAATCCTGAATGATGATATCTGGACCGTGTTTGGCTTGATCTGCGGACTGCTCATCACCAGCTGCCTGATCGAAATTATCTATCATTTCGATTTTAAGAGCTTGTTTGCGCATAAGAGACAGCTTGTCATCAGTGCGGTGGCAGTGGCAGCCATTTTCTTAGGGTTCCGCCTGGATGTGGCAGGATATGACAGTTATCTGCCGGATGCTGACAAGGTTGCATACGCGGGTATTTACTGTGATGCGCTGGACAACAATGCGGTAGGGGCTTACCATGTGACTCCGAGAATGTATAGGGATGGCTACAGTGTTGGAATGGAATGGGCGTCCCAGGGAGATGTAGCAGATAAAATGCAGATCTCGGATGAGGATGGAATCCGTGTCCTGCGGAAATTGGCGCGCAGGGCATCGAGACAGCTTCCAGACAGCGGAAGCATTTGAACGGCGGACAGGATTGGATGAGTGAGGCGGATCTGGATTCACGCTATGATTCGATCGTGCTGTCCTGGCATCTGAACAATGGAAAAACCGTTTACCGTAATTACCGCACGATCAATGTATCGGAGCTGCGGGAACAGCTAGATTCCATTTATGAAAATCAGAGCTATAAACTGGGAATGTACCCGGTGCTGTCCCTACAGGCAGACGATGCCGCAGGCATCAATTACAAAAGAGGAAGAGGACTGCAGCCATGTGAAGCTTCCGGATGAGCAGACGAAGGCGGCGCTTCTTGCTGCATACCAGAAAGAACTGATGGCTCTGACGCCGGATATGCGCCGGAAGGAGATGCCGATCGCGGAGATTCAGTTTAAGACAAATGAGATGCAGGCGATGATTGATGTGATTCGTAAAAATGGCGGCTATTATGACACATTTAACCAGTTTGATTATTACCCGATTTATCCGTCCTTCCAGGAGACGATCGCGATTCTGAAACAGTGTGGTACCGAGGTCGGCAGCAAGGTGACGACGGAAAATACAGAAAAATCGTGCTTCAGTATCAGGGCGGCAAGATTCCAGAGGATCAGCTGGCACCGGCAGATACAGAGCTTGGAAAACGCCAGCGGGAGTATCTTCAGAATAACAGCAGACGCGAGGTAACGATTACAGATCCGGAACAGATTGCAGAAATTCTTGCAAACTCCGCTTCGGATGATATGGTGCAGATCAATCAAATGGCGGAGGCATATCAGGGGATCAATATTGCAGTATATGTGTCGGTACAGAGGACACAGGGGCAGTTTCAGAGGATGATTTGAGGAATTCGGTAAATTCAATGGAGGAAAATGAGATAGGTCAGACATATACGGTGGATGCCGGTCAGAATGCCCTGTATGATGGGGAATATGCGGCGGACTATGAAATGGATGAATCGGGTCAGTATGGCATCTACCAGCGCTCGTTCCGCTATGGCAAGGTTCGGAGTTTGTGAAATCGACCTTCGGCCTGACACCGGAATTGATGCGGCTGAACCGGGTGTTTGCGTATTAAAAAAGCTGCCTGGAGTTGATTCAGGGATGCAAAAGATTGACTTTCTCCCCGTAGGGGGCTAAAATAAAGGGAAACGTAGCGGTTCAGCCGGTTTATGTATTTGATGCAAAAACCGGCTGAATCGTTATGAGAAAATATCAGACGCTTTGGTTTTGCATGAACCTGCCTTTGGATTTAGAACAGCGATGCGCCGTCACATCAGGCAGAACAAAATTTGAGGCGTACATATCCCGCAGAGGAGGAAGAAATATGGCATTTTTCGATGAGCTTGGAAAGGTGATCAGCGATAAGAGCAAGGAAGCTGCGAACCGGGTAAAGGACATTACAGGCGTATTACAGCTGAAATCGAAGTTGTCCGCCGAGAAAGATAAGATTAATAAGGCATATATCACACTGGGAAAAGCATACTATGACAGACATGAGGGCGAGCTGGAAGGGAAATTCGCAGATGAGTTCCATACTATCCAGGCTGGGCTTGTGAAGATTGCGTCCCTGGAGGATGAGATTGCCGAGTTAGAGAGCACAAGAGTCTGCGCGGAGTGCGGCGCAAAGGTGGAGAAAAATGCGGCATTCTGCAGCCGGTGCGGTGCGCCGATGGATTCGACGACATCTGCAGATGTGCATGAGCCGGAAGAACCGGAGGAGATGCAGGAGACTATCTTTGAAGAGAGGGATGAAGCTGCAGCAGATGAGGCGCTTGACAACGCAGAAACAGAAGGCACGGCTGACTCAGACGCGGATTCCGCGGATGCTTCGGACTCTGTTTCGGAGAACACCACCGATACTGCGGCACAGAATGAAAATAACAGCGGGGAGCAGGCATAATTTATGGATTCACTGGTACAATGGTTTACAGCTAATTTATCCGGAGTCATATCGAAGGAGGCAATTATCTTCATTATCTCGATGATTCCGATTCTGGAACTTCGAGGCGGGCTTTTTGGCTGCGTCACCGGCACTCTTAAACGTGCCGATCCTGCGGGCGATCCCGATCTGTATCGTGGGAAATATCCTGCCGATCCCGTTTATCCTGCTTCTAATCCGCCATGTGCTGGAGTGGATGAAGAAGGTTTCGTGTTTCCGTGGTATTGCGCTCTGGCTGGAACGCAAAGCGATGAGCAAAAAAGGGCAGATCGAGAAATATGAGTTCTGGGGGCTGATGCTCTTTGTCGGCATCCCGCTTCCGGGAACCGGCGCATGGACAGGCGCGCTGGTGGCATCCCTGCTCCACATGAAATTTGGCAAGGCATTTGGCGCGATTTTTAGTCGGTATCGCGCTGGCGACGGTGATTATGTCGATTCTGTCCTACGGCGTGCTGGGCGTGCTGCTTGGATGATGCACAGATAAAAATGGAATAATGTCTATGCCCGCCAAAGGGCGGCATGGATGCGAATGTATAAAAGACTCTGTAAGGGAAATTCTCCGAACAGGGTCTTTTTTGCGCGTGACTGTGAAGATACTGAACCGTTACAGATTATAAATGAAATTGGGGTTGACATATACCCTGTGGGGGTATATTATAAGGACAGTTAAGAGATAGGAGGAGACCATGAAGCAATATACAGTAACCGGCATGAGCTGCGCGGCATGCAGCAGCCGGGTTGAAAAGGCAGTATCGAAAGTGCCGGGTGTCACGGCATGCTCGGTCAGCCTGCTGACAAATTCGATGGGCGTCGAGGGCGATGTGCCGCCGGAGACCGTGATTCATGCAGTGGAAGATGCCGGATATGGCGCATCCCTGAAAGGACAGGGCACTGCAGCGCAGGCGCAGAGCGCGTCGGAGGCAGAGGACGCCTTAAAAGATCGGGAGACGCCGGTTTTAAAACACCGTCTGATCGCATCGCTGGGATTCTTAGCAGTCCTTATGTATATGTCGATGGGACATATGATGTGGGGCTGGCCGCTGCCGCACTTATGGATGGCAATCATGTGGCGATGGGACTTTTACAGCTCCTTTTTAGCCGGAATTATCATGGTGATTAACCAGAAATTCTTTATCAGTGGTTTCAAGGGACTTTTACACCGCGCCCCGAACATGGACACGCTGGTAGCACTTGGTTCTGGCGCGTCGTTTATTTACAGCACATATGCGTTGTTTGCGATGACGGACGCACAGTTAAAGGGCAACGACACGGCAGTCATGTCCTACATGCATGAGTTTTACTTTGAGTCGGCGGCAATGATTCTGGCGCTGATCACAGTCGGAAAAATGCTGGAGGCGCGTTCCAAAGGGAAAAACGACGGATGCCTTAAAGGGACTGATGAAACTGGCACCGAAGACAGCTGTTATCATCCGGGATGGAGTGGAAACAAAGGTTCCGATTGAAGAGGTAAAGAAGGGGGATGTATTTGTTGTACGCCCAGGTGAAAATATCCCGGTGGACGGCGTGGTCCTGGAAGGAGCAAGCGCGGTCAACGAGGCAGCACTGACCGGCGAGAGTATTCCGGTGGATAAGGCACAGGGTGACCCGGTTTCGGCGGCAACGGTCAACCAGTCTGGTTATCTGCGCTGTGAGGCGACGAGAGTCGGTGAAGATACCTCCCTGTCGCAGATCATCCGCATGGTCAGCGACGCGGCGGCGACGAAAGCACCGATCGCCAAGATTGCAGACCGGGTTTCCGGCGTGTTTGTCCCGGCGGTTATCACGATCGCAGTGGTGACAACGATTGTCTGGCTGCTGGCAGGACAGACGTTTGGATTCGCACTGGCGCGAGGTATTTCCGTACTGGTTATCAGCTGCCCGTGTGCACTGGGACTGGCTACACCGGTTGCGATTATGGTCGGCAACGGCATGGGCGCGAAAAAACGGAATCTTGTTCAAGACAGCTGTTTCGCTGGAAGAAACCGGAAAAATGGACATTGTAGCGCTTGATAAGACGGGTACGATTACCAGCGGCGAGCCGCGTGTGACCGACGTCATCCCGTCCGGAGGTGTGACTGAGAAGGAGCTGGTAAGCCTGGCGCTTTCCCTGGAAAAGAAGAGTGAGCACCCATTGGCGAAAGCTGTTCTTCTCTATGCAAAAGAACAGCAGGTGGATGCGCCGGAGGCGTGGCTGATTTCAGGCGCTGCCGGGTAATGGACTTTCCGGTACGTTAGACGGCGCTTCACTGGCAGGCGGAAGCTTTTCCTATATCAGCGGACATACGACGGTGTCCGCACAGGAACAGGCATCCTTTGAGCGCCTGGCATCGGAAGGCAAGACACCGCTGTGCTTTATGAAAAATGGTCGTCTGGCTGGTATGATTGCCGTGGCAGATGTCATCAAGGAAGACAGCCCGCAGGCGGTCAAGGAACTGCAGAACATGGGAATCCGTGTGGTCATGCTGACCGGGGATAATGAGCGGACCGCCCGTGCGATTGGGGCGCAGGCTGGTGTGGATGAAGTCATTGCCGGAGTACTTCCGGATGGGAAAGAGAGTGTCATCCGCATCCTGAAAGAACAGGGCAAGGTGGCAATGGTCGGTGATGGTATCAATGATGCCCCGGCGCTCACGCGTGCCGATATAGGTATCGCGATCGGAGCCGGTACAGATATCGCGATTGATGCCGCGGATGTGGTGCTGATGAAGAGCCGTTTGAGTGATGTTCCGGCGGCAATCCGTCTAAGCCGTGCAACGCTTCGAAATATCCACGAAAACCTGTTCTGGGCATTCTTTTACAATGTTGTGGGTATTCCACTTGCAGCCGGTTTGTGGTATCCTATCTTTGGATGGAAATTAAATCCGATGTTCGGCGCTGCAGCCATGAGCTTATCCAGCTTCTGCGTAGTGACGAACGCGCTGCGGCTGAATCTGTTTAAGATGCACGATGCATCGAAGGATCATCCGATGCGGAAGAGGGCTGAGAAGGCTGCTAATAAAGGTGGAGAAAAGGCAGAAAACGCAGGTGCAGTTAGGATGGGGGCAGAAGACACCCGGTCAATTGGGCAAACAGCAAATGGAAATGAAACTGTTTCAAAAGAAATGCAAAAAAGTGAGAATCAAAAAAATAATATAAATATGGAGGGAATAACGATGACAAAGACAATGAATATCGAAGGAATGATGTGTGGACACTGTGAGGCACGCGTAAAGAAGGCGTTGGAGGCACTGGCAGGCGTGGAGAGCGCAGAGGTCAGCCATGAGAAAGGAACCGCGGTCGTAAGCATGAGTGCGGATGGCGGACGATACATTGAAAGAGGCGGTTGAGGCAACAGGATTATAAGGTGGACTCGATTCAGTAGGATGAAAAAAGCTGCGAAATGGTGGAATTAATATGCCATTTCGCAGATGAGCGGTAAAAAGATAGGAGAAAAGCATGGGCTGTTGTAAATGTGAATCACAAGCGCAGGTCTGTCAGGGAGGAGAGACGGAACGTCACAAACACAGAAACCTGACCGAAGAAAAAGATCTGCTGAAACGTTTAACCGGATCGAGGGACAGGTACGGGGAGTGAAGGCCATGGTGGAAGACGAGCGATACTGCGTCGATATATTAAACCAGGTATCAGCGGTTCAGGCGGCGCTGAACAGTTTTTCCAAAGTCCTCTGTCCAACCATATCAAAACCTGTGTGGTCGATGATATAGAACGGGAAATGGGGAAGAAGCGGTTGAGGAGCTGTGCAAGACGATTCAGAAGCTGATGAAGTAAATATAAATTTATTGAATTGAGCAAACACAAGCAACTATAGCGAAATATTAAACATAATAAATATTTTAAAATTCTTCAAAAAAGTGTTGACATTCTCCTTTTATATTATACTTACGTCATGTAATCGAGGCGTGGCTCAGTTTGGTAGAGCGCTGCGTTCGGGACGCAGAGGTCGCGTGTTCGAATCACGTCGCCTCGATTCTATTATAAAACATACGGCCTGTTGGTCAAGCGGTCAAGACGACGCCCTCTCACGGCGTAAACCCGGGTTCGATTCCCGGACAGGTCACTTGCTGCTGCAGAGCTCTGCAGCAGCATTTTTTAAAAGGTGCTTCCTTGGCTCAGTTGGTAGAGTAGGACGCGGTTTCCGGCAGGGAGCTGATGAGTGGAACCCCTCTTGATTATCAAGAGGGGTTTCTTTGCATAATAGGAAATACCTTGGGATTCTCCATTGCCTGTGAACAGTTACTATTACACAAGAAGGTACAGCCTTTATTTCATATAACCACTTGCACGATCTCCGCAAATGATATAAAATAATAACATACAAAAGACAAGGCGGCAGACGGCAGAGTTCGTACTGCCGCTTCCGTTTGCCAGGAAAGGATATTTCATGCCATGAGACAAGAAGAATGGACGGTAGAAGCGGCAGATGCATATCTGAATGAGATACCGAAATTTACCAGTGAAAAACATACGGCGGAGGGGCTTCGCAGGATGCTTTCATACCTGAATGCATTGCCGCAGGAGGAAAGAATCGTACATGTGGCCGGAACAAATGGAAAAGGGTCGGTCTGCTCGTTTCTCGATGCGGTTTTGCAGAAAGCCGGGAAGCGGACGGCGCGGTTCACGTCTCCTCATCTGGTGCGCGTGACGGAGCGTTTTTCTTTTGATGGACAGGAAGCAGACGATGCACTGTTCCTGGAGGCATTTGAGACGGTTAAGGCATCATATGCTCATTTTGAGCAGGAAGGACTGGGGCATCCGACGTATTTTGAATATCTGTTTTTGATGTTCATGTGGATGGTGCGCCGGAAAAAGCCGGAGTATGTGATTCTGGAAACGGGGCTTGGCGGACGGCTGGATGCAACGAACTGCATCGAGCATCCAGCGCTTACGGTTATCACTTCGATCAGCCTTGACCATATGGAATACCTGGGCGGCACGGTGACACAGATCGCGGGCGAAAAGGCGGGAATCCTGAAAAAAATATGCCGGTGGTGTACGATGATACGGATGCGGCGGCTTCGGCTGTTATCAGAAATCGGGCGGCGGAACTTTCCTGTCCGGCATATCCGATCAGCCCGGCAGTGTATACGGATCTTCGGCGGGAACATGGCGGGATGATTCTGATGATAAAAGAGAAAAGCCAGCGTCTGTTTATTCCCTTCGAAGCGGAATATCAGGCAGTCAACGACTGCATCGCTTACCAGGCGGCGCGGCTTCTTGCAGTGGACGGGGAGACAGCGGCAGCGGGCATCCGGAATGCGGTATGGCGCGGACGCATGGAGGAGATCCAGGACGGAGTTTATCTGGATGGCGCTCACAATGAGGGCGGAATCCGTGCGTTTGCGGGCGCGGCGGCAGAGGTAGCAGCGCGCAGAAGAGAAGAGTCAGGGAAAGATGGTCGGATTTTTCTGCTGTTTGCAGCCGTTTCAGATAAAAATTATGAATCGATGCTGGAAACACTGATGCGGAAACTGAAGCCGGATCGATTGGTGCTGACTCATTTATATACATCGCGGGCACTTCCGATGGAGGCGATGGAAAAAGCAGCACACCGGGTGGCAGATGGCTGTGAGGTTCAAAGTATACCAGATGTAAAAACAGCTTATCAGACACTGGTTCAGGAAAAACGTCCGGAGGATACCTGCTTCTGTGTGGGTTCTCTGTATTTAATCGGAGAGCTGGAGAAAAAGATTTCCCGAACTGGATTTGACAGCACCGCCAGAATGGTGTAAGATTAGCGGGAATGTATATCCATGTAATAAAGGAAGAAACTCTGGAGGAAAAACATGAGTGGCGAAGGAATGACAATCAATTTCGAGGAAGAAATCGAACATTTTAAACCGAGTCTGGAGGTCGAGGAGGTCGGCGAGGCGATCGTGAAGAGTGACCTGACAGATATGTCGGATATTATGATGGAACTTTTAAAACATATGAAGGAATAGGCGGACATGATGGATCGAACAAGAAAAATTCGCCTGATTTCCAACAGCTTTTACAATGCCGGGCTGGAACGGGCAAAGAGACGGGATTTAACAGGGGCGGTCGAGTATCTGAAAAAATGCCTGAACCTGAACAAGTATCATATTGATGCCAGAAATCTTCTCGGACTTATCTATTATGAGATGGGTGAGGTGTCGGAGGCGCTGGTGCAGTGGGTTATCAGCATGAACTTTAAGGAGCAGGATAACCGGGCTGATTATTATTTAGACCAGATTCAGCGCAAACAGGATCGTCTGGATCAGGCGAGCGCGACGATTCAGAAATATAATCACGGCGCTTCTGCAGGCGCAGACCGGAAGCGACGATCTGGCGACCTTACAGCTTACAAGAGTTGTAGAAGCTAATCCGAGATTTGTAAAAGCGCATCTTCTATTGGCTCTTTTGCATATTAGTCATGAGGATTATACGAAAGCGGGCAAATCCCTGTATAAGGTACTCAAGATTGATAAAAACAATCCCAAGGCGAACTGGTATATGGAGATTGTTAAGGAACATACCGGCAAGGCGGATATCGAGCGGAGAAAGCTGAAAAACGCATTTTCCCACCGCCAGATGCAGGATGATGATGTCATTATGCCGCCGACGTACAAGGAGAATACGGGACTGCAGTCGGTGCTCAATATCGGCGCGGGACTGCTTTTGGGCGCGGCAGTTATCTTTTTCCTGGTGATGCCAGCCAAGATTAAGCAGGCAAATAATGCACATACGCAGGAAATGCTCCAGTACAACGAGCAGCTCAATCAGAAAAATGAAGAGATTGACAGTTTAAATGAGAGCATTGAGACCTCGAAAAAGGACAAAGAAGAGGCGGAGAACAAGCTGGATACGATGCTCAACAGCAATGACAGCGTTCTGAACCAGTATGCGAAGCTCGTCAAAATGCTGCAGGCATACCGCAACAATAACCTGGCAGAGGCGGTTACCTATTATGAGGGCTTTGATCCGTCGTTATTTACGGACGAGACGGTCGTTTCCATTGCCAACGGGGTAAAGCAGGACATCGAGACAAATGGCTACCAGACGCTGGAGGATCTGGCATACACGATGTGGTCGGCAGGCCGTATGGCGGAAGCATTGGCAGATTACCAGACCTGTCTGGCGATCCGTCCGGCAAACCCGAAGGTTATCTTCAGCATGGGTATGATTTACCGGGCACAGGGCGAGACAGACAAGGCGGTCGAAATGTTTACGCAGATTGTGACCCAGTATGCGGATTCCGAGCAGGCGGACAAGGCAAGACAGCAGCTCGCCGAGCTTGCGCCGGATAACCAGCAGGCTGCAGTTCCAGGTCAGTCCATCATCAGTCAGGGAGAGACTGCGGCGGATGAAACGGCAGCAGGCAGCGGAGCGGAGACGCAAGCGGCGCAGTAAGTACAAATATAATACGGCAGATAATTAAGAAGAAAAGCACTGTAAAGATAAAAACTTTACGGTGCTTTTTTGTGTAATAGGAAATTCCTTGGAATTCCCTATTACACAAAAAGGCACTAACGTGCCAATGATGCGCACTCGCGCGAAGCAGAAACATGCCGCATAAAAAATCGAAAAAGGGGGAATCCTGATATGGAACGAAATATGTTTACATACGAAGCGATCGATTCGGCGCTGGTGATTCATCTGCCGAAGGAGGTAGATCACCATAACTGCCTGACACTCAAATATGAAACAGACCTGCTTCTGGCGGAAAATTATATTAACCGGATTATTTTTGATTTTTCGGGGACGGAATTTATGGATAGTTCCGGGATCGGTGTGATTCTCAACCGGTATAAGCAGATGGAGGGCAGCAGCGGCACGGTGGCGGTGTACGGGGCAGGCGAGCGGATGCGCCGGATTTTGCGGATCGGCGGCGTGTATCGTCTGGTGCAGTCGTACCGGACGAGAGAGGAGGCACTGGATGGGAGACATTAAAGGAGAGATGAATATGTATGCGGATGATATATCTGTATCAGAAACGGAAGTGAAAGGAAAACTTAAAAAAATAAAAAATTCAGAAGAATACAGAAAATTTGAACAGAATGAACAGAGACAAGCAGAGAAGAATGGCACGTGGATGCACCTGGAGATAGACAGTCATTCATCGAACGAGGAGTTTGCCCGTGTCACAGCGGCAGTCTTTATGAGTCGGATGAATCCGACGATGGAGGAGCTGGAGGATGTGAAAACGGCGGTCTCGGAGGCGGTGACAAATGCGGTGATTCATGGGTATAGCGATGAAATCGGAATTATTTACATAGAAGCGCGGATTGAGGGAGAAGAACTGATAATTTCGGTCCGGGATGAGGGAAAAGGAATCCTGGATGTGGAAAAGGCGATGGAGCCGATGTATACGACAGACACGACCGGCGAGCGCTCAGGGATGGGCTTTTCGTTTATGGAAGCGTTTATGGATGAGGTCGAGGTGGAGTCCAAGGTGGGCTGCGGAACGTGTGTGACGATGAAAAAGCGAATTGGAAGGGGATATATGAATAAAGAGCAGGAAGAAAAAGAAACGGCAGAGTCCTATGGATAAAACCATCGAGCAGATCAAACGGGCACACCAGGGCGATAAGACGGCGCGGGAGGCGCTGGTAAAGGACAATCTGGGACTTGTATGGAGCATTGTCCGCCGCTTTGCGGGGCGGGGGTGTGAGACGGAGGACTTATTTCAGATCGGAAGTATCGGGCTGTTGAAGGCGATTGATAAGTTTGACCTATCATATGAGGTGCGTTTTTCGACCTATGCGGTGCCGATGATTGCGGGGGAGATCAAACGTTTTCTCCGGGATGACGGGATCATCAAGGTCAGTCGTTCCATCAAAGAGCAAAACCAGCGGCTCCGGGCAGCGCGGGAAGCGCTCTGCACAGCGCTTGGGCGGGAGCCGACGCTGGAAGAGCTGGCGGCGCAGATTGGAGTGAGCTGTGAGGAAGCTGCCGCATCGATGGCGGCGGACAGTCCGGTTGAATCGCTCTCTGCACCAGCCAGCGCCGGGGAAGAAACTGGCCTTCTGCTTCAGGACCGGATTGCTGGGGAGACAGCGGAGAATGAGGTTCTGCTTGACCGGATGCTTTTGGGAGATTTGCTGAAAATGCTCAATGGACGGCAGCGGGAGATCATTGTGCGGCACTATTTTTATGATCAGACACAGACTCAGATCGCGGCGCAGCTCGGCATTTCACAAGTACAGGTGTCGCGGATCGAGCGGAAAATATTAGGGCAGATGCGAGCAAAGCTGGAAGAAACATGAGAAAAAAAGACAGGCTCATAATTCAGAATATATGAATGTGCATACTCCGTTGAAAGACAGCCATACTACTGGATACAGGAACTTTTGGAGTTTCCAGAATACACAGGAAGGATGGAAAAAAATGACGGGAAATGTGAAAGTGACAATGAAAAAAAAGATGGGAATCTGTATCTGGGTCGGATGTATGATTCTGATTGTAGCAGCGCTCTGCCTCTGTCTGATGGCAGTGGGGCGGGACAGCGTCTACATTGACGGAACCTTCGTACAGCATTCCGGGGACAGCGCGGAGGCATTTTTGAGACCGGAGGCACAGACGGAGAAGGCAGCATTATGACACAGACGGTCTATCTGAAACTCAGCCAGATCACGCAGGTACATGAGAAAAATGTACCGCTTGCAAGCCTGGGAGAAGTTTATTGCAGTGAAAAAAGCGTGGAAAGCCGCTGCCGTGCGATGATCGTGAAGAGGATCCGCGGCGGCGGGAAACAGCGCGAAAGCCGTCTGGTTGGAAACGTCATGGAGATTATCCAGCAGATTGAACGGGAAATTCCGGGGACATCGGTGCAGAATCTGGGGGAGACGGACTATGTCATTCATTATCAGCCGCCGCGCCGCCAGGCGCTTGTCTGGCAGTGGTGCAAGACGTTGTTCGTCTGCCTGATTTGCTTTTTCGGGGCGGCATTTGCGATCATGACATTCAACAACGATGCAAACGTGCTGGATGTATTCAGGAAAATATATGAGATCACGACGGGGCAGGCGTCGGACGGAACAACGGCGTTGGAGGTCGGTTATTCGATCGGGCTTCCGGTGGGGATTTTGCTGTTTTTTAACCATTTTACTTCGTGGAAATTCAGTCTCGATCCGACGCCGCTGGAGGTAGAAATGCGCCTGTATGAGGAAAATGTCAATAAAACGCTGATTCAGAACGAGGAGCGGAAGGAGGATGACATCGATGTTTCTTAAAGAAGCACTGCTTTTGCTGGCGGGGCTGGCGGCGGGAAGCACGGTGGCAGCGGGAGTCTACGCCTTTCTGGTAGTCATCGGCGTTTATCCGCGCCTGATTGGAAAGACGGCGACGGCGTCGAAGGGGAAAATCTTCTTGTATGAGACGATTATCGCGCTGGGAGGATTGTTTGGAAATGTGGTGGATTTATTTACAGAGAAGGTGAAACAGCTGACCGGGAGTTTCCTGAGAATAGCGTGGCCAGCGGCAATGCCGGAGGCAGAGTTGTGGCAGAAGGCAGCAGAAGGCGGTGGCAGAACGGGAGCTGGTGCTGGATTTCTGGTGATGCTTGGAAATGTCTCCGGACAGCTGCTTCTAGCGGCTGCGGGACTTTCCTGTGGTATTTTTGTAGGCTGCCTCGTCATGTCGCTGGCAGAGACATTGAAAGCCCTGCCGGTGCTGAGCCGCCGCCTGCGTCTGGCAGTGGGGCTGCCATATCTCCTTCTCGCGATTGCGGCGGGGAAATGTGCGGGTTCGCTGTATTATTTCTTATATGGAATTGGAAGACAGTAGAAGAGAGGAGAAACCATGGAAGCCAGAAAAGATCAATATGAAGCATATGTCAAATCGGTTACGCCCGTCCACAGTACATGGAAAAATGTGTTGATGGCGGGCATTTCCGGCGGGCTGATCTGCCTGGCGGCGCAGATCAGCACAAATTGTCTGGTTCAGACAGGCATGGAGGAGAAAACAGCGGCGCTCTGGACGATGCTGGGACTGATTCTGCTCAGCGTTATCCTGACAGGGCAAATGTATTCCAGAAGCTGGCGCGCGTTTTTGGGGCTGGTGTGCTGGTTCCGATCACCGGATTCGCCAATTCAGTTGCATCCCCGGCGTTGGAATACAAGGCGGAAGGGCAGGTATTTGGTGTCGGATGCAAAATATTTACAATCGCGGGTCCGGTGATCCTGTATGGGATTCTGAGTTCGTGGGGATTAGGGGTTGTGTATTGGGGGTGGATGATGCTGACTCAATAATAAACGAGAAAAAGTCTCAATAATATAATAAGAATCTTTCTTGTTTTGTGAAAAATTAGGGTTTACAATCCGGAAATAAATACCTATAATAGCCATAGGGTAATCTGACCGTCTGAACAGTCAGATTTATTATAGAAAAAAGGAACCAGAGAGATGGACGTTTGCTAAGAGGGATAACCGCTTTCATGACGAGGCGGCTGTCACAGATCAGACAGACCGAGCATGAATGTCTCAGCCGGTCCCGGAAATGGAGTGCTTTATGGCAGAAAAGGTGTTAGAAGTAAATCAGATAAAAGCAAATATAGAAGAAAAAGAGATCCTGCACGGCGTTGATTTGAGCGTCGGCGCAGGAGAGGTACATGTCCTGATGGGACCGAACGGCGCGGGCAAATCGACGCTCGGAAACGTCCTGATGGGAAACCCGCGATATCAGATCACGGGCGGTCAGATCTTATTTAAGGGTGAGGATATCACACATGAGTCCACGGACAAGCGTTCCAAAGCCGGTATGTTCCTGTCCTTCCAGGAACCGCTGGAGGTACCGGGACTTTCGCTGGAAAGCTTCCTGCGGAGCGCGATGCGCCAGCAGACTGGCAAGAACTTAAAGATCTGGGAATTTCATAAACAGCTCAAAAAGGCGATGGACATTCTCCAGATGGATGAATCGTATGCACAGAGAAGCTTAAACGTGGGCTTTTCCGGTGGTGAGAAGAAAAATCTGAGATTTTACAGCTGATGCTCTTAAATCCGAGCCTGGCAATCCTCGATGAGACAGACTCTGGTCTGGATGTTGATGCAGTCCGTCTGGTTTCTAAGGGTGTGGAAGAGTACCAGAAGAACCAGAACGGCGCGCTTCTTATTATCACGCACAGCACCCGGATTCTCGATGCACTGCATGTTGACTATACGCACATCATGGTACCTATGTCCGTCCACATTCCAAAATGCAGGCATCCTGGAAGGATGTGCCGGAAGACATCAAAGAGACATTTGAGCGTCTGGGAATCCCGCAGGCCGAGCGGAAATCCTTAGCCGGTGTCGGTGCCCAGTACGATTCCGAGCTGGTATATCACAATGTCAAAGACGAGGTTGCCGCACAGGGCGTTGTCTACACCGATATGGAAAGTGCCTTAAAAGGAGAATATGCGGACATGGTACACAAGTATTTCATGAAACTTGTCACCCCGCATGACCATAAGTTTGCAGCACTGCACGGAGCCGTATATGGTCCGGTGGTTCGTTCGTCTATGTGCCAAAGGGCGTGCATGTGTCCATTCCGCTGCAGTCTTATTTCCGGTTGAATGCCAAAGGAGCCGGTCAGTTTGAGCATACACTGATCATCGTGGACGAGGGGGCGAACCTTCATTTCATCGAGGGCTGTTCTGCGCCGAAATATAACGTAGCAAACCTGCATGCAGGCTGCGTGGAGCTGTTCGTCAAAAAAAAAAATGCAAAGCTTCGTTATTCCACCATCGAGAACTGGTCGAAAAATATGTACAACCTGAATACCAAGCGTGCCTCCGTTGAGGAAGGCGGAACGATCGAGTGGGTTTCCGGATCGTTTGGCTCCCATGTGGGCTGCCTGTATCCGATGAGCGTTTTAAAGGGGAGGGTGCCAAAATGGAATTCACCGGTGTCACATTCGCCGGACACGGACAGAATCTGGATACCGGTGCCAAAGTGGTACACGCAGCACCAAACGCCAGCTCCTATATGAATACCCGTTCCATCAGCAAAGACGGCGGAATCAGTACCTTCCGAAGCAGCGTGGTTGTGGCAAAGGATGCCAAAGGATCAAAATCAGCAGTATCCTGTCAGTCCCTGATGCTTGATTCCGAGTCGCGTTCGGATACGATTCCGGCCATGGACATCCGTACCAAAGACGCAGCCGTGGGACATGAGGCAAAGATCGGAAGCATCAGCGACGATGCTGTCTTTTACCTGATGTCACGAGGCATGACGGAAGAAGATGCCCGGGCACTTTTAGTCAGCGGATTTGCAGACAACGTATCCAAGGAACTTCCGGTTGAGTACGCGAGCGCCCGGAGGCGGTATTAAAGGCGGTGGAAGATTTCTATACAAAGAAAAATGCCAATCCGCTCCGCGGGCTCTATGAGCTGGGAATCGAGGCGACGGAGGCATATGAAGCGGCAAGAGAGCGCGTGCGGGAATTTATCAATGCTGGAAAAACGAGCGAGGTCGTGTTTACCCGCAACAGCACCGAGAGCCTGAATTTGATCGCATACAGCTATGGTTTAACCAGTCTGAAAGCAGGCGATGAGATCTTAATCAGCATTGATAACCACCACAGCAATATCCTGCCGTGGCAGATGGTATCCAGACAGACAGGCGCGAAGCTCGTTTATCTGGAATGTCAGCCGGATGGTTCCTACCGGGATGAAGATATGGAAGCCCTGGTGACAGAAAAGACAAAGATCGCAGCGATGCCGCAGATTTCCAATGTCCTGGCCGCAGAAATCCGGTAGAGAAACTGACGAAACTGGTGCATGAAAAAAGGCGGTGTCATCGTCATCGATGCGGCACAGAGCGCCCCTCATATTCCGGTGGATGTGCAGGCACTGGATGCAGATTTCCTTGTATTTTCCGGTCACAAGCTGATGGCACCGATGGGAATTGGCGTCCTGTACGGAAAAAGAGACTCTTCTGGATGCGATGCCGCCGTTCCTGACGGGCGGCGAGATGATCGATTCGGTCAGCCGGGAATCCGCAGTCTTTGCCGAACTGCCGCACAAATTCGAAGCCGGTACCGTCAATGGCGGCGGTGCGGTCGGCTTACAGGCGGCGATCGATTATCTGATGAACGTCGGATTTGACGAGGTGCGGAAGCGTGAGGAGTTGCTGACAACACGGGCAATGACGGCGATGCAGCAGATTCCGGGCGTTCATATCCAGGGAAGCGATAAGCCGGAAGAGCACAACGGAATTATCAGCTTTACCGTGGATGGCGTACATCCGCACGATATCGCGTCGATTCTGGATGCCGCAAATGTCAATGTGCGCGCAGGCCACCATTGCGCCCAGCCGCTTTTAAAACATCTGGGTGTATTTGCAACAGCGCGTGCCAGCTTTGCGTTCTACAATACGGAGGAGGACATCGACCGTTTTGTCCAGAACCTGAAAGAAATCCGGAGGAAAATGGGATATGGAGAATAGAACCTTTTACAATGAAATACTGACGGATCACAATCTGCATCCGTTACATAAAGAAAAAGCTGCCGGATGCCAATCTGGTATTAGAGGGCGTCAATCCGAGCTGTGGAGATGACATCATTCTTCAGTTGAAGGTCGAAGATGGACAGGTGGTAGACGGTGCTTTTGAGGGAAGCGGCTGCGCGATCTCCCAGGCGTCCGCCGATATCATGCTGGATCTGATCATCGGAAAATCCGAAGAGGAAGCACGCCATCTGGCGGATCTGTTCCTGCGGATGATCAAAGGCGAGGCAGGCGAGAACGAGATCGAAGAACTCGAGGAAGCCGGCGCCCTGGTCGATGTTTCCAATATGCCGGCGCGTGTCAAATGCGCGGTGCTGGGATGGCATACGATGGAAGAGATGCTGGATAAGAAGAACGAGAAATAAGAGAGAAGATAAAAAGAAACGGGCGCTATTCTTTTGGGAGTGTCAGGGCGGGACGTACCATTTCCGCCCTGATGATCTATATACCAGAAATAGTCTGGAAAAGAAAGAAAAGTCAGATGTGTTGGTGAAAAATATATACAAAAATAGATTAGCAAAAACAAAGCACGTATAGAGAAAACGGCAAAAAAACAAGCGGATCTGGATGTGTGTTTTTGTATAAAACATCCAAAAGGTTGACGGCGTATTTACAAAAATAAACAAAGATGTTAAAATGATCATAAAAAAGGATACAGATGGCGATGTACATACAGATGGCGTACAGCTGAATCCTGTGGCTGGAGGTATGAGAGATGCCGAATTTTTCATATAAAGCGCTGGGACGGGATGGAAAAGAAGTCCGGGGAGTGCTCCAGGCTGAGAGTGAAGCGGCAGCCGCTTCCAGAATCCGGGAAAACTATCCGATTCTTCTGAGCATCAGTCAGAAGAAAGAGAAGAAAAGACCTGATGACGGCAGTCTCCTGGAGATGGAGATCGGAAGCAGGCGGATCAAGACGAAGAAGCTGGCGATCCTGTGTTCGCAGTTTGCGATCACTCTTCATTCGGGTATGACCGTGGCGCGCGCGATGCGTATGCTGGCAGATCAGAATGAGGACAAGCGGATCCGGAAGATCATGGGGCTGCGGCAGAGGAAGTAGCTGCCGGAAGTACCGTTGCGTCGGCGCTGGAAAAGTATAGCGACCGTTTTCCGCTCACGTTTATCGAGACGATCCGGGCAGGCGAGCAGTCCGGTACACTGGAACGATCCTTTGACCGGCTTCAGAAGTTTTACGAAAAGTCCTACAAGACGACGGAGAAGATCAAGGGAGCGATGACGTATCCTTTGTTCGTCGTTGCGATTGCGGTGGTTGTCCTGATTATCGTCATGGCGAAGGTTATCCCGACACTGGCAGATGTATTTACCGATCTGGGTGGTACGCTGCCGCTGATGACGCGGATGCTGATTGCGACTTCCCATTTCTTCGCGAAGTGGTGGCTGCTGATGCTGGCGGTGCTGGTGTTTTTGAAGATTGGTTCGCAGGTCTATGGCAATACGCCGCAGGGGCGGATTCAGAAAGCAAAGATCGCGTTATCCCTTCCACTTGTGGGCGTGATCAACCAGATGAACGGCGCAGCACAGTTTGCCAATACAATGTCGGTGCTTCTGGCAGCGGGTATCACGATCAACCAGGCGGTTGACACGACGGCGAAGGTCATGGACAATGCACTTCTGAGCGAGGATGTCCGCTCCATGCGCGAAGGAATCGAGCAGGGGCGCAGCCTGGTGGAATGTCTGCAGGGAAAGAAATATTTCCCGCCGACGATGGTCGATATGTGTTCCGTCGGAGAAGAAACCGGTGAACTCGGGGAGACACTGGACAATGTCGCCGATTATTACACCAACGAGGCGGATTACCGAATCCAGCGGCTTCTGGCGCTTCTGGAACCGGCGATGCTGGTGGTGCTTGCGATTTTTGCGGGTATCATTGTAGTGTCGATTTATCTGCCTATCTTTACAATGTATGATCTGATGTAAGAATTGACTGCACACATGTAAAATGTGATACGGCAGAGGCTGGATGGCGCAGAGAAAATTCTCTGTTCATTAATAAAATACTCTACAATAAAGGAGAATGATTTTATGAAGGGCTTAATCAAGAAAGTTCGTGAGAACAAAAAAGGTTTCACACTGGCTGAGCTGCTGGTGGTTGTTGCGATCGTGGGCATCCTGGTTGCAATCTCGATTCCGGTATTTACGGCACAGCTGAGTAAGGCTAGAAAGGCTACGAATCAGGCAAACCTGAGAGCTGCGAAGGCGGCAGCGGTTGCTCAGTATATGACAGATGAGATGGAAAAAATGCTACAGATGAAGTTATTTATAATTATGATTTAGCGACAGGTACTGTTGAGTCAATTACTAGTACAACGGATGGTGTAGCTGCGAAAGTAATAGGTGATGAAGATGGCAGTGTACAGTATAAAGTAATTAATGTAAAAGTAAAACCGCAATCCGGAACAAAGGGTACAATTAATGGCGCAGAAATTACATTATATGCGAAATAATAGAGTATAAGTAAAAACCACATACGTGGCAAAATGGATGGGTTTTCCCATCCATTTTTGCTAAAAGGCGCCCGGAGACAGAATAAGCAAATTCTGTTATAATGAATCAAAGAATTGCAAAAGACAGGAGAGAACGCGGCGATGCTGCATCAAACCACATTTTTAACGATTTACATATTAACCATAACATTTATCTTTGGCTGTGCCCTTGGCAGTTTTACAGACTGTTTGGCGGGACGGATGCTTGCGGGAACTTCGATCCTAAAGGGGGAGATCGCACTGTGATGCCTGCGGGCATGTGCTGGGCGTGCCGGATCTGGTGCCGTTGTTTTCGTGGCTGTGTCTGCGGGGCAGATGCCGTTACTGTGGGGCAAAGATCCCGGCGGAATCGTTCTGGGCGGAACTTGTTTCGGGGATCGCGTGCTGTCTGATCGTGTACCGGTTCGATGTTTCGGTGCTGGCACTGCGGGGGATACTTCTGTGGATTGTGCTTTTGTGCCTGACGCTCACGGATCTGCATGCGTGGATCATACCGGATCGCCTGCAGGTGGCGGAGTCCTGATTTTTTGGAACGGCAGTCTGTCTGCCGGAAACGGGCGCACAGATATTGCGTGGTGTTCTGACGGGGGCTGGCTTGTCGGGCGGTATGCTGGCACTTTCACTTTTATTTGACCGCCTGACGGGAAAGGAAAGCCTGGGAGGCGGGGATATCAAGCTCTTTTTGTGACGGGGCTGTACCTTCGTTCTATCTGGGAGGTATTGTTTTTTCTGATTCTCAGCTGTGTGCTTGGAATCGGATGTTCGTTGATTTGGAGAAAGGGGAAAATCCCATTTGGACCGGCGATTGCGGCAGCTTTCTTTCTGATGCTTCTGTTTGGTGAACAACTGACAGGATGGTATAGGGGTTGTGGCTTTTGTAAGCTGTACACGATAAAACTCTTTTAAGGGGAGTGCAGAGATGAAGAATTGTTTAGGAATTGAAATTGGACATTACCGTATCAAGATTGCATATGCGGAAAAGGGTGAACTGAAAGAGTTCATCAGCGAGCGGGTTCAGGGAATGGATCTGACCGATATGCACGTCTGTGCGGATTTGATAAAGGATTTATTGAAGGAATATGCGATCCGGTGCCGGAATGTGGTATTTGTCATCCGTCAGGAGGACGTGTATGTGCGGCGGTTTGAGATGCCGCTGATGACGGAAGAACAGCTCGGCTGAATCTGCCGTATGAGTTTCATGACTATATCGGCGATGAGATGGACAAGTATGTTTTTGATTACGCGATGATTCAGACGAAAGAGAGGACGATGGATCTTCTTGGTGCGGCGTGCACGAAGACGCTGTCGCAGCAGTTTGAAAAGCTGGCAAAGATGGCGCGCCTGAAGCTCGTCGGTCTGGTCCCGGCGGTGCTTGGCCTGGAGCGGATTCTGGAGTATGCACAAGAGCGAAAGGATTACGCTGTTCTGGATCTGGGGAACCCAGGCGCTGCGGATTCATTTCTTCCGTGAGGGGTTTATGATATTACCCGTACCATGGAGCCGGGCTGTGAGGAGATCGAGCAGATCCGTTTGGGAGATAAGAACAAGATGCAGGAACTGGGAATTGAGGTGGAGGAAGAAAACCGCGAGGAGACCGACAAAGAAAAGATGGCGGCTGTGCTGGAGGAGCAGTACCGGACCCGCGCCGTCCAGGTCATGCGAGTTTTGAACTTTTATAGCTTCAACAATGTGAATAATACGATCGACAGCCTCTATTATTGCGGCGGAGGTGCACGATACGGGGAATTGATCGATGCGCTGAAAGAAACGCTGGATCTGCCGGTGCGGAGTGTGGCGGAGCTTCTGCCGGAGGTCTCTCTGGATGAGGAAGATGAGTGGATCGACAGCCCACAGGCATACGGTGTATTACTTGCATAAGGAGGAAGAGCGGTGGCTGATTTAAAATCAATCGCGAATATGCAGATTGGCGGTCCGAAGTATCCGAAAAAACGGCGCATCAATCTGTATCAGAAGCAGACTAAAAAAGGAAAAATAGCGGCGGAGCTGGGCGCGTTTGCCGTTTTATGGTTTTTGTCTACGGATTTTCGAGATTTGGCGTAATGCTTCCCCTGCAGGAGGCAGACCGGGCAGAGGCGGTTTATGCGGCGACGGAGAAGGAGCTTCGTACATTGGAGAAATCCAACGAGGTGTACGGTGAGGTCCTGGCAGAGTACGCGCATTATGGAAATGGGTATCTGAATGAGGAAGAGAGTAAGCTTCCGGACCGCCGGATGATGCTGGATTCCCCTGAAATCACAGATTTTCCCGCTGACGGCAGTTTCGAGTGTTTCGATCACCTCGGATCAGATGTCATTGGAAGGAACCATTCCCAATGGTACACTCTTTCCGCAGCTGGTCCGTGATGCGGAGGCGGATCGAATGCGCGCTATGTGACCGCTTCGCTGGAGGAAACAGTGAAGAAAGATGGCGAAGAGAGAGTTCTGGCATCCTTGAAGCAGGTGGGAGTGTCAATGGCTGTATTTTTTAACGAACCAGAAGAGGGCAAAGAAGAATGAATTCGTTAGGGAAATATGTATTAACAAAAACACAGAAAATAGTGCTGCTGGTTGTAGTCTTTGCCCTGATCGCGGGCGGCTACTATGCCGGATTTTACCTGCCGGTGCAGCGGCGGATTGAGGCGGCGGACACGGCGGAGCTGGATGCCCAGATTCAGCTGGAGCAGATGAAAGCGATGCAGATCCGGCAGATGGAGGAAGAGATCGAGGAAAACAAGGCATCGAATGCGCCGATGGTTCCGGCCTACAATCATTTCAAGACAGAGACGGAGGAACTGAACCGTATTTTTGCGAATGCGTATGATTTTACTTTCCAGTATTCAGAGCCGCAGGTGGACAGAATGGAGATCCGCCGCGCGATGAATATTTCTTTTACGGCAGATTCGTTTGATCACGCTGTTTCAATGCTTCATGAGGTGGTCGAAGGACCGTACCGCTGTCTGATCGAGGATCTGAGCATTCAGGATGATAAAGATCTGGAAAAATGAAGAGTTAGAGGATATTCGCATCCACCCGGTGGCGGTAGCGTTCCAGCTGACTTATTTTGAGACCCGCTACGATGCGGAATCAGAAGAAGGCCTGGAGCTGGAACCGGAGGAGACGCAGGCACCGTCGGGACTGGCAAATGCGGATGTGTCGAACCTGCAGCGTTCTGACCTTGAGACAGCGGCAGAGGCGGCGCTGGGAGAATAAAGCATGAAAAAAGCAGAGAACAGTGAAAAACGCCCGGAAATCTGGAGGCAGGTTTTCTGGCGTATGAAAAATCAGGATGGCGCCAGCCTGATGGCGGCGCTCCTGTTTTTTGTGTTTTGCGGGGTGGGCGCGTCGATCATTCTGGCGTCCGCTTCCGCGTCGGCTGGAAAGATCCGCCACCTCCCGAGGGAGGACCAGAAGAGGTATGCGGTGGACTCGGCGGCGGCATTTCTGCGGGATGAGCTGCAGAAGACGGAGAATATAGTCAAGATCAAGGAAGTGATCGTGCATGACAGCCGGGATGACGAGGAAGACGATGAGGATGATTTTTACTGCTACTACGTCGGCAGCCGGAAAAACACGGATAATGAGGCGACGTGGCTAAAATTCTATGGAACGGATTCAGGTTTGTCAAGCGCAGAGAGTGCGAATAGCGCGATTCTCGATTCACTGATCGTGGATATTTATAGAAATAATGAGTATCGGAAGCTGGCAGACGGGGAGAATGCATCGGAGGAAGAAATAGCGTACAAAGATTTTACTCTGTCAGTGAAGAAAGCCGGAACGAGCGGGAACACGATTGACCCGTTAAAGACCAGTGTACGCCTGTGGATGATGGATGATTATAAAATCAAGGCGGTTATCTCAGATACGGTAACGGCGGATGACAAGAAGGAAGAGCGGTGCGAGAAACGGCTGGAGCTGGAAGCAGCACATAGTTCCGAGAGTGAGACGGTCACAGTAGCAGGCGATGACGGAGATTCGATGACGATGATTCTTACACGATCACGACGACGACCATCATCACGACGATCCGCTGGCAGAACGGAACAATAGAGAAGGAGCTGCTGCAGGATGATAAGTAGAATGGAATGGGCAGCTGGAAGAAAGCTGCGTGCCAATGCGGGCGAGACGCTGACAGAGGTACTGATATCGGTTCTTGTGATTGCACTGGGAATGACGCTGTTTCTGAGTGCATTTCTGGCGTCCGGCAGGATGCTGCAGCAGGGCGAAGAGCAGATGGCGGGCTATTATGACAGCCGCAATCAGCTGGAGAACAACCGGACAGCGGAACAGGCGTCGGGCAGATATGTTCTGGAGCTGGAAGCATCTGGAACCGGCGGCATGAAGAAAAGCCTGGCGTCAAATGCCTACCAGACAGGTACACAGACGAATTACCGGACGGGACAGTATGCGATCGTACTGTATGTGAGCCAGGCTGATTCGGATGCAGAAGAGAAAGAGGTAAACTTACAAGATCTGCTTTACAGATACCGATAGAGGAGACAGAGATGGGACAGGAGAGAAGTGAATGCCGCAGATGCAGAAATAGGCATTGCAGGCAGCAGAAACAGACGGCATCCAAGGGTCACTGCAAGCTCTTTTTCAGTATGTCAGAAAAAACTCCGGTCAAAGAACGGTATGACGCTGACGGAGCTGCTGGCGGCGATTGTGATTCTCGGTATGATCGGCACGGTGCTTGGAGGCGGCGTGATGATGGTAAAAAAATGTTTACCAGAGGACGCAGGATCAGGCAGATGCAGAGCAGGCGCTGTCGCTCACGGCGCAGCTGATGACCGATGAATTTGCCAATGCGCTGGAAGTGAAAAAATTCTGCTGGGACTTCCGAAACAGGAGAAATGGTAACACCTCTTTTTTGCGGAGTGGAAACAGCCACCTGTGGCTGCACTTTAGTGCGACAGACTGGTCTGGCACGGGCATTGAAAAATGGTATGGGGATTATACTTACGATGATGCGTATAATAAGATACCTCTGCTGACGCAGGCGGCGATCTCGGATGAATATTATACGGCATTTGACGGCTATACCTATTCGGAGGAGACGGCGTGCTTTACGGTTCAAAATCTGGCGATCTACCGGAAAAAAAGATACGATGGGAACTTCCCGGAAAGCGGTGGTAAAGCCGATTAACCTGATCGTGCGTGCGGTCAACCTGGATCAGAAATAAAATTAAAAGAGGAACGAGGATAGATGGAGCAGAAGAGACAGAACAAACAGAAGAGAAGGGCGGCGTTTACGCTGGCGGAATTTTTGACGGTGATTGCGATTGTCGGTATTCTTTGCCAGTCTTTCTTTTGTTGCGGTGATTCGTTACCAGAGAAAGCTCCGCCGTCTGGAGATGGATCAGACAGCGAAGGAGATCTTTTTCTGGCGGCGCAGAATCATCTGACACTGGAAGTCTCCAATGGGACGATTCCGCGTCTGCTCCATATGGAGGCACAGGGGGAATTTTCGGACGATCAAAAGCAGGCAAAGCTGGGAATTTCGGTAGAAAATACAGTGCTGGCGGAGGAGAAAGAGGGAAATATCTACGCGGTTCTCTATGTGCCGGAAAAACAGGCAGGGCAGCCTGAATCGGAACAAGAAGAGTTTGGCGGTGAGGCAGCGCTGGTGTCTGCGAATGTGACCGAGGAGATCCGGCAGCGCCTTCTTCCATTTGGATCGATGGATGAGGCTGTCCGTGCAGACGGGAGCTATCTTATTATCTATGATCCGGAGGCAGGACTGGTCCGCGAGGTGTGGTATTCGGATCATTATCAGTTTGTGCAGACAGATATCGGAAGCGAGGCACTTCTGGCGGCGGCGTCTGATGCCGGAAAACGGGAGCGGTTTACGGGTGCTAACTCCAATTATAAGGATCAGAAGCTGCCGATCGGATATTACGCATCAGGAAATCTGAAGTTCCGGAACTGCCGGTGGAGAAATTCGAGGCACCGACAGTGAAATTGGTGAATGATGATATTTTATATGCGGAAATCGGGGATCCGAATAAAAATGAACATTCGCTGAGCCTGTTTGTAAAGGAGAAAAGAGCGCTACAACCGGCTACATCGAGATCAATGCCCCGGGAAGCAGCCGTTCGGCGCGTGTGGCGAAGGTGTCCGGAACTTCAGGCGATTCGGATGGAACGTATCAGGTCATTCTGGATGACATAGCAACGCCAGGCGGCACGGGCGGAAGTACAGGATTCAAATTTATGGATTTCAACCAGCCGGCACAGACGGATATGACATTTCAGCAGGATGAAAGAGGTTTTGCCTCCTTTATTCCGGGCGAAAATCTCTTTGTGTACGCGCAGGTTTTCAACAATAAAGCGCTTTCGCAGGTTAAGACGAGCAATACAGATTCAGGCAGCAGCCTCTTTTGCATCGATCGGTACGGATCGAAGCGTGGGGATCGGCAGCTTCCGCCATCTGGAAAATCTGGATGAGCGGGTTTCAGGCTGATCCGGATCAGCTGTACACGGAGCGGTGACTACATCCAAAACGGTTACGGCGATGCAGAATAGCGATTTGACCTGGAAAGCGGGAGAAAACACTGCGGACGAGAGCGGTTACTGCGGACATGTAGCGAAGCTGCATACGGCATTTGGCTCGAATTTTTGAATCAGAATGCGGAAACCATCTCGATTGCCTACCGGGTGACGGATGAAACGAATGCAGATCGGACGAACCCGACGGCACAGACATATACCACGGAGGCGGAAGCTATCTTCCGCTTAGCCTGCCGTATCCACTGGACTATCAGGGAAATACATACGGGATTGATGGTCTGCAGGTAGGAAAAACGGCGGCAAGTTCAATTACAGCAGTAGATGGACGGGCGGACTGTTTGGAACGGTAACGCAGGATATGAGTGTTAAAAAACCTGCTGATCCGCCAGCCGGTGGTCCGGACGAAGGCGAATGCAGGCGCTTTGATCGGCGCGGTGACGCCGGGAACGGATTCCCCGGGGAACTATAAAGCTGCCAACGGTGGAAATAAAAAAGTGCAGGTGGAATATCCACAGGTGCAGGCAGAGCAGACCAGCGCTTCCGCCGGTGCGTTGATCGGCACATTTGAGGGCGGCAGTCTGACCGTCCAGGATGTGCTGGCGGAGAATCATTTCCGTGATAAGCTGGGAAGCAGCACAGAAAAAGCAGCCGATCTGAAGCTGGAGGAAGAAAGCAAATACCGGATCCGCGCTTTAAAGGGAACGGCGGGCGGCCTGATCGGCACGGCAAAGGGAAAAATTTCCTGACCGACAGCGCAGCGGCACTCTATGTGGAAGGTATGTACGCCGGCGGTCTGGTCGGAACTGCTGAGAAAGCAGCAGCTGCAGCCGCCGCAAGCGGTTCCACGGTGCAGATTCAGAGCTGTTATGTCGGCGGTCATACAGCAAACAAGAAGTTTGATATCTCCCAAAAACCAGGGAATGGGGCAAACGCCAATACAGCCTTTGAGAATCTTACCGGACGTTATAACGTAGCGGCATATACCGGCGGATTCGCAGGGGTCTCGCCGCACAGCTTCCGGCAGACAGTCAGATAGCGAATACATATGTGTCGGCGTCGGTGTATTCGCCGACGGCTGAGGAAAAATCGGATGAAACGGAAGGTGGAAGCGGTACGGCGGCGGATGAAACAGAGGATCCGGCGATGAAAGCACCTGCGTTTGTTGCGTTCTATGATTATGCAAGTAGAACGAATGGAATACTTCCATCGGAGACGAGTGGTACGGGGACGAACAAAAATCCGTTTATCCGGGGTGCTATGTGTGCAGTAAGGTGAATGAGAAGTATGTGCTTGCATATGACGAGGCTCTTGCAAGTCTGTTTGGTGTAAAGGATCCGAATGCAGATAGCAGTGAGGAAGAAAATAAAGATGCGGAGGAAAAGCGGAATACATATCCGCATGATCCGGAATTAAAGAAGGCAGAAATACCGATTTATCCAATGCCGACGATCCGGAAAGTGGCGGAAAAACTTGCTGCGCAGGACGCTTCAAAGGGATTTTCGTGGTTTCTGAATAACCATGTCGGGGACTGGGACAAGGGCGAGAACGAAGAGGCGCTGCATACTGGAAACAGGCTGCATATCGATTATGTCTCTCCGTCTCCGCTTGAAGAAAATCAGAGAATACATCTGATATTTTCGATTACCGGCGAATTGAGCGGTAAAACGATGTGGTATGTTCTCCAAGTCAATACTGGTGATTTGCAGGAAAATACTCTGAGAACGGGATCGAAATTTTGCTTTGTAGATACGGAAGAGAAAGCTGCCAGCTGTGCAGAAAATGAGACAAATGGCAGTTGGACGAGCTTTGCTGCAGAAAACAGGGTAAATCGTTTTGAAATAGGCATAACGGAAGAGAAAAAGTTGAAATTGCGTTTCTATCTGGATGATTTATCACGTGAGGGTGGAAAGTTCTGTAGTCTGGGTACCTGGGGAGGTTATCAGCCGGACGATCACGGTTACATAAATGGAGAAAATGTGATCGTAAAATTGAGCGAGGATGGCTATCCACCGACAGAAAATACAAAGCCCTCATACAAGTTCAACAGCTGCTTTGCCGATGTAATTGAACCCAATGATGATGGAACGGATACCTATACGGTTAAGGTCGCCAATGGACGTCATCTGCAGAATCTGAATTTCTGCGGAGAAGGCTATGGTGGTTTAAAGATCACACGGGTCATCCAGACCGATAATATTCTCTGGCAGGAGGATGATTCGATTACCTCACAGACGGAAGCGTATTGTAAAGAGGTGAAAGATGCATACGGAGAGATGACGATCTACAGTCCGGGAAATTCCAAGTATGAAGGTGGAAGTTTCTGGCCGATTAACAACCCGGATATTATCTCTTATGATGCGGAGGTGGATGAGAAAGAAAAAGCAAAACTGGGTGAATGTTATACGATTGCAGGCTTAAAGATAACTCCTGTTGCCTGGAATGGTGCGGCTTTATTTCAGAAGACGGATCATCTGACGATATCAAACTTGAATCTGAAGGATCCGGACATTTCCTGTCAGGGGCAGAATACAGCAGGGCTGGTGGCACAGGCAGGCACTTCGGCGGACAGCTATCTAACGATTAAAAATATCCATATATATGGAGAAAATCCCGGATTTCTGGAACGCTGGCAACAGGCGCGGTGGTTGGAAGCACGAATAGTGGCAGTCTGACACTCGACCATGTAGTTGTAGATGCACCGACGCTGCAAATAAGTGGAGGAAAAACCGGAGGCTTGATCGGGGGAAGCAAAAAGTAAGTGATTTAGTGATGAATCACGTATATGTTTCAGGAAAAAATGCACGGATACAGGGAACCGATGCTAGCGGAGGTCTGGTCGGCTTTGCCGAGAGCTCTGGTCAGATGAAGTTGGAAAACAGCTTCTTCTCTGGGTATGTGGATACAACTGGAACCGCCGGAGGTTTGTATGGATACCTGAAAAACAACCAGAATGGCGGAACTGCCGGGAAAGAATTCAGCATTGAAAACAGTTATGTCGGCGGACGGAACCGCTCTTACGGTTATACGAAAAGTGGTGCGGAAGTGCTGTCAGATAGAAAGAATGTGTCAGGCTACTGTTGTGCCGGAGGCCTCGTGGGGTGGATGGATGGTCCGAGTTAGGTAGTACAGAGTTTCAGTGCAGTGGATGTGTGTGGAACGAATACATATAATGCTATCGCAGGCGGTTTATTTGGAAAATATGATTCTGCAAAACTGGTTCTTTCGAACTGCTACACAACAGGAAGTGTGAAAGCGGCTGGAACCTCAATGTTCCTTGGACACTATATTGGTCAGTTGAACAATACCTGGTGGCAGGGCGCACAGCTGGAAGCTGGCAGTCTTTCGGTTCCGGAAGAATGCTGGTATCTGCCGAAGTTAAGCGAAGCAATCATCGGCGTACCTTATGTAGACAGCAACTCTGTAAAGGACAGCTATTTCAGTATTACCAGGACAGGTGCCGCTGACCTGTCGTCCAAAAACAGGCACCAATGGCGTTGATCAGACGATCGCAATAGATGATTCTCTGCAAGGAAAAGCATATCCATATCCAATTTGGACGATCTATGAACCAACAGATTGGCAGACTGGCACACGCCTGTATGTGGGCGACTGGGATTAGGAAATTAAGAAAAATTAGAAAACGATAGCGTTTGTTTCTATAAAAATGCCGGATGGGCAATCAGCGAAATTCTCCAATTCCCCTGATGTAAATGCAGACAAAATATGGTATGATATAAGGTACGAGATTTCGAACCGACGGAACTGTGGGAAGACGAAGCAGTTACCGGGACAGGATAATGAAACGGCAGGTGATAGGAATGAAAGAGAGAATTAACCGGCTGGCGAAGGGAATCATCGATTCGGAACAGCCGAAGATGACCTGGTCGCCTGAAAAGATAGACGAGACGCTGCGGATGAATACCCTGATGCAGAGAAATTTATGGATCGGGGAGCGAAAATGGATTAAGTGTGAAGGGATTTGTGTATTCCTCGAACCTGCAGGTGCGGATTCCAGGAGATAACAATTCGTTTGGCGGACTCCGGTGCCGGATCGTATATGAAGTGGACACTTCGTTCCTGACGGCAGGCGACACGATCACGGGTTCTTTTTTTTATCTGGTGACAAACTGCGGGGAAGAGGAGATTCCGTATGAGTTTCACGTCGAGGTGGCAGACGCCGGGAAGACTTTAGGTGATCTGAAAATGGCGGAAGATTTTCTGCACGTCGCGGAAAATGATATGGAGACGGCGCTCCGGCTTTGGAGTACCCGGATTTTGTGGAAGTGCCGTTTATGCAGGATCTGCATGTGCGGGCACTCTATGACGGCCTGAAAGGGCACGGCAGCCGGGCAAATTTTATGGAAGAATTTCTGGTTGGACTGGGCGTGAAAAAGCCGGTCGGTCTGACGATTCCGGGCAGGGCGCGCGTATATGCCGAGCTGGCTGAGAATGCCGAGGACACGATCGAGATCCGGATGGATAACTGGGGCAGTGTGTACCTGGAGGTGACGGCAGACGGCGAGTTCCTCCATCTGCCGAAGAAGAGTGCGACGCAGGCGGATTTTGAAGATGGTCTGCTCCGTCTTCCGGTACGGATTCTGGCGGAACGGCTGCATGCCGGAAAGAATTTCGGTGCCGTCCTGATTCACACTGCCAGAGAAACCGTGCGGATCCCGATCGAGGCATCGGCTGCCGATGCGGGCGGATGCGACCGGGCACATATGTCATTCCAGAAAGAGCTTGAAATTATCTGACTGCCCGTCTGGCGTATGAAAATGGGATCGGCGGCACGGGAGGCGGTTCACCAGATGCAGCGGAGCTGGATCTGATGAAAATGACGCACTATGACGCGGGACTGCGGCTTTGCAGGCGGAATTATACCTTTGACTGATCGGCGTGAGAAAGCGCAGACGATTTTAAAGGAGCTGCAGGATTCAGCGGCGCTTAAAATATCGGGCGACCGGAAGCTTAACTGCCTGTACCGTTATCTGTACGTGACGCTGACCGGCAATACCGAGCAGAAGGACACTTTGATCCGCCTGCTGCAGCAGTATGCGTCGGAGGAGACGGGCAGCAGCCTGTTTTATTATCTGATGCTTCTGCGTCTGGATGAGGAACTGCAGAAAAATCCGGTTACGGTGCTGATCAGCATGGAGCAGGAGTTTAAGGACGGCTGTCACAGCCCATTCCTCTATGCGGCGGGACTGAAACTTCTGGAGAGTGATCCGATCCTTTTTAGACAATGCGGGCAATTTTGAGCTTCATGCCCTGTACTATGGGGCACGCCGGAAAATCATCAGCCGCGAGATGGCACTGGCAGCGGTCCGGGTGATGCGTGCGTCCCGTTCGTACCGGGAGTTTTACAGACGCCTTTTGATGGAACTTTACGGGCTGTATCCGGAGACGGAGATTCTGGAGGCGCTCTGTGCAATGCTGATCCGGGGAGACTGCCGGGAGACAGCCTGTTTTGAATGGTATAGCCGGGCGCTGGAGGCAGATTTGAGTCTGACGCGCCTGTATGAATATTATTTATATGCGATGCCGGAGAATTATGACCGCCTGATGTCGCGTGAGGTATTTTTTATACTTTTCGTATTCGGCAAATTTGGATGCGGGGTCACTGGCGAAGCTTTTATGCGAACCTTCTTACATATGGAACGCCGGATTCGGATATTTACCGGATGTACGAGCGGGCGATGGAAGAGTTTGCGGTGGATCAGCTTTTCAAGGAACGGATAGACGGTGCCCTGGCGGTCCTGTACCGGAAATTGATCTATCCGGAACTGATCGATACGCAGATGGCGCGTGTCCTGCCGGGGATTTTGAAATCCTGCCGGGTAGAATGCCGGGAACCGGCGATGAAATACGTGGTGGTGCGCCATGAGGAGCAGATGACGGAGGACGCGTATGTGCTGAACGAGGGCACGGCGTATGTGCCGCTGTTTTCGGAGCGCGATCTGGTTCTATTCCAGGATGAAAATGAGACGCGGTATGCGCGGGTAAATTGCGCCATCCAGCCGGTATTTACGGATATGGAGGAACTTTTACAGACCTGTTTTGAAATGAATCCGATGCATCCGTTCCTCTTTATGAATGCGTGTGCAAAAGCCTGCCGCAAGGAGGTGCTGACCGGGGACGATGCGATCCTTTGGAGCACGCGGATCAGAAGATGGAGCTGCACCCGCTGTTTAGAGCAAAGGTGCTGTCAGCGATCGTGCGGTATTATAAGAGGATGGCGGATGGGATTGAGGATGAGAAAAAGGATGGAAGTGTTTCATACCTTCTGAGTCTTGACAAGGACCAGCTGACGCGGGATGAGAGAAACGGCGTCTGCGGGACGCTGATCCGGTGCGGGCATTTCAGCGAGGCGTATGAGATGGTGTGCCGGTATGGTCTGGAAGGTCTGCCGGTCAATCTGCTGCTGCGGCTTTGCGGGAGAATGCTGCTTCAAAATCTCTTTGACCCGGGATGACCACCTGCTTTATCTGACCTGGTATGTCTTTGAACACGAGAAGCCGGACAGTGTGATTCTCGATTATCTCTGCGAACATTTCAACGGTACGGTGGATCAGATGTACCGCGTCCTGATGCAGGGGCTGCGGCTCCGGGTGGAGACGTACGATCTGGAGGAACGGCTGGTGGCGCAGATGCTCTTTACCGGCAATACAGCAAAGTTAGACCGGGTGTTCGAGCTTTATGCGTCACGCAAGAAAACAGGGGAAATTGTCGTGCGCGCGTATTTCACGGTCAAGAGCGTGGAATATTTTCTGGAAAACCGTCCGACGGACGACAAGGTGTTCGCATTTTGGAGGGTGCTGTGCAGGGAAGCTCTGATCGGGGAGCGGATCCCGGATATTTATCTGCTGGCGCTGACAAAGTATTATGCGACGCTGCCGGAGCTTTCGGAGGAACAGCGGCGCCTGTGCCAGTCGGTGGTGGATGTGCTTTTAGATGCGGGCATGATTTTTGCCTATTTTAAGGATCTGGCGCGGTTTATCCATATCCCGGGCAATATTTTAGATAAAGAAATCATCGAGTATCACGGAAACCGGGCGGTGCGTCCGTATCTGCGGCTGCGGATTCTGCCGCAGGAGGAAGAGTTCCACTATGAGGAAATGCGTCTCGTTTACCGGGATATTTACATTCGTGAAAAGGTAATTTTTGAGGGCGAGACGCTGGAATATCAGATCGAAGAGGAAGAGGACGGCGTCCGGAAGACGAAAGAAAAGGGAGAGATTTCCTGCCGGGAGATTCCGGGACGCAGCCGGGAAAGCCGGTTTGCGGCGCTCAATGAGATGAGTCTTTCTTTAAAAGTAAATAACGAGACGGCGCTTCGGGAAAAGATGCGGGAGTACCAGAAGAGAGATGCGGCGGTAAGCGCACTTTTCCCGATCGCCTGAGGAAAGGGACAGACGGACAAACGATAGATGAATGGACTTATAATTGGCATGGATCTGTGTGATTCATGCACACATATATCCTGTCAGGGTCAGGAGACGATCTGGTCGGTTCCGACCCGGATCGGAAAAGAACCGGATTCGGACGTCTGGCGGGTGGCAGAGGAGAGTGCCGGGGGTGCGTTAGAGGGCATGGTAGTGGAAGATAAGCTGCTTTCCCTGGCGATGAAGGACGGCACCGCCACGATCGACGGTGTCCGCTACGAGGGCTTATATCTGCTGAAAATGTTCCTGAAGCAGGTGCTTGCGATTCCCAGACAGGCGTCCGGAAAAGAAGAGATAGAAAACCTGGTGATCACAGTGCCAAAGCTGGAGGTAAAGCTGGTGGACTGCCTGATGTACTGTGCCGATTTTCTGGAAATCGACCGGAGCCGGGTGCATGTGATCAGTCACGCGGAGAGCTTTGTATATTACGTGATGAGCCAGAAACGGGAAGTCTGGAGCAACCAGGTGGGAATGTTTGAACTTTCGGAGAATGGTCTTCATTATTATGAATTGAGAGTGCAGCGCGGGCTGCGCCAGATGCAGGTGGTCGCGGATCAGGAGGAACTGGAGGAGTCATTCCACTTAAATGTGCTGGACAGCGACGCGGGCATCCAGATGGCAGACCGGATTCTTTCCTCCTGTGCGGAACGGCTGCTGCAGAAGCGCCTGTTTTCAGCGATCATCCTGACCGGCAGGGGATTTGCACAGACGGACTGGGCGACAGATTTTATGCAGCAGATCTGCAAACGGCGCCGGGTGTTTGCGGAGATGGATGTATTTACCCGAGGGGCGCTGATCCGCTCGGAAGATCTCTGTGAAGCGCAGAGTGCGTACCATTTTACCTGTATCTGTGAGGGGCGGCTGAAAACAACGGTTTCCTTTAAAGATTCAGGAGCGTGAAAAAGAGGGACAGCTGGTGCTGGCATCCGCCGGGGACAGCTGGTATGAGAGACGAAAATGACGGCGGAATTTATCGTGTCGGGCACGCCGGAGGTAGAATTTTCACTCCAGCCGCTGGAACCGCGCAAAAAGAAGACGGTGAAGATTCCGCTCGAGGGATTCCCGAAACGCCCGGACCGGACGACCCGGATCGAGATGGCATTTGGATTTACCGGGGAAGACACGATGATCGTCATGATACGTGATTTGGGATTTGGAGAATTGTTTCCGGCGACAAACCGGATGATTAAACAAGAGGTTTCATTATGAGTCTGATACTTTTGCCGGCAGGAGCCGGTTCGACATCCTTTTTACATAGAACGGCTGGGCATCCATATCGCATCATCGCAGGAGCTGTGTTATGTCATTTATCAGAATCCGCTTCTGGTGCTGGATGGATTTGTGGATGACCGCCTGATTGAGTTTATCCGTTCGGAGCTGGGACTTTCGTTTCTGGCCGGCAAACTGGAGGCATGGCAGCGGAGCGGCGAGAGCCAGGACGAGCTGCCGATCGTGATTCTGCAGGAGTGCTGTTATTATACGGCAAAGGAGATTGCGGCATACCGCCAGAAATTGGCGGCATTTCGCAAAATGAATGCGGCGGAGTTCCGGAAGGAGACGGCGGATTACTATTTCCGCCTGCGGCAGTTTGGGACGGCGATCTATTACTACAACCGGATTCTGGAGGACTGGCGGGTCAAATCGCTGACTGACGAATTTACTGCGAAGATCTGGAACAATATCGGGGCGGCGTATGCCGGGATTTTCTGGTTTGAGAAAGCGTTTACCGCTTATGAAATGGCCTACAATTTCGACAAGAGCCCGGAGATGCTGAAGCACCTGTACCAGCTTGCCTTGATTGACCCGAAGCTGGAGCTTAAGGAGCGGCATGCGGCTGCGATGACGCCGGAACAGAAGAAGATCTGGAAACGGGAACTCGACGAGGCGAACCAGACCGCGGAGAAGTGCGGGAATGTCCGCATGGTCGAGACGATGTTTGACCGCAATCCGGTCCGGCGGATGGAGAGTGCGGAAGAACTTTTTAAATGGGTGGAAGCAGGAGTATCGGAGGATGCTCTGATTTTGCCCGCGCCAGATACATCCCTTGGTCATGAGCACCGCGCTTTTTGGTTTTGTAACATTTCTTTACGAAAGGAGTTTTCCTATGCGCCTTCTGATTGTCCGCCATGCGGATCCTGATTACTCAATTGATTCCCTGACCCCGGCTGGCTGGGAGGAAGCAAAGCTTCTGGCAGACCGTCTGGCGCCGATTCCGGTGGCGGCTTATTATGTATCGCCGCTGGGGCGTGCGAAGGACACGGCGTCCCTGACCTTAAAAAAGCCTGCCGCACGGCAGAAACCTGCAGCTGGCTGCGTGAATTTGCCCCGCAGGCGGTACATCCGGGAAAGGATTCCGGGCACTGTGTCTGGGACTGGCTGCCGGATGCGTGGATGGCGGAGCCGAAGTATTTTGATAAGGATCACTGGCATGAAACAGAAATCTTTCAGAACGCCCATGTAAAAAGAAGAGTACGACTGGGTAAATGGAGCGCTTGACCGGCTGCTCAGACGGCACGGATATGTGAGAAATGGACTGTTTTACCGGGCCGTGGCACCGAATGAGGACACGATTGTTTTATTCTGTCATTTTGGCGTCGAGTGCGTCCTGCTTTCCCATCTCTTAAATATCTCTCCGATGCAGCTCTGGCACGGAACCTGTGCGGCGCCGTCGTCGGTGACGGTGCTCTATACAGAAGAGCGCCGCTCCGGCGTCGCATCCTTCCGCATGAGCAGTTTTGGGGATGTTTCTCATCTGTATGCGGGTGGACGCGAGCCGTCGTTTGCGGCGCGGTTCTGTGAGGTGTATACAAGATTTGATCAGCGGCATGACTGATGGATGTTTCTGTTATTATGTATCGCAATCGTTTGAATCAGCCGATAAATAAATTTTGTGTGAGATGCTATTTACTGCTCAGCATCCCAATATTTTTAATCAACACCGAGATTGTCCCGTCCATGTTGGTGATAAACCCACATGGTCGGGATTTCTGTATTCTTCCATCGGGATCGTGATCTCGATGCCGGTGTCAGTGTACAGCTTCTGTTTCTGGAATTTCTTGATCGTTTGCTCATTTTTCGGCGCGACCGTCTCGTAGGAGAGGTTGTAGCGGTCGAGTTTTTTCATCCAGCTCCTCGAGCATCTCCGGGCTGCCGGGAAATACTTTTTCGCGCAGTTCGGACACCTTGATTTCGCCCTGTTCCTCTAATTCATTACAGATAATGTCTTTGATTTCCATCTTTTTCTGTGCATCCTCGTCGCCGTAATATTTTTTGGCAACCTGATCGACGGCGCGGGTGACGATGTCGAGCTTGGATTTCTGGGAGAGCGGGGCGCGGCATTCGAGGAAGAGCTCGGAGAAATAGAAGCATTTTTCGCCGTTGACCTCATATTTTTTCTCAGCCAGAATCAGGGAGCCGTCGGAGAGATCGAGGACAAACGCCTCGGAGAGGCGCTGTCCCTGTCCCGGAAGCAGTGCGCGCTGTAAAATGATCTCGTTGCTGTTGCCGCCGTCTGTTTCTCTGGTCTGATGCGTGTAGGAGGTCTTGTAGTTCATCTTTAAGAATGCCAGATAATCCTTGCCCTTGCAGCCGAACACGGTCATCGCCACATCGGCGGCTGGAATGTCAATATTTGCATTCATGATGTCGTAGAGGCGCTCGGCGAGCTGTTTGCTCGTCTCGACGAAATTGTCCGGGGTGCAGTTTTGCAGCAGCTCTTTGACCTCGGATCCTTCTGCAAATGTACAGTGCTTGACATCGTCACTTTCCGTTATTTTCTCGATATGCGCTTTCAGAAAGTCGGAAAAATCGGGTCCGACCTCCATGCTCTGGTCGGAGAGAACCGGGATTCCCACCGAAGAATCAAGGATGTGCACGATGGCTGCCTTTAAAATCATATCTTCACTTTTCAATGTTATCTTACCTCCAGGTTATAACTTCTTTTGTAGAACCATTCTCGACGCACTCAAAGGAAACGGAGTCGCCCGCCTGCACGAACGGAAGCCGCTCGGAAACGGTGATCGCAGCGGTGTAGACGCTGTCGGTGCGGTCATCGGTCAGCGTGAAATAGTAGTAGGTGTTACCGGAAACGACGACATTCTCGATCGCCTCGACCGTGCCGGAGACATTCTCGCTTGCCGCCGGTTCCTTGGCAGTCGGATCTTCGATTTCCTCCTGTCCCAGCGTCTCACGGTAATTGCGCTTCGCCTCATCGATGGTCTGTCCGGTGCCTACGATCTGGTACTGCTCCACATCCACGAAGGCATACATTTTCACAAGCCCTGCAGCATCTTTTCAGGGAAATGAAATATGCCGGTCGTCCGGAAATATTTAAGAGAAGCGGGAAGGTCGCACTGTAATTTAAGTGCTGCACCTGTCCGCGCGCGGAATCCATTGCGGCGAGCTCGGTGGCACCCGGAACGGTGTAAAATTTCGTTTCTTTCGTCCGCAGGTTGACGAGGACGAAGCCAATGTTCGACTCATCTGAGGTTACAGAGCTCATGCCGGTGTACAGCCACACATCGTCGTCCAGGGCCAGATAGTTGTAGCCGTAGGTCGTCCGGCGTACGCCGCGCTGACCGAAGATGGAGTTTAAATAACCATTCTGGAATCTGCCGTTGTCGTCGAGCTGTTCCATGATGAGGTTCGAATCATAGAGCTGGTCGATCCACTGCGGGACATCTGCTTTGGCGTACCACTTAGATTCGCCGGTCTCAGCATTGACGAGGATCGCGCCGTCGATGTCCTTGCCGTTCCACCAGCCGATCCGGTAGGCGATGGTCGGCGCCACCCAGTATGGGTTTCCATCGTCGTCGATCTCGAAGGAGACCGTCTCAAACATCCGTGTCGGGTAGCAGAAACGGATGTAGCGGTTGATATTGCGGAAGAAATATTCACTGGTGGAATACTTCATGCCGGAGGACAGCCAGACGAGATCGGTATTCTGATCGACCATATTGACAGCAATGTATGCCGGAAGTCCCTTCTTCTGGTTGTAAAGCCATTTGATCGGGTCGGCATAGCGCAAAGGCGTCACGCGGTACGGTGTCCCCTTATAGTTGATCTGTGTGTAATTTTCCTGAATCTCAAACTGGGAGACCAGGTCGGTCATCTCACCGAGCTTTTTGCTTCCGAGCCGGGAGGCGGTGTCCTTATCAACGACCGGGATCTGCGACATGCCAAGCTCTGCGACATCTGAGGCAAAATCGCCCTCGGTAACGGTGATCAGATCGCGGTAGCGGGACGCATTAAAAGCTGGACGCCCGCCGCCGAGGCGATCAGGGAAAAGAAGATCAGGACAGCGATCGCGATCGTGCCATATTTGCACGGGCGTCCCATCGCCTTAAAAACCGGCAAACGGGCTGCCGGAGGCGTCGGCGTACTTGCGCCGCAGAACCATCCGTCCGGTCACAGGATCGCGCACGATCTCAACGCCGCGGTTTTGCTGCACTGTTTTCAGAAATATGAGAATGCTTTCCATAAAGTTGACTGCCAGTACAATCAGAATGCAGATAATCAGGAATACGATGAAATCCTGATCGTGCAGATTGATGGCTGGCATCATGGTGTAGAACACCAGAAAAATAAGGACGGCAGAGAGAAACAGACGCCCAAACGTCGAAGTGAATTTTTTCAAAATAGAACCCTCCTGACTCGTTTTATGATAAAAAAAATAGCTGTTCCCATGAAAAAAAGGATTTCGCTGATTGTAAATGTGATAGAACTCTATTGTATCGCACGACGGGAGATAAAATCAAGCCCGGTAACGGAATTTGCCGTGGCTTCGCATTTAAATACGGCAAATTCCTGGGTTGAAGTCGGGAAAAAACAGTTGTCCTTCCGCCGAAAATATGCTATGATTACTATGTTTATTCAGGAGGTGCGAAGATGATCAAGACGATCCTTACGATCATATTTATTATTATCTGTGTATTCCTGTCGGCGGTAATCCTACTGCAGGAGGGCAAATCGGCAGGTCTGTCCGGTTCCATCGGCGGTATGGCTGACAGCTACTGGGGCAGAAATAAAAAGCCGTTCTATGGAAGGAAAGCTGGAGAAGCTGACCAAATATGCTGCAATTCTGTGGCTGATCCTTGCATTAGTTTTGAATTTGAAATTCCTGTAAGGAACCTTTTAAGAGGCTGTCGCGTGGCAGCGGGATCTGTTTCCTGAATCTGATATTTGCCGGTGGTTTCCGAGCAGATGCAGGGGTGAGAGGCAGAGAGCGCTGGACGTGGCAGCTTTTTTTCATAGGAAATGGTGTCCGGATGTGCCAGGGCACATTCTTTTTTATATGTATGTGAATTAAGAAAGAGAAGTGAGATAAATTTGAACATATTTGATAAAATCATGGGAAAAATAAAGAGAAGCGAGGCTCAGAAATACGCAAAACAGCAGAAGCGCCAGGCGCAGATGCAGAGTGCGGCAGCTTCACAGAAAGAGGAAGGACAGAAAATGCCGGAAAATCGCAGGAGAGAAAGAGAGGCGTTTGAAAAACGTCAGCAGACGGAGATGAAGCTCTCGGATGAGATGCTGGAGACGATCCGGAAAAATGCAGAACAGCGGTTTGCGATGCGAAAAGAAGAAGCGCGGAGAGAGAAAACGTCCGGAGAAAGCCGGGAGAGCAGCGTACAGCGCCAGATTGACGGGGATGGGCTGATCGGCGAGTGGGAAGAGAGGTACGGAAAAAAGAAGAAAAAACCGGAGCGTGCGAAAGGTCCGAAAGAGGAATCGGTGCGCCAGAAAAAGGATAAAGCGGGAAAGAAAGACCGTGATCGGAAGTTTGAGCGTGAGATGGATAAGAAGCGCGAAAAGCGCGGCAAGAAGGAGCGTGAGGATGCTGGCGCTTCCGAGGAGGAGTTTACCCGCCGCTGCAAGATGATTCAGGATGTCATGAATGAACCGGCATACGTGCCGATGAAGCTGAAGGAGCTGGCACTTCTTTTAAATATTCCGAAGGAACAGCGCCGGGAGCTGCAGCGGGTTATCGATCATCTGCTGGAAGAGGGAAAAATCAGCATGTCCCGCAAGGGCAAGCTGGGACGCCCGGAGACATTTTCAGAGGCAGGTATTTATTCGGGACACCCGAAGGGTTTCGGTTTTGTGACAATCGAGGGACGTGAGCAGGATGTGTTCGTTCCGCGTGAAAAAACAAAGGGCGCGATGCACGGCGATAAGGTGCTGGTTGTGATTGAGCAGGAGAGCGACGGCGGACGCAGATCCGAGGGAAGTATCGTGCGGATCCTGGAGCACGCCAATCAGGAGCTGGTCGGTCTGTATGAGAAAAACGGCGGTTTCGGCTTTGTGATCCCGGACAATCCACGGATTTCACGCGACATTTTCATCCCGCAGGGGTGTGACGCGGGCGCAGTGACCGGTCATAAGGTCATCGTGAAGATCAAGGATTACGGAAACGGCCCGGATAAGAAGCCGGAGGGCGGTGATCACCAGCATTCTCGGACATATGAACGATCCGGGAGTCGATATTTTTATCGATCGTGAAAGCATACGGTCTGCCGGAAGAATTTCCGCCGGAGGTCATGGCGCAGCTTGAAGAGATCCCGGATGCCGTCCGCGAGGAGGGGACAAGGCGGGACGCAAGGATCTGCGCGATCTGCCGACAGTTACGATCGATGGTGAGGAAGCGAAGGATCTCGACGATGCGATCACGCTGGAAAAGACGGAGCAGGGTTACCGGCTCGGTGTACATCGCGGATGTGACCCATTATGTCCGCGAGGGCAGTCCGCTTGATCGCGAGGCATTAAAGCGCGGAACGAGCGTGTATCTGACCGACCGCGTCATTCCGATGCTGCCGCATAAACTCTCAAACGGTATCTGTTCCTGAATCAGGGCGAAGATCGCCTGGCGCTGAGCTGTATCATGGAGATCAATGACAAAGGCGTCGTGATCGGACATGAGATTGCAGAGACATTGATCCGCGTCGATCGCCGGATGACGTATACGGCGGTCAATGCGATCATCACGGATGATGATGCAGAGACAAAGGAGAAATATAAGGAATTTGTGGATTTATTCCTGCAAATGAAAGAACTTTCGCAGCTTCTCCGCAAGAGGCGCCAGGAGCGCGGTGCGATTGACTTCGACTTTCCAGAGAGCAAGATTTTACTCGACGCCAAAGGACGCCCGATCGAGATCAAGCCGTATGAGCGCAACGCGGCGACGAAGCTTATCGAGGATTTCATGCTGATGGCAAATGAGACGGTAGCCGAGGACTATTATTGGCAGGAAATGCCGTTCCTCTACCGAATCCATGAGAAACCGGATGAGGAGAAGATGGCGAAACTCGGCACGTTCATCAACAACTTTGGATATACATTGCGGATGCCGGGCGGCGAAGTCCACCCGAAAGAGCTGCAAAAGCTGCTTGAAAAGATCGAGGGCACGCCGGAGGAGGCTTTGCTCAGCCGTCTGACGCTGCGCTCCATGAAACAGGCGAAATATTCGACCTTGAACTCCGGTCATTTTGGATTGGCGGCGAAATACTATACCCATTTCACCTCCCCGATCCGCCGTTACCCGGATCTGCAGATCCACCGGATCATCAAAGAGTGCCTGCACGGCAATATGGATGCGCGAAAAACCGCCCATTTTGAAAAAATCCTGCCGGAAGTGGCAGTCCAGACCTCGGCACTGGAGCGCCGCGCTGACGAAGCCGAACGCGAGACTGATAAGATGAAGAAAGTCCAGTACATGGAACATTACATCGGAGAAGAATTCGAGGGAGTCATTTCCGGTGTCACCAACTGGGGCTTCTATGTCGAGCTACCGAACACGGTGGAAGGATTAGTTCATGTCAATGAACTGCGCGGCGACTATTTCGTATTTGACGAAGCACACTATGAGCTGGTCGGAGAGATGACGAGAAAGACGTACAAGCTCGGTCAGACTATCCGCGTCCGCGTGACTGCGTGCGACCGGTATGCGAGGACGATTGATTTTATGCCGGCGGTGTACTGGAAGTAGAAGGTTGTAAAATAAGATGTAAAAAGTAGAGAGGGAAAGAGGAATTAAAATGGGAGCAGGAATCAAGATGGTGGCGAACAATAAGAAAGCCTACCATGATTATTTTATCGATGATAAATTCGGAAGCCGGGATCGAGCTATTCGGTACCGAGGTTAAATCGATCCGCATGGGTAAATGCAGCATCAAGGAAGCATTTATCAAGATCGAGAGCGACGGTCAGGTGTATGTATTCGGCATGCATATCAGCCCATATGAGAAGGGAAATATCTTTAACAAAGATCCGCTGCGTGTGCGGAAACTTCTTCTCCACAAACTGGAGATCCGCCGCCTGATGTCAAAGATCAAAGAAAAGGGATATACGCTGATGCCGCTGCAGGTTTATTTTAAGGGAAGCCTGGTGAAGGTGCAGATTGGACTTGCAAGAGGTAAGAAGCTGTATGATAAGAGAGACGATCTGGCGAAAAGGACGCGAAGCGGGAGATTGACCGGGCGTTTAAGGCGAGACAGAAATAATGATTATATTTGAAATAAGCGATAAAAAACAGAGCATGTTGTATCTGACAAGATACTTAACGAAAGCGCACAGAGCTGATTATAAGGATGAACTACCAGATGGCATGTTGCCTTATGATTCCGAATGCGGAAATTAAAAGATCTTTTGAAACGATCGTTATCAAATGGTTCGATAACAGCACCAGGAAATGTGATCGGAATGCCCTGTTTGATGCGGTCTGGAACGGTGACAGCGAGGGCATTACAAAGAGATGAATGCTTTGCTGCGGCGCACGATCAGTTACCATGATTATCGGGAAGATTTTTTACCATGCTTTTCTCGCTGGAATCTTTACCGGTGCTGGGTATATGGTGGATTCCAATAAGGAGCATGGAGAGGGGCGCAGTGATGTGGTCGTCTACGATTCCATCAATGCACGGGTTGCAGTCTTTTGAGGCAAAGTATACGAAAAGTCTGGAAAAATTAGAAAGTGAGTGCGATACAGCTCTGTGGCAGATTGATGACAGAATGTATGCGAAGGAGTATGAGGATGACTACGATCAGGTACTCTGCTATGGCATTTCGTTTTTAAGAAACGGTGTATGGTGAAGAAAAAGTAAGGATCTAAGATAACGGTATTAAGGGATATACGGTTCTATCGGAAAATTCGGTAGGACATAAAAGAATAAGAAAATTGGGAAGCAGAGATGAAATCATAAAAAGATCCATCTCTGCTTTTTGTATGTTAAAAAACTAAGTAAGGGCAATTATACACAATTTGAGCATAAAGATAATGTGTATATATACTGTATAGTATTGCAAAATAAATCAAACAATAAAGATTTCGCAGAATACCTAGTTCTGCGAAATCTTTGTTCATATACTATGCTTTAGAGCGAATTCAATAGAAGTTTCTGCCAAGAATCTATTAGGAAATTATTAAGATACGCATTTCTGATCAATTATTTAGCAAATTTCCAATTAATACTATTTAAAAATCAATATTGTCAAAATAAAACTCCTTTTTGTGTCTCTGAAATTTCTCCAAATTTCGCAGAACTAGGTATTCTGCGAAAACTGTAAAAACGAGAGGAAGAAGCTCGGTATGTGGTACGCAGTACAAACGCCTACAGGAAGAGAAGCTGAGATGGCAGAGAAATTGAACCGGGTTTATTCGGGAGAGGCGGATAAGCCCTGTTTTGTGCTGTCTAAAGAACGGTCCTGGCGGATGGGCGGATTTATCACATCGGTGTGGAGCCGATGTTTCCGGGATATATCTTTGTGGATACGGATGATGCGGGAGAACTGGAACAGAAGATAGGAATTTTGGCTGGTTCTGCGAAGCTTCCGCTCGATGAGAAGGCAGTACCGTTGGAAAAGGCGGAGGAAGATTTTCCTGAAACGTCTGCTTCGAGAGGATCCGCAGCATACGGTAAGACGATTTTCGTACAGGTAAACGAGGCGGGAGAGATCGTGTCGGCGGAAGGCATATTGGGAGAGTCGCTGGGACAGATCGTGCGGAAGCGAATCCGGGAAACGGGTTGTGACGCTGGAGATGCCGATGCTGGGAGCAGCACGGCGGGTCGAACTGGCGATCCGTGTAAAAGGCGATGAAAACCGGGAGCAGGTGGCAGGCATATGAGAAGTTTTGATATGAAGTATTCCGTTCTGATGCCTGTTTACCGAAAGGAAAATCCGTTCTATTTTTTACCGGGCGGCGCTCAGCATGATGAAACAGAGTGTTTCCCGGATGAGTTTGTCCTGGTCTGCGATGGTCCGCTGACGGAAGAACTCGATGCAGTAATCAGAAAATTAGAAGAAACATGGTCCGAACAGATAAAAATCGTGCGTCTGCCGGAAAATCGCGGCATAGGACCGGCACTGGCAGCAGGGGTGGAAAGCTGCCGAAATAATCTGATTGCCCGCATGGACAGCGACGATATCGCCTGTCCGGAACGATGTGAAAAGCAGCTGGTGCAGTTCCGAGGCAACCCAGCGCTGGCGCTGGCGAGCGGGGCGATTGCCGAGTTTGAGATGGATTCGCTGGAAAAAGCAGCAAATATGCAGTGGACGATAGATACACCGAAAAGAGCCGGTGAAGATTCCAGAAGATTGTTGTATCACCGGTACCCGGACGCTGCCGTGCGGTTATGAGGAGATTCTTATATTTGCCCGCAGGCGCAACCCGATGAACCACATGGCGGTTATGATGCGGCGGGACGCTGTTTTAGCGGTTGGCAATTATCGTGCCGTGAAGGGCGCCGAAGATTACGAACTATGGGTGCGGATGCTGCAGGCTGGTTATCGGGCGGAAAATCTGCCGGATGTGCTGGTATACGCGAGAACGGGAAATGGCATGATGCAGCGGCGCGGTGGTCTGGCGTATGCGAAAGAAAATATGCGTCTGCAGACCCATTTTATAAAAGTGGATTTTTGACATTTCCTGAATATATAAGTAACTGCGCTGTGCGTGTGGCGGCAAGCCTACTGCCGGTTGGGATTCGCGGCTATTTGTATCAGAAAAAGTTGCGGGAAGGAATGCACGCCTGATAGTTCAGGATAAAAAAGATGAAAGAAAGTAACTGTTTGGTAAGAACCGTACATTTGTACGCGGAGTTTGCCTGTGAGAAAGCAGACAGTTGCGAGAGGATACGATTTTGAGACAATACGAACCATTCAAGAGGCTGTTCCGAATGGGAAGCGCGGTCATTTTGATGGCTGTCCTGACGGGAATTTATGGATGCGTCTGGAACGGTTATTTTAATAAATTAATTGAATTTCCTTTCTGGAGGAGAGGAAACTGGCTGATGATTGCCCTGTATGCGGGACTTTTATTTTTCTTCCTGATGACATACGGGGGATTTCGAATCGGGTATCTGAAAAAGGGAAACCTGCTTTGCTCCCAGATACTGTCGATCGGGCTTTTAAATATTATTACCTATATACAAATCTCATTGCTGGATAAGAAATTTCACGATCCGCGGATTTTGCTGGCGATGACGCTGGTACAGCTTCTGACGGCAATCGTCTGGACATATTTATTTCAGCGGCTGTACCGGCTGCTGTTTCCGCCGAGAAGAATGCTTCTGGTATGCGGCGATCGTCCGGCATTTCATCTGATGGAAAAAATTAATTCGCGCGAGGATAAATATTACCTGGCGAAAGCAATTCATATCCGGGCGGGAATGGAGGCGATCATCCGGGAAGCAGGAGCATTTGACGCCTTGATTATCGGCGATATTCCGGCGAAGGACCGGAATGCACTGTTGAAAAATGTTTTGAAGAGGACATCCGTACCTATACGGTGCCGAAACTTTCAGACATCCTGATACGGACATCGGAAGAACTGGATATTTTCGACAGTCCGCTTCTTCTGTCCAGAAATGAAGGGATTTCCGGGGACAGCGGTTTGTAAAACGGGCGATTGACCTATTGGCTTTTCAGGATTGGGAATCGTTGTTTTATCGCCATTTTTCTGCTGGTGGCGCTGTCGATCTCATCTGACCGACCGGGGACCAGTGTTTTATAAGCAGACGAGGCTGACCGAGGGAGGAAAAGAGTTCCAGATCTGCAAATTCCGAACGATGATCCAGAACGCAGAGGCGAAAACAGGCGCCAGACTGGCGGCTGAAAATGATGACCGGATTCTGCCGGTCGGACACTTCCTCCGCAGAACCTGTCTGGACGAGCTTCCGCAGCTCTTTAATATCTGGAAAGGCGAGATGTCGATCGTGGGACCGCGCCCGGAACGTCCGGAGCTGGCGGCGGAGATAGAGGAAGAGATCCTGAATTTTGCTACCGCCTGAAAATGAAAGCGGGACTGACCGGCTATGCACAGGTTTACGGGAAATACAATACAACTTCCTATGACAAGCTAAAGCTGGATCTGACCTACATACGGAATTATTCCTTGCTTCTGGATCTGAAGCTGATGCTGATGACCCCGAAGATCATGATGTTAAAAAGAAAGTACGGAAGGAGTGGCGGACAATGGAAACGCTTCTGACAGTCGTCATCCCGGCGTATAACGCGGAAAAATATATTAAATACACATTGGACTCTCTCTGTGACGAATGTACAAACAAACGTCTAGTTCTTGAAAAACCTGAAATTTCAGACATGGAGAAAGGAGAGACAGAACCGGATGCGAGATACCAGAAAAATGGGCAGTCGTGCCTGGAAGTGTTGGTGGTAGACGATGGTTCGACAGATCACACCGGAAAAATTGCAGATCAATATGCAAAAATCTATCCCGATACAGTCCGTGTGATTCATAAAGAAAACGGCGGTCACGGTTCCGGCATTAATTGCGGCATCCGGGAGGCGCGCGGCCGGTATCTAAAGATTGTCGATGCCGACGACTGGGTCGAGCCGGAGGCATTTTCAAATTTATTAGATGCATTGGCGCATACCAACGATGATGCGGTGGTCAGCGGCTTTTACTGGCGGTTTGACAATGGAAGCGGGAGGAATCCTCTTTTCCGAGTAAGGCGGAGATGAAAAGAGCCATTCAAGGGCGTGAAATACGGAAAATCATACGTTTTGGATGGTATCGCTGATCAGGTTTATATGAAAATGCATGGGATTACCTGGCGGACAGAGATTTTGAGACAGATGCCGCTTTCGATCGACGAACATTGTTATTACGTCGATGCGGAATACATCCTGTATCCGATTCCGTGGGTGCGGACCGTGTCCTTTCTGCCGGATTTTGTCTACCAGTACCGGATTGGACGTGTAGGTCAGAGTGTCAGCCCGGAAAAATGGTGCAGAACAAGAAAAATTACGACCGGGTGCTGGAATCCCTGTGTGCATTTTATCAGAAATGCCGGAATGGAGATTAATTGCTCCGAGGAAAACTGCGCTATATCGAGAGCGGAATCGCCCGCGTAGCGGCAGGAAGAGTCAAGATCCTTTGAGCCTTCCGGCGGATAAAAGGTGAGAAATCAGCTGGTTTGGTTTGACAAGGAATTATTGGAAAAATATCCGGGAATTTACCATGCAAACCGGAATAAGGCGGTAAAGGCACTCCGGATGAGCCGGTATCGGTTGTATGGGGCGGCGGTTTGGGCGCTTAGTAAGATGAATAGGAGCTTTTAAAAATGAGCCGATTTAAAGAACGTTTAAATGGATTATATAATTACAGAAATCTTTTACAGCAATTAGTTGAGCGGGACGTAAAGCTGAAATATAGGAGAAGTTTTCTGGGATATTTGTGGAGTATTTTAAACCCGTTAATGATTATGATGATCATGGTAATTGTCTTTTCGAATATGTTCCGGTTTGATATACAGCATTATCCAGTATATCTGATTATTGGACAGACGGTATTTAATTTTGTATCAGAATCAACGAATCAGGCAATGTGGTCAATCACAGGAAATGCGTCACTTTTAAAGAAAACTTACGTTCCAAAGTATATATTCACACTTTCAAAGGTAACAAGTTCATGTGTTAATATGCTGTTTTCTCTTGGTGCTATGCTGATTGTCCTGTTTGTATGCAGAGTTCCGTTGAACTGGTATATGCTGTTTATTCCAGTTATCATTCTTCAAGTATATGTGTTTAGTACAGGGATTGGTTTGTTCCTATCACAGGCAACTGTATTTTTCAGGGATGTTCAGTATATATATGCTGCATTTATGACAGGCTGGATGTATCTGACTCGATCTTTTATCCAATTAATCAGTTGCCAGATGGATTGAAGTGGGGAATCACGACATTTAATCCGTTGTATTCCTATATTACACAGTTCAGAACGGTCGTTTTGATGCAGCAGCTGCCGGAGTTAGGAATGATTTTACAGGGAATCATAATTGCGATGGCAGTTTTGGTGCTTGGAACGGTATGTTTTATGAAAAATCAGGATCGTTTCATCCTTTATATTTAATTGCTTGAAATAGGAGATATCTGTATGGATACAAATGCATATGCAGTTAAAGCGGAGCACGTTGTGATACGTTTTAATATGGCATCTGAAAAGATTGATAATTTAAAAGAATATTTTATTAAGCTTGTAAAACGTGAGTTGATGTTTAAAGAATTTCTGGCGCTAAACGATGTGTCATTTGAGGTAAAAAGGGAGAAGCCTGGGGATTATTGGCGTAAATGGTTCGGGAAAATCCACTTTATTAAAGGCGATCTGTGGAATCTTAAAGCCATATAAAGGGAAAAAATTACGGTGAATGGAAGCATTGCACCGTTAATTGAGCTGGGAGCAGGTTTTGATGGAGATTTGACAGCGCGAGAGAATATTTTTCTGAATGGAGCTGTTCTGGGGCATGATAAAAATTTATGGAGGAGCATTTTGACGAGATTGTAGAATTTGCAGAATTGCAGGATTTTTGGATATGCCGATTAAAAACTACTCGTCCGGTATGGCGGCGAGACTAGGATTTGCGATAGCGACGATTGTAAACCAGATATTTTGATCTGTGATGAGGTTCTTTCAGTAGGTGATTATGCATTTTCAGAAGAAATGTGAAAAACGCATGAATGAAATGCGGGCAGGCGGAACAACGCTTCTTTACGTATCACATTCGATTGAGTCGGTACAGCAGATCTGCGATCATGCGCTCTGGCTGCAAAAGGGAGTTGTAAAAGGCATCGGGGAAGTCGACGATAGCAAAGCAGTATATGGACAGTCTGGCATAGATAATTGTAAACGAAGAATGAAGAGGTTCGAATGAGTGGTGTAAAGATTCTGGTGGTCTGTCATAAGAATACAGCGCTGTTAAAAAGTAAGATTCTTCTGCCGATTCAGGTAGGGACAGCCCTTGGCAAAGAAAAGCTGGAGAATATGCTTGCGGACGATACAGGAGAGAAAATATATCAGAAAAAATCCGATGTATTGTGAACTGACGGCGCAGTACTGGGCATGGAAAAATCTGGAGGCAGATTATTATGGATTTTTCCATTACCGGAGATATTTGAATTTTCAGACAGGAAATATAAGTAAGACCGCTGGGGAAATGTTTGGGAGGATGCATTATCAGAGGCAATGAAGAAAAATATTCTCTATCTGATGACAAAATAGAAACACTGGTTAGGGACTATGATCTGATTATTTCGGAAGAAAAAAATGTAGTTTCGATGCCGGGAAAGGCCGCCAATGTATATGAGCAGTATAAATATGGGGATTCTCTGCATATTGAAAGATCTGGAATGCATATCTGCTATTGTAAAAAGAAAAATATCCTGATTATGCAGAAGATCTGGATAGTGTATTTAAAGGGAAAATATACGTGTTTCTGCAATATGTATATTATGAAGAAAGAGCTGTTCCACGAATATATGGAATGGCTGTTCAGCATATTATTTGAATTCGAAAAAGAGCAGATATGCACGATTATTCCGTGGAAGGAAGGAGAACACCGGGACATCTGGGAGAACGGCTACTTACTCTTTATTATATACATCTAAAAAGGACTAGAAATTTAAAAATAAAATCTTTACAGACGGTTATCGTCTTTCATACAGAACAAAACGACCGGTCTCTGTGCTACCGGCGTTTGAAGAACAAAAATATTGCAGTCGCATTTGCGTGTAACGATAAATTTGTTCCATATATGGCAACTTTGCTGGTAAGTATATGTGAATGCTCCAGCAGTAAATACAATTATGACATCCTTATATTGACACAAAATATATCGGAAAAAAGAATAAAGAGATCCTGGAAAAATGATAAAGAATAGGAGTAATTTCAGTATTCGTTATCTGGATCCAACGTCGTATACAGGGATG
>VOFH01000801.1_pt1 | contig 77966 bp, 135 predicted proteins | sample 5384091 | NCBI WGS metagenome assembly VOFH01 (sample SAMN12384727, study PRJNA508395) | human gut metagenome | isolation source: healthy gut G | host: Homo sapiens
GGAGTACATCAAATGAAAGAGATAGTATATGCTTTTTAAAATATTTCAGCTATCTTTTCTTTGCTTATAAATAAAATTTTTTCTTATAGCTGTTTAAAAAGTAATATTGCGAAGATTAATCCCTACAATATCACATAAATCTAATGTCTTAGAGCTTTCTATCAACATCTTTTTTTTCGTTGCCGCATTGTCATAATTAAATAATCAACCACAAACAAGAATATAAAAAGTAATATTAATATCCTGCCTGTACGCAAAAGAAATTGCACATTCTCCTTGATCAGATCGCCAGACTTAATCATACTCACGAACAGACATATCATTACAAAATTAAGGTGCATATGGCGACAATTAATCTGATGGTCGGCGGCTTCAATTTCCTATTCATATCTACATCGGAATCCCCGATACATAGGAGCAACTTGTTTTACCCAATACATATCCACTATTTTTCCCTCCGTTTCTCCAATTCCATGCGACCTGTATCCGAGCAAAATTTTGTTTAAAGTTAACATAAAATGCATTCCAGGTGTTCTTCTTTATTATAGCATAAATAACATTGATAAAGTATATCGATGTCCCTACACCTAGTATAGGTGACTTGTATGCCGCACATACCGAAAGCATATTTGTATAGAAATATCCTAAAGTTCCCAGTTCTGCGTAACGATCTTTCATAGTTTTTACCTGATCTTTTTAGTCAGATAATAGTAACTATATTTTGTAGGGTGTACTGTTGGATCTGCAGTAATTGGAAATTCGCTATTTTCATCAAACTCTACTGTTTGCAATAAAGTATTCTCTCTAATTATGTACTCGGTTTTTACTTGCTCACCCTTGGCATCTTTTGCCCAAGCCGGCTCAATTGTGCTGACAATATCGCCATTTTGATTTAGGATAAAAACAGCACCACAATCATATTCATCATATTCATCATGTAAATCATAATCTTTAACCATTTTATAGCCGTCAGGCATATTGAAATTGTATAAATATTGTGTCGGGGCAGTTTCATTCTTTATTGTAACTAACGTTCTTAATGAGTTGAGAACCTCATTCTCTTCGAAGTTCTCTAAAAACTTGTGTAGTTACAACTACTGAATCATTGGGTGAACCATACACAACAGATCCATTGTCAGCTAATACCCCTTTTGACTTTTCAACTTCTTTTGGTAAGGTCATCTTTATTTCAGAACCTGCGTCATTCAAAGTAACACTAACAAAGGAACTTCCACGCTTAGGCAATTTAAACTTTCATTGGAATTTGATATAACATATGCATTTGTACTGTTTTTAATTGCGTCATCTATTTTGCTGTTATTCAGATACTTTTCGCTACGCACTGCTTCCTGATTAACTATTCTTTGAACAATGCTCTGTGATGATTCATTAATAGTTGCAAACCCAACAGTCGTAGATGTAAAATCATAGTTGCAGATAGAATAGTTCCTATAAGCTTTTTCTTGTTCTCATCTTAAACTTCTTTACGTTTCTAACCAATTCTTTCATTAACTTTATATTTTAAGCGCTTAAAACCCTTTTCACTTAGTAAGATACCTTTTATTCAAGAATGTTTCAATTTTCGATACTTTTTTTGACTCATTTTTAAAACATCTTTTTATAAAAGGTTTCTGTAGTCGTTCCCCTTATCTGTGACTGTATTTATGACAATCTTGGTTCGATTTTTTTTCTTTCCGCGATTTTAAAAACTGCCTGACGGCTTATTCTCCTCGCACCTTTAACAGTCAGAACTGCTGGCTTCTTTATTACTATTTTACTCGATCTATCAGGCCTTCTACTCTTATTTGCAATCGATCAGGTCTCCGAAATTGAAATAACGTCTGATGATATGGAAACTCTTGGTTGGAACTATGCACCGTTTCAACAAGACACACCTTCGCGTCTCTCTTAGCGGACCTCGGTGTGCCCTCCACAATTAGGTCAAAAGCTTATTGGGCACTCGATTGGAAATGTAACCGAAGCAGCTTTCACTCACCTCGATATGAGTGGTTTACTCAATGCAGTTAACAAATTAGAATGCTTTATCGAGTAGCTGCTAAATAATTTACTTCGAGAGTAAAAATAAAAGTATATCAAAAAAACTTGGGGTTTTTATTTGTTGCAAGTACGTTGCTAGTAAACAGCATTTTAACAATTCTTGCAGATTTTTATAAAACAAAAACCCCTGCAATTGCAAGGGTTTTGAATCTTTTGAAGTTTGTAAGATTGTTTTGAAAACAGTCTCGATTAACGCTTGGAGAACTGTGAAGCTCTTCTTGCTTTCTTTTAATCCGTACTTCTTTCTTTCCTTCATTCTGGAGTCTCTTGTCAAGAATCCTGCAGCCTTCAGTGGCGCTCTGTAAGCGTCTCTGTCTGCCTGGCATAAAGCTCTTGAAATTCCGTGTCTCAGGGCACCAGCCTGACCTGTGAATCCGCCGCCTGTTACGGTAGCGATTACGTCAAACTTACCTGGGCATCCAGCGATGTCAAAAGGTCTCTTTACTTCTCTCTTAACGATTTCCATTCCGAAGTAATCTTCTAAGTCTTTCTTGTTTACAGTGATTTTTCCAGTTCCAGGGATTAATCTAACTCTAGCAACTGAATGTTTTCTTCTACCTGTTCCTTGGTATTGTAATTTTGCCATGGTCTATTCCTCCCTTTCCCTAAATCTCTAAAGTTTCTGGCTTCTGAGCAGTATGTGCATGTTCAGGTCCAACATAAACTTTTAACTTCTTAAACATCTGTCTGCCAAGCTTTCCATCAGGAAGCATGCCTTTGATCGCGTGCTTGATGATTTCTTCTGGCTTTCTTTCCTGTAATTTCTCGAAAGTCAACTCTCTGAGTCCACCTGGATATCCAGTATGTCTCTTGTAGATTTTTTTCTTTTCTCTTCTTGCCAGTCACTTCAATTTTCTCAGCATTGATTACGATTACATAATCTCCGCAGTCAACGTGCGGCGTATAAATCGGCTTGTTCTTTCCTCTTAAAACGGAAGCTACTTCAGAAGCAAGTCTTCCAAGAGTTTTGCCTTCTGCATCGACGACGTACCATTTACGTTCAATCTCTGCAGGTTTTGCAATGTATGATTTCATTTCCTCTTCCTTTCTACCTACTCGGATCTCTATCGGATCTTTTCGGCGCTGTCTACTGGGATTCCATAGAATCTTTTTCGACATGACTAAAAAACTTTTAGCTTGCAGAGCTGCCGGACTCGTAAAAGTCCTGCCTTACAATTCATCGTTTAAACACAATGCACGACTATTATATAGCAAAATCAAGGTGAATGCAACACTTTTTTTCGCATTCGCCTCTCATATTGACTGACATATTGTCATTCGAACAACGGCGTTGAGAAATATCGTTCTGCCGTATCGGGCAAAATCGTCACCACTGTTTTGCCTTTGCCCAATTTTTTTTAGCCAGCCTAATTGCCGCCGCCACATTGGTTCCGCTGGAAATACCGCACATGAGGCCTTCTTTTGCAGCCAGATCTTTGGCAGTCTGCAGTGCCTCCCCATCCGAAACGATATAGATATCGTCATAAATCTGCTGGTTCAGCACAGCAGGAATGACACCGTCACCGATGCCCATCTGAATATGATTGCTGACCGTACCACCTGCAAGAATCGCCGCATTTTCAGGCTCCACCGCCCAGATTTCAATCTGCGGATTCAGCGCTTTCAGGGTTTCCCCGATGCCTGTGATGGTGCCGCCCGTTCCGATGCCGGAGCAAAATCCATCGATAGGACCTGCCACCTGCTCCAAGATTTCAAGCCCCGTATGATGCCTGTGTACCATAGGGTTTGCTTCGTTTTCAAACTGCTGCGGCACAAATACTTTCGGATTTTCCGCCGCCATCTGGGTCGCTTTCTCGACACATTCTTCAATGCAGTCGCCGATATTGCCCGCATCGTGAACCAGAATGACCGTTGCCCCGTAGTGTTCCACCAACATTCGTCTCTCCTGGCTGACAGAGTCAGGCATGATAATGATGGTTTCGTAGCCCTTTACAGCGCCTACCAAAGCCAGGCCGATACCCTGATTTCCGCTGGTCGGCTCTACGATGACAGAATCCGGTTTTAGGATACCGTCTTCTTCTGCTTTCGTAATCATATTGAAGGCCGTTCTCGTCTTAACAGAGCCGCCCACATTCAGTCCCTCAAATTTTACCAGCACTCTGGCGCCCTCAGGATCTGGCATTTTATTTAACTGAATCATAGGCGTGTGGCCCATGGCTTCCAGCACATTTGATATATCATTGCGTTTCTTCTCCAATCAAAATGATTTAGTCTAACGCATAGTATACCATAAGAGACGTTTTATGTCACCAACCCTGCTCGTACATTTTTGACAGCAGCCAGGAAATATGCTATATTAGACAGGTAAATTACATCAGACAGTTCGTGACCATCCTGTCTATAAAAAAAACTACGGAACCAATATAGACACTTTATTGCGTGCGGTTTCCGTGCGCATTTTTTTGTTCGTCACGAGGAGAGGAGGATAAATGGAGCGTTATTCCATCATCAAAGAAAAAAATCCGCGGGAAATCGTCCTGCTCCGGGGCCGCGGCTGCTCCTGGCGCAGATGCAGATTCTGCGACTATCACCTGGACTTTTGCACCGATGAACTGGCAAACTACCGGTTAAATCTGAAGGAACTGGCAAAGGTCACCGGCGTTTATCAAAAGCTGGAGGTCATCAACTCCGGAAGTTTTCGGAGCTTGATCAGCAGACCATGGATCTGATCCGGAAAATCTGCATCAGCAAAGGCATCAAAGAGATTCACTTCGAATGTCACTGGAAGGACCGATCTGCCATCAAAGCCCTTCGGGCCTCCTTCGCCAGTTTGAACATCCTGGTAAAAGTCAAAATTGGCGTTGAAACCTTTGATGCCCTTTTTCGGGAGAGTTATTTGGACAAGGGCATCACTGCCAGTGATCCGGCTGAAATTGCCGCAGACTTTGACGAATGCTGCCTGCTCTTCGGGCTGCCCGGCCAAAACCGGGAAACCATGGAGCGGGATATCGAGACCGGCCTTACCCACTTTGAACGGGTCTGCATCAACATCATGGTGGAGAATGGCAAACCGATCAAACCTGATCCCGCCGTTATCGAGGTTTTTCTCAAGGAACTGTATCCTAAATATGGGGAATTCCCGTGTGGATATTTTGCTGGAAAATACCGACTTCGGCGTAGGAGGTGAATCCAATGCGTAACGAAATCATCCTGTTCTGCAGCCTGGTCTGTATCTACAGCGCTGTGGTGCTGTTTTACAAATTCTTTTGGCAGAACCGGCCTCTACATGTGGACCGTCATCGCCACCATTTCTGCCAACATCGAAGTCTTGATCCTGGTGGACGCCTTTGGCATGGAGCAGACCTTAGGCAACGTGCTCTTCGCCTCTACATTTTTGGTCACTGATATCCTCAGCGAAACCGAAAGGAAAGAAGTATGCCAACAAGGCAGTCCGCATGGGCATTGTCGTCAGTGTCGCCTTCATTTTAATCAGTCAGTCCTGGTTCCTCTATGAGCCTAACGGCAACGACTGGGCCATGCCAGCCATCAGGTCGGTCTTTTCCAACACGCCGCGCCTCATGCTGGTCAGCATCGCCGTCTACGGCATCGTACAGGTCTTTGACGTCTTCGCCTACCACACGATCTGGAAACATACTACCAAACTCTTCGGCGATGCAAAGAAAGGACTTTGGATCCGCAACAACGGCTCTACCCTGGTATCACAGCTGATGAACACGGTGCTGTTTACCTTCGGAGCCTTTGCAGGTGTACACAGCCTGCCGACTCTAATTAACATCTGCATTTCCAGCTACGTCATCTATATCGTGACTAGTCTTTTTGGATACGCCAGCCGTCTACGTCGCACGTCGCCTGAAGGATCAAAACCGCATAAACGAATAGTATATTCTGTCGTAAAACGAACTAGTCCGAAATCGGACTAGTTCGTTTTGCAAACCATCTATATCTAAGTTCTCGATAATTTCGCCTTTTCGCTGCGAATCTGTTTTGCTTTTCCCTCTCAAAGGAAAACCCACGTCCCTTTACCTCTTTGACACTGTTTATCGTCATAAAGCCTCAGGGTCGAGAGCGAGAATTTCGTTCTGCACCCGATTCAACTCCCGTCCCGAAATTACACACAGCAAGATATCCCGCCTATTTCCCAAATATCCGCTTTCCCATAAAAGACGGTGTTACCGACCACCAACTCCGCCAAACGCCTGCGGATTTCTTCGTACTTTTGGCTGATGATTACCAGCTGTACCGCGCTGCCTCCTGCTACGACTACTTTGTCAGCAACCATAGAATATAGAAACGTCATCATAATGCCCAAAAGCACCTCTTCGCTGCCTTTTGGCAAAAAAGACCTGAGATACCAGAATTGAAAAGTCGATGAGATACATGGGCAGCCCGACTGGAATACCCAGCTTGCGGTTAAAAATAATAGCCACGATATCCGTACCGCCAGTAGACGCCCCCGATTTGATGACAATACCCAGTCCCACTCGATTAGGACGCCGCCATAAATGGCTGCCAGTAAAGCGTTGTCCGTAAGGTCCGCTAAAAATCCAATCTTTCGAAAAAATTGATAAACATCGGATAGGCGAAGGTGCTGACTACAATAGACAGCGCAAATTTCTTTCCCAGCACTGCAAACCCCAGGGCAAAGAGCAGACCATTCACTACCGCTACCGTATAAGACACCGGAATTCCGTAAAAATGCTGTATGAGCCTGCCAATACCTGTAGCGCTACCGATCATGATGCCGTTAGGCAATATAAAGGCTACCACACCAAAAGGCTGCCAGGGCTAAACCCATCAAAATGCCGATATAGTTGATTATAATTTTTTCATTTTCACATTCCTCTCCGTTATAATGCTGTCATGCCAGCAAAAGGGCGCTCCTTTTTCTGCAGGCAATAAATAACACAAAACATTATAGCATTATTTTTGTGCTTTATCAACAATTTATTTGCAATTTTAGGTATATTTTTATGCATTCAAACATTTTTTAGTTCTTTGCTTTAAGAAGCAATCGCATGCAGCGCTGATAAGGTCAGCTTTTACTAAATATAGTTATCCCTCTTGTTCCAGTTTTTACTCATTTGGGTTAGCAATTTGTTTCGCAAAAGGTTGCCAGCAACCTTAATGCATGCAAAAAAAAACGGCACAGCAGGGTTTCTATCACCCCGCCATGCCGGCCATTCTCAAAGCTGTTTATATTATTTTTTTTCCTGCGCGGCCTCCTGTTCAAAATCCGCCCGCACAGACTGGTGAACTTATAGATATACCGGAACAGCGCCTCCGTCGCAATGAGAAATACCACCAACAACATCGCCGCTTGGCCAGAGATACTGTTAATGCCAAACAAATCCGGCATGAAAATCGTACAGAAAGCCATGCCGCAGACCATGATTGTAATCAAGGCAATATGCAGACCGTTGGCAGGTTTCGCGACTTTGCCCAATATCATAAACCGACCAGACCTACCAATATGGTGCAGGCCGTGGAGATACACACCGGATCAATTTCAAATACCTGCCCAAAGACCACCAGGGAACTGACGCTGATAAAGGTGGTGATTCCCGCCGGTGTAGCCATCTTAAAGACGTTGCCGAAGAAGGTGCCTTTGATCAAGTTGGTGTTAGGTTCCAAGGAAAGCACGAAGGACGGCATTCCGATGGTGAACATACTGATCAAAGTAATCTGCGACGGTTTTAACGGGTAAGACAGTACACTAATCATAGAGAATAGAGCCAGCAGCAGGGAAAAATATTTTTCGTCAAAAACAAGCTGGCTGTCTTTTTCTATATTGTTTACTACCCGCCTGCCTTCACCGACGACCGAAGGCATCTTTGAAAAGTCAGAATCCAGCAGCACCAGCTGGGCCGCATTAGAGGCCGCCTCACTGCCAGACGCCATGGCGATGGAACAATCGGCATCGCGCAGAGCCAGAATATCGTTGACGCCGTCGCCAGTCATTCCCACCGTCCTGCCCTGTTTCTTTAATGCTTTGACAAACTGACGCTTTTGCTCCGGCGTCACTCTGCCAAAGACCGTATATCGTTCCACGGTTTCATAAATCGCCCGCTGATTGACCAACTGCCTCGCATCAATATACATATCCGCGTCCTGATTCCAGCTTGCAGCGCAACGTTGGAAACTGTAACCGATTATCACCTGAGATTACTTTGATATCTACGCCATTATCCGCAAAATATTCAAAAGTTTCCGGCGCCGATTTTCGTATTGATTGGTCAGGTAAACCAAAGCCAACAGCTGTGCCTGTCCCTGGAGAGGCTGGCCTTCCGGCACGTCCGCGACCTTAGCAAAAGCCAGAACACGATAGCCCTGTTCACCGATACTGTTAATCTGCTCTTCAAATTGGTCAAATCCCTCCCGCAGAACAAACTCCGGCGCACCCAGCACGAAATTGCCGTCGCTGTAGCTGGCTCCGCAGTACTTGTATTTTGATGAAAAGGGGCAGATCGTATTAGGATGTCTCCCGCTAGTCTTATCAAAATAGGCTTGCAGTGCAGCCATGGTAATGTTATCGGAATTCTGACTTTGCGCCATATCGCCAATGAGCAATGCCATCTCTTCTTTGCTGATACCGTCGTAAATCAGGTCAAAACTATCCACTTTCATCTCATTTTCCGTGATGGTTCCCGTCTTGTCCACACACAAGACGTCAACTCTGGCCAAGGTTTCGATGCACCGCATGTTCTGAACCAGTACGTCTTTTTCGAGCCAAACGCATTGCACTGACAACCATAGCAATACTAGCCGTCATATATAGCCCCTCCGGAATCATTCCCAGAACGGCGGCAACCATGGAGGTTACACTTTCAGAAAAGCTGTCGTTCAGAATATAGCACTGCTGCACGAACAAGATAATACCCACAGGTATGATGATGATTCCAACGGCTTTGACAAGTCTGTCCAAAGATTTAATCATCTCCGACTGCTCGCCGCCTTTATCTTTTGTGGCCTCGATAGTCAGTTTTGATATGTAAGAATCACGCCCAACCGCGGTCAGAACTGCCGCACATTCGCCAGACACGACAAAACTGCCTGACAAAGCTGCGCATCCTGGCCTTTCGTGATTTCATCAGCTTCACCGGTAATCAGTGCTTCATTGACCTGAATGCTGCCGCTGACCACCTTTGCGTCAGCCGGAATCTGGCTTCCTGCCCGCAAAATCACACAGTCAGACAAGACCAGTTCCTCCACCGCTACAGTAGTCTCTTTGCCGTCCCTTATCACGTGAGCCTTGGGCATCTTCAGAAGTTTCAGTTTATCCAAAGTATTCTTTGATTTGATTTCCTGTGCAATACCGATTGCCGTATTGGCTAATACGATGAGCATAAAGGAAAGATCCTTAAAAGGAGCCTACCACGATCAGGAGCACCGCAAGGACGGTGAAAATCAAGTTGAAATAGGTAAATACGTTATCTTTGACAATTTCTTTGACTGTCCGGGTCGACGAGTTGACCTGCTCATTGCCAAGGCCCTGCTGCCGCCGGTCCGCTGCTTCTCTGTTTGTTAATCCCAACATTTTGCCTGTCTCCTTTTTGTTTATTGTCTTATTTTATCATAAAATTCTCCAAGATTAAACAGGGATTTCCACATCGACGCTAAACCAATTGTCTGAATCCTCAAAGATGGATACAGAAATTCGTCTATAGCGCAATTTTATGTACAGAAAAAAAACGGGCCGCTTTTGCAGACGGCCCGCTCTATTGATACGATTATTTTATTACGATCTTGTGGAACTTTTTGCCCTTTTTGAATCAAAATTTCTCCATCCCGGAACATATCTTTGGTTACGTTCTGCTTTGGATTTGTTACCTTCTCGCCATTGACAGAAAGCCCTCCCTGTTCGATGGTTCTGAAACCTTCTCCATTACTTGGCACCAGACCCAGTTCTTTAATCAAGGAGACCAGACCTTTTCCTTCGCCTTCAAAGGCGGCAGCAGCCATCTCTGTCGTCGGAATGTTCGCTGCATCTCCGCCGCCGCCAAAGCAGCTCTCGCGCCTTCCAGCGCTTTTTTCGGCTTCTTCTTGGCCATGAACTAGTTTAGTCACTTCGTAAGCGAGAATTTCCTTTGCTTCGTTAATTTCTGCGCCTTCCAGAGAAGATAGTCGCTTCACTTCCTCCATCGGCAGAAAGGTAAGCATTCTCAGGCACTTATTCACATCGGCATCCGCCACGTTTCTCCAGTACTGGAAGAACTCGTATGGGGGAAACTCGATCCGCAGAAAGCCACAAAGCTCCGTTCATGGTCTTGCCCATCTTCTGGCCTTCGCTGTTGGTGAGCAGCGCAAAGGTCATACCCTCTACATTGATATCACACCATTTTCTGGACAATCTCTTGCCTGCCAGAATGTTAGACCACTGGTCGTTGCCGCCGAACTGCATCTTGACACCGAAGTCTCTCGCCATGACGGTGAAGTCATAGCCCTGCATCAGCATATAGTTAAATTCGAAGAAGGACAATCCGTCCGCCATTCTCTGTTTAAAGCATTCTGCTCTCAGCATTTCGTTTACATTAAAGTGAGTTCCCACTTCTCTTACAAACTCTACGTAATTCAGAGGTCTCAGCCACGAAGCGTTATTGACGCTGATCGCTTTGCCTGGGATCGGATCTCTGTTTTGATGTCCCGGAGAGTAGACACCTTCGTTTCCTTCATACTTCCACTCGTCGTCAAAATCGAGGAACTGATCAAACAGTTTCTTGAACGCGTTGCAGTTGTTGTCGATGGTTTCTACCGTCATCATCTGACGCATATCCTGTCTTCCCTGACGGGTCGCCGACCATGCCGGTACCGCCTCCCAGAAGAACTACCGGAGTATGGCCGTACTTCTGCATATACATCATGATGATTACCTGCATAAAGTGGCCCACATGCAAGCAATCGGCTGTAGGGTCAAAACCAATATAGAACTTGATCTTTTCTTTTTCCCAAAAGCTCTCTGACGGCTTGTTCATCGGTTACCTGTTCAATAAAAACCTCTCTCTTTTAGGACGTCATAAACATTGTCGTACTTACTTACGTTATCCGGTATAAAGTTTTTCATCTATCTTTCCTCTTTCTATAATATATTTTCTCTAATGAAGAACGCTGAAAATTTTGATTGTGGCTAGGCGCCGCAGTAAGTGCGCCTCGGAGCGTACAACTAGTACGAGAGCTCCGTTTACGCCGCGGTAAAAATCATCTAATCAAAGATTTGGGTTTTCCTCGCATGAGGCCTGCCAACAATTTTTTTTTCAGAAATTGGGCCAGGGCTCCAACGACGCCACAGATAAATTTAACAAGTTCTTTTTTTTATTTGGTGCCGTACAGCCGATCCCCCTGCATCCCCCAGTCCTGGGACAATGTAGGCATTTTCATTGAGTCTTTCATCTTTGGCCGCAATGTAGATGTCTACGTCTGGATGCGCTTTCTGCAGTGCTTCAATTCCTTCCGGTGCAGCGATAAGGCACATAAATGTGATGTTGGTGCCGCCTCTCTGTTTTATGAAGTCAATCGCAGCGACTGCGCTGCCTCCAGTTGCCAGCATGGGATCTACGACAAAGATCTGCCGCTTTTCTATATCTTTGGAAGCTTGCAATAATATTCGACAGGTTCATGGGTATCCGGGTCTCTATATAAGCCGACATGTCCAACTTTTGCATTGGGCACCAACTCCAGCATTCCATCAACAAATCCCAGTCCCGCTCTTAAAATCGGGATAATGGCGATATCTTCCCCTTTCAGCATATTAACCTTCGTCTTACAGATAGGCGTTTCAATTTCAACCTCTTCCAGGGGAAGATTCCTGGTCGCTTCAAAACCCATAAGCAAGGCAATTTCTCTTGCCAGCTCTCTGAAATCTTTGACGCTGGTGTTGGTCTGTCTCATCAACGCTACTTTGTGCTGAATTAATGGATGGTCGAATACATATACTTTGCTCATTACATTTCCTCCAATATCGTTACATTTCATCTAGCATGTCTGTTCTTCTCTTGTGGCGTCCGCCTTCAAACTCTGTATCCAGCCAGTGTCGGTAATTTTGATGGACAGTTCTGCATCAGTCGTTCTTCCGCCTAGAGCCAGCATGTTGGCATCGTTGTGCTTTTTCGTCAATTCTGCCATTTCTACAGAAGTGCACAAACCGCAGCGAATCCCTTTTACTTTGTTGGCGGCTATAGAAATGCCGATTCCTGTACCGCAGATGACGATGCCCAGGTCCGCTTTGCCGCTGGCAACTGCTTCTCCACAGGCTTTTCCATAGATGGGATAATCCACGGACTCTTCGGAATGCGTTCCGAGGTCCACTACTTTATATCCCCTTTCTATCAGATGTTCTTTTACTATTTTCTTCAGTGCCAATCCACCGTGGTCATTTGCCATTGCTATAATCATAACAAATTCCTTTCAAACTTTTCTTATATTATACCCTGCTGATTTTAACATTCTGTTCATGACGGAAAAACCGACGCCCTCTTCTTTCAGGGCGGCAGCCAGAATCACGTCGGCGCCTTCTCTGTCAGCTTCTCGCAGTTTTGCGAAAAAACGATGAGCGGCAGCCTTGTGTTCTGCATCATCAAAGAGGATTACGCAGACCTTCTGTCCTAATGCCTCCCGCTCAACCCGCTCACGATCGATGGCGGCTTCGACAGCTTCCATTCTCCCTTCATAAACGATCATCTGCGCCTTAGGCGCATAATGCTTATATTTCATCCCTGGCGCTTTCGGCCGAAAGTCTTCGTTGTTAAACTTGTCCGGCCGTTTGTTCAGAGTCGGATCGAGAAGGACTTTCTTGCCCAAAGCCGTTTCCAAATCTTCTTTCTTTATAATGCCCGGACTTAGAATCATCGGTGTCTGACCTGTCATATCGATAACCGTAGATTCAATGCCAAATTTGCAATCATCACTGCAGATGATGGCATCGACCCGTCCTGCTAAAATCGTCAATAACATGCTGGGCTGCTGTCGGGCTTGGTTTGCCAGAAAGGTTAGCGCTAGGCGCCGCAATGGGACATCTCGCTTCTGCTATCAGTTTCAATGCCACAGGATGATCGGGCATCCTGATACCGACAGTATCCAGTCCGCCAGTCGTCACATCTGGTATCACAGAATTCCGTTCTACGATCATGGTCATTGCACCTGGCCAAAATACCTTCATCAGTTTTTCCATATCTCTGGTAATTTGGGGCGTCAATTTCTTCATATCGTCGTATGACGATATATGGACAATCATGGGATTATCGGACGGTCTTCCCTTTGCAGCATAGACTTTGCCTACCGCCTGACTGTTCAAAGCATCAGCCCCCAGTCCATAAACCGTTTCCGTCGGAAAGGCAACTAACCCGCCGCCAGCGATAATCTTCGCGGCCTCTTCTATCTCTTCAGTTGTATCATTCAGTATCTTTGTTTTCATAATTTTCTATTCTTGGACTTCCGCGGAAAACTTTAACCAGCTTTCATTAAATGACGCAGGACTTTTTTGTCTAGTGCACAGCTTTCAAGGCAAAGACGAATGCGCGTACTTGAAGTGCGTAATTGAGTCTGCAGCCGAAGAAAGCGAAGCAATAGGCAAAAAGAGCCAGTCATTAGAAGTTCTTCATCTTCTCCGCCTGATCGCTGGTAATCAATCCGTCGATGATCTCATCCAGCTCTCCGTCCAGGATGGCGCCCAGCTTATATAACGTCATACCGATTCTGTGTTCCGGATACTCTTCCCTGTGGGAAGTTATAGGTTCTGATTCTCTCGCTTCTGTCACCGGAACCTACCTGACTCTTTCTAGCGGCAGAAATCTCCTTGTTCTGCTCCTGCAGCTTCAAATCGTATAATCTCGATTTGAGAACCTTGAAAGCTTTCTCCTTATTCTTAATCTGTGATTTTTCATCCTGGCAGGTTACGACGAGCCCCTGTCGGTTCATGGGTCAATCTGACTGCGGAGTCCGTGGTATTTACACACTGTCCGCCGTTACCTGACGCCCTGTACACGTCTACTCTGACGTCACTGGGGTTTAAGTCCACTTCTACGTCGTCCACTTCTGGCAGCACCGCAACAGTAGCCGCAGAGGTATGCACTCTGCCTGCGGATTCCGTCTCCGGTACACGCTGTACCCTGTGGACACCGCTTTCATACTTCAGCCTTGAATAAGCGCCCTTGCCCTTAATCAAAACAACGGCTTCTTTGATTCCGCCGATTCCCGTATCATTGATATCCATCAATTCCGTCTTCCATCTATGTCTTTCTGCATATCTCATATACATTCTGAGCAGATCCTGGCCGAACAAAGCCGCTTCTTCGCCGCCCGTACCAGCTCTGACTTCCAGAATTACGTTCTTTTTTCGTCGTTAGGGTCTTTCGGCAGAAGCAAGATCTTCAGTTCACCTTCCAACTCTTCAATTCTGTCCTCCAGCTCATTGACCTCCATCTTGGCAAGGTCTCTCATTTCCTCGTCAGTTTCATTCTCTACGATGTCCTTGGCGTCTTTGAGTTCCTCTTTGGCTTTCTTATATTCCTCGTATTCTTTTTACGATGGGTTCCATTTCTCCCATTTCCTTAATATGCTTCTGCCACAGCGGCTGGTCATTGATCACTTCCGGATCAGAAACCTTCAAGGACAATTCTTTTGTATTTTTTTCAACAATGAAATCTAACTTATCAAACATTTATATCTCCTCAATTTTTAATAATTTACAATTTTATATGACAAAAATACAGCTAAACGGAAGCTCGCGCTTATCAATTTGGATGAAATGTTATCTAATTGTATAGTATACCATAAATTCTCATATTAAAAAACCGGAAATTAAAATTTCCGGTTTAAGCTTCTGATTATTAGTCAATGTGATACTTGTTTTGAACTTTTCAACACGTCCACCACGGTTGATGAACTTCTGCTGACCTGTAAAGAACGGATGACATGCTGAGCAAACATCAAGTCTCATTTCTTCTTTTGTTGACTTTGTAACAAAAGAATTACCACATGCGCAAGTTACTTTACATTCCTTATAATCAGGATGGATTCCTTCCTTCATGCTTTACCTCTTTCCTGCTCAGGCACACACCTTTGCATAATTTTTTTGCTGAATCTAATACAGCTTTTATACTATATCATACTTGTCTGTCAGAAACAAGCTTTTTTTTTTGCCTACAATTATTTTTTCTTTGCTCACTAAGCTTTTCGGTTAGCAATGTTAGACCACTTTGTATAGATTTTTTACCATCTACGCTGCGAACACCACGTATCTTGTAGTAATATCTAGTGCCCTTTTTGATTGACTTTGTATTGATATATGTGTTGACTTTTCCAATTTTTGTCTGGTAAATTGCCTTAGTTCCATATCCCGTAGTCCGTTTCTTCGAGCGAAAAACTTGATAGTAGTCCACCCTATATCCTTTAGATTTCCTCCAGGTTACCTTAACCCCTCTTTTGGCATAAGAGGCATTCACATCGATCTTGGTCGCCTGTACGCCATTTTTTGATTTTCTCTCGCTGTGTCTCATTGCCAGTGGCAGGTGGGTTTAAATCCACCGTCTCTCCAATTTTTGAAAAAACGACCTGTATAACGTCTCCTTCTGAGATATTCAGCCGCGTTGTCACTGCTACTGAAACCCCATTTACGATTATTGCCTGTGTATAATACCCCTCTTCAGGGTGGATGGATAATAGATTAGTATCCTCCAAATCAATTGAACCGCCAACATCGTTTATCACATCAAGGGTGTAGTTACACTGTTCTCCTGGTGAAATTCTTTCTTGTAGTATACTTTATAAAAGTCGTGATCTGTTACAGGAAATGTTACTGTGCCATCCTCATTAGAAACGCAGACGAAATCCCTGCCCTCTTTATCATGCGAGGTTGCGCGGCAAGTCAAAGGTTTGTTTGCAATTCCCCCTTTGGCACTACGGTAAACGTGGCATTTTCTTCAAGAAAATCAAAGGAAGTAACAACATTTCCTTCCAAGTCTTCTGCCTTAATGGTTATCGTATACCGATTCTCAGCAAAATTTTGCACTCAATTTGCATCATAACCGCCCGATAACGATATTCGTCGAACAGTTTTCTTGCTCCAAGACCGGTAAGACGAAAATATCCTGCATCAGTGAGTATGCCAAAAGAATTCATTTTTCCCCCTGTCTCCAAGAGGTAATTCCGTAACATCAAATTTAAGATCTGAGATATGAACATCTCCATCTTTACTCGTCACATCAATATAAAACTCATCAGCACCCACATCATAAGAACGTAATGCGAGGTCATAAAGACTGTCTGCAGTTATTTTACACGTTCTGATTTTCGAGCCTTCTGGAGCGTATACTGTCTGCGACCAATTAGGATAAGCTCTGATTCTTTTTTGCTACAGGCCCCGGAACGATTGCATTAGTATTTGTGGTACCTGTTTCCTCCGCCAAAGCCGTTGCAGGAAGAGCAATCCCGCCCAATAATATGCATATAATCATTGTAATCACAATTAGCTTATTCTTACCAGTATGTTTTTACCATAGTCCCTCCTCATTTTTTCCCAGCCAGTGTTGTGACGACAATTCGGTCCCGGCCGGCAAGATCCTTATGGCAGGTGATTTTCTCGAACTGCTCAGTCTCCTCAATTAGCGCGCTGACCGCATCCTTCTGATCGTGACCGATTTCAAACATCAGGATGCCGGATTTTTTTGAGACATCCCTGCCGCATCCGCGACGATGCCTCTATAGAAATCCAGACCGCCCAGACCGCCGTCCAAAGCCATCATCGGCTCGTGGTCGCGGACTTCTTTCTGCAGCGTCGGTATGACGCTAGTCTTTATGTAAGGCGGATTAGAGATAATCAAATCGAATTTCTTATTTTTGAACTTCCTTTAAACGGCACCAGCAGATTGCCGCACTCAAAACCGACCTTTTTGGCGACACCTAATTTTTCAGCGTTCTCCCGCGCTACTGACAGCGCCTCTTGGCTGATATCCGAACAAGTCACCTTCACGTTGTCGCAGAGACTAGCCAGAGAAAGGCCGATTGCCCGCTGCCACAGCAGAGGTCGAGAACGTCGAATTCCTTCTTTCTTTGGCAGTAAATCTTCTCCGCGCAGCTTGTTTTCTCTGATAATACTAATCGCGTCCTCCACCAGGGTCTCCGTGTCCTGCCGGGGAATCAACACGCTCTCATTGACCTTGAACGTAAGACCCATAAACTCCTGTGTACCGATAATATATTGCACGGGCACGCCGGCGGACCGCTTGTCCAGCAGCTTAAAATACTCATCACAAAGGCTGTCCGGCAGGATTCTTTGATATTCCAGAATCAGTTGGGCGCTGCTCACATTCATCAAAACAATATAGGATTTTGCAGTCGATGGCAGCGTCTGCGATGTGACTCTCCTCAAGCTGTCTTCTGCCGATATTCAAAATTTCTTTTACCGAGAGACTCATCTATTCCTCCACAACTTCGTTCTTACTTTTACGTTCAATCTTTCGTTCTTCAACTAAATTCCCATCAAGGTCGCAGATGCCTTCAAAGTACGGCGTACCGTCAGGAACCATGACCGCCTTTGTCGCCGCGATAGCTACCTCCAGCTGATCGTCGGAAGGTTCCTTGGTCGTCAGCTTCTGCAGGTAAAGTCCCGGCATACTGAGAATTTTGACCAGCCAGTTGTCACTGCGTCCAGCCCACTTAAGAAGTTCATAGGACAGACCTGCAACTAGCGGCACTAAAAGCAGTCTGGAAATGATACGCAGAGCCAAATTCGGCCAGCCTAGAAAGAGGTGCAGCACAAAGCTGATCACCATGACGAAAAGCAGAAAACTAGTTCCACACCGCGGATGCAGAGTATAAAACTGCTGCGCATTCTGCGGCGTCAGTTCCAGATTGTTTTCGAAGCAGTGAATGGTCTTGTGCTCAGCCCCATGATATTGAAACACGGTCTTAATGTCTTTCATCTGGCTGATCAGGGCGATATACACCACAAAGATCACGATACGCATGATTCCTTCCACCAGATTAAACACAAAGTCGCTGTCAATCAAAGGCTTCAGGAAATTCGCCACCACTGTCGGCAGCAGAATGAACATGCCGATGGTCATCGCCAAAGCGAGAATGACAGAGAGATAGATCATGATGTTCCACGTACCCTTCTCCCCGAACTTCTTATTCATCCAGGTCTCCAGCTTGCCCGCTTCCTCTTGTTCCTCTTCCGGCCAGTTAGCTTCAGCACGTCAGCCGAATACATCAAAATACCCGTGCCCTGAACCAGTGATGTGACAAAAAGAGACGACGCCCCTGACAATAGGAATTCTGGTCCACTTTCCCATCTTCTTATTGGGCTGCGTCTTCATGTGTATCTTTCCGTCAGGAAGTCTGACTGCAACGGCCGTTCTTTTCCAGTCCGCGCATCATGATGCCCTCCATGACGGCCTGTCCTCCGACCGGAGTCGGGCAGGCGTCTTTCAAAAAAATCTTGCTTAAATCCATCTTTTTCCCCTATTGCAAAAATATCTTCTTTATGATCTGAACAAAATCACTATTGTTTTTCGTGTGCGCCAGGTTGTCGATGATAGTCTCTGTGACATCCTGGGTCGGACTATTGGCCATTTGGCGCCTCATTGCCCAAATCGCTTCTAATTCATCCTGCGTCATCAAGAGGTCTTCTTTCCTGGTACCTGATTTGTTCAGATCGATAGCCGGGAAGATTCTCTTTTCAGACAGCTTGCGGTCTAAATGAAGCTCCATATTACCTGTACCCTTAAATTCCTCAAATATAACATCGTCCATACGGCTTCCTGTTTCTACCAAGGCTGTCGCCAAAATGGTGATGCTGCCGCCTTCTTCAATATTTCGAGCAGCGCCAAAGAATTTCTTCGGTTTGTGAAGGGCGCCTGGATCGAGTCCGCCCGACAGGGTTCTGCCAGATGACGGTACGACAAGATTGTAGGCTCTGGCGAGTCTTGTGATGCTGTCCAGCAGAATGACCACATCTTTGCCGTGCTCCACCAATCTCTGCGCTCTAGCCAGTACCATCTCTGCAACCTTGACGTGGTGCTGCGGCAGTTCGTCAAAGGTGGAATAGATGACCTCACCTCCGTTGAGAGACCGCTTCATGTCGGTCACTTCTTCTGGTCTTTCGTCGATCAAAAGCACAATCATCTCTGCTTCCGGATGTCGTTTCTCAATACTGTTGGCGACTCGCTTGAGCAAAGTCGTCTTTCCCGCCTTAGGCGGCGCTACAATAACGCCCCTTTGACCTTTTCCGATCGGCGCAATCAAATCAATCAGTCTCATGGACAGATCTCTGGAACCATCCTCTAATGTCAGTCTCTCTCTTGGAAAAATCGGCGTCAAATCCTCAAAATCGGGTCTTCTGATCGCCACCCCGGCTCGTCTCCGTTGACGGTCAAAACATACAGCAGCGCACCAAATCGTTCGCCCTCGTTGGGCAGCCTGAAATCCCCTTGATCTGGTCCCCGTCTTCAGATTAAAACGTCTGATCTGTGTCGGCGATACGTACACATCCTTATCGCTGGTCAAGAAGTTATTAAATCTGAGAAAGCCGAAACCGCCTTCAGCGATTTCCAAAATACCCTCGACTTCTGGACGAGGCTGCTCCTTCTTTTTCTTCTCGCACAGGTCTTTCCCGCTTCTCAGCCTCCTCTTCACAGCAGATAATCTCTTTCTTCTCCTCAGGAGCGTCAGGCTCTTCTATCATACATTCTTTTTTCTTCTTCTAATAGTTCTTCTTTTTTCTTTCTTGGCATCTTCATTGCAGGCACCAAAACAGCGCCCTTTCCTTTCTATGTAATTTCTAATGAATTTTGTCTTTTTAATCTCTTTGGGAATTCTCTCTGGATATGAGGACAGCGCCTCATACATTTGAAAACAACTTTTCTAGGACTACAAATCTTATTCCATTATAATACAACATCTGGAAAAATAAAAGAGGGCTTTTTTGTCGAAAGCCCTTCTTTTCGTGCATTTTATTTATTCTCCAAATATACTGGCAAGCCAATTGTCCACCTTGTCTTCAAAGTCGTCACCCCATTGCTCCATCTTCTGTTCATATTGGTCTTCCAATTCCTCCAAACGATTTCTCTACATCTTTAGAAAAATGTTCTGTATTCAGATTGCCCATAAATCCATTGATAAAAGCGTCGCTGATATGAAATATCCACTTATGATCTTCTAGCTTTGCGGATACGGTTACAGCCATGGTTTTATCTCCCTTTGCCGCTTCCAGATATGGCTGCATGCCGTCTTTGTCATCTTCAATGCCAGACAGATCCTTTATCATCTGTTTCAAGCCAGTGTCATCGCTTGCAATCATCTTTTCCATGACGTGAATCATATAATTTCCCGTTACATCTGTCATATCTGTATTTGTAATGGCAAGATAAACTTTCGCCTTATCTCCATTCCGTTTTACATCTTTAATTTCCCAGCACAGGTTCTCTGTAATCGTTTCTGCAAATTTTAAATCAGCTTCATACCGTTTTCCTTTTTACTAAATCTGTCTGCGAGATCCTGTTAAACACGCGATATTCTTCTGCCGTAGTAAATCCCAGCCAGCTTCTGTCCCTGCTCACTAAATTATCCGTGCAGTCATTAAAGGCCTCAAGGTCCAGTGATTTCAGGGACTGCATCATACTCTCCGCAGCAGCTCCGGCGATTGATGCCTCATAGCACCTGTCCTCCCGCTGCAACCAGTCAGACACAGGCAGACCATCACTAAGGCAAGTATCCATTTTTTCATGTTGTCGTTCCTCCTATCTATTCTGCTGCCATCATTATATTTCTTGATTTCAGCAGGAACAACAGCCATGACACAAATCGACGGTCAGATTGCAAAAACAGACGGCAGCATCGCCGAAAAAGTGAACCATCCGTTTCTGCATTGTAACGTGCTGGTTCCATTGTATTCTCTATCACAGAATTTATGTTGTGCAGCCCGACCCCATGCCTTTCACGATTCTTTTTCGTTGTCAATACGGTTTTGTCCTTTATCTCAACCGCCTCTTCTACCGGGTTTCGTACGGATAAAATCAATTGTCCTTCTTCTAATATCATCTTGAATTGAATGATTTTGTTATCTTTTAATCTATCGCAGGCCTCGATAGCGTTGTCAAGCAGGTTGACTAGAAGGGTGACAATATCCTCTTCCTCCAGGTTCAGCGAGGATAAGTCTCCTATTTTCATAACCAAAGCGATTCCTTTTTTCTGCGCATACTGATATTTCTGATTCAATACCACATTGACCACATTGTGATTCGTGTTGATCGTGTTCGTATGCTGCTGTAACCCGCCTGTCAGTTTTTTTTACATAGCAGAGGGTTTCTTCCGTCTGCCCCTCCTCTAGCAGGGCCTTGAATACACAGGAGTTGATTTTTGTAATCGTGCAAATATTTTCGCTGCTGGTCAAAGCTGGTCTGCATGCTCTATATAGGTTCATCTGACTCAAGTTTCGTTCCTGGCTCAATCGCATTTTCTGCATTTCAGCTTCTTTCTCAAGAAGATTTCCAATAAAATAAATGGCGAGGATATTGATGATGTTCAAAGCTCAACAGCTACAACAATTGCATTCCTGTTTATATTGACATCACCCCACAGCATGATTGTGATGGACATGATGACAATCAGGCTGAAAATAGGAAAGTAACCGAAGCGAACCCATTTTGTATCTGCCAATGAGTCCATCCTCCCTTTATATTGATGATGAAATAACACAATCAGACAGAGAAACAGGATATCTGCAATGTCTTCCTGAAAATCAAAGATTAACATCCTTTCCAGAGAAAGCGCATAGACACAGGCCAGAACCAGGGTGTTGGTAATCCAGAACAGCGCACAAAATAGCACCGATAGAATCACATTTTTGCATGACTCTGATCTTGTAATATATCTGTGTAATAATGCTGATCGCTAAGATCAGCCGCAGCGCTTGAAATATGTATGGCGGCACTTCACTAAAGGAGATGATCATAAAAGCAGACACAAAGGCTGGAATTATCGTTTTTCAATCCAGCGGTGTTCCCACTTCCGCAGGGGAATAAGTGTTTCGAAGAACAGTTTACAGCTAAAGCTCATCACTACCGGAAAGAGCCCAGGCATTTGATGACCAATTCCATCACATCGCTCCTTTGTATGCGGCAAAAGCTTCTTTGGCCGCTTGAAATCTGCGCCGCGGAATCGGCAAGCTCTCTCCAGTATCCAGTACCGCTTCATAATTGTTGACTTTGCGAATGTGCTTCAAATTGACAAGATAACTCTTATGAATGCGAAAGAATCCGTACTCTGACAGTTCTTCTTCGATATGATCCAGCTTTGTCGTAAAATTTCGTAGTGGGTAATAGAGACGTCCATATAGTAAAAACTGCTTTTGTGCTTCTTGCTTTCCACATAGAGCAAATTGTCAATATAGATATTCTGTCTGCCCTGCAGAAAGTCAAACCCTACTTGCAGGTGTCTCATCTTTTCTAAAACGGCGTCCATGGATTCTCTGACAGAGATCTCCAACGTATTCTTCATAATATATCGCACCGCATTCACTTTGTACCCTTCCAGTGCATAATCGATAAAAGCGGTCACAAAAATAATATAGGTCGAAGAATAAAAGCGCCTTATCCGCATAGCAGTCTCAATTCCATCCATCTCGTTCATGTTGATATCCAAAAAACAATATCGTATTTTACAAGATTTTCTTGCTGAGAAATAAAAGACTCACCAGACTGAAACAAGACGAGTTCTGCGTTTTAAATTGTGCTCCTGCAAATACGCTTTCAGGAGGTTCTCTATTCTATCTCTATAATATTTTCTCATCGTCACAAATAGCAATTTTCAGCATATCTTTTCCCGTCCTACATTTCTATTTGCTTCCCTATTTGTAAGACAACAAAAACAGTCTATAACTTCTCTATGGTTTCTGCCTCTAATCCGGTAAAGGCTTTGATTTCCTCCAGTGGCTTTGCCCGCTCTTTTTCATCTTTTGGGCGATCTCAATCATGGCGGCATCATACCCTTCATCGCGACCCTGGGTCAGACCATCTTCTTTCGCATATTTGAGCCATGTAGCATTGTCATGCTCGGCCTTAATCTGACGTTCTAACATTTCTCTGGCTATATCGTCTTCTGTCAATTTCTTGAAAACATATTCAGACATGTTAACAGCCTCCTCTCCTGTTTCCAGCAGTTTGTTCACATAGTCTTCTCTTGTCCCCGTCACCGGCAAACCGGATATAGGCGCATAAACACTCCAGTGGTGTCATATCTGCAGGGTCTTTCTTCCCATCTATCTTTCCCAACTCTAAGAAATGGATTGACAGCTTGTCCGTCAATGTAAAATGCGCTTGTTTCTCCTGCATCAAAAACTCTGTATGCAGACATTGTACCTGCGGAAAAATCACTCCGTCGATAAAAGAAATGACTATGCTTTTCTTCATTTTATCATAGTCTTCTCCTGATGCCAATGACGAATTTACAAGACGCGCACCATAAAATAGCGACCTTTCCGGATATGCCCGTGAGGCGCCTTTTGCCGTCCGTTCAGGGGTTTCGGCAGTGCCAGTCAACAAAGTCTCTGCCGCGGAATCGCCTTCAGAAGGGGCAGCACATAACGCTGCATTTCCACATCGATCAGTTCCCCAGAATCAGCCTCAGCCTTCACATCCATGATGGTGCTTTTGTCTCCAGGCTTAAATCCCTTTTTTGGACTGTATTTAAAACGTGAACCTTTACGATTGGATCATCTTTTCGATCCAATATTACGTTGAGCAGCGCGGCTAACGCCCGATTAGATTCTTCTGTATCGGCGCCGTATATCAGATAAAAAAACCAAATCGTTTGTCAGACTAAACTGACTTCTATATGTATTATCAAATAGACTCCCCATTTTCCAGTTCCTCCTTTTTTTGTTATCTTCAAGATAACACCTTTGTATGGGGAAGTCAATAGAATAAAACGTTGAAATTCAAACATTTTGATAGTATTATCGGCACAGTTTTTGCTAATTGGGGAAAATGAAACACACAAAAAGTAGCTGGTGCCACTCCGTTGGGAACTCTTAGGTTCCCTTCGGCGCCTGCTTTAACGGCAGTGCACCCATCTTAGGGCGGCGAGGAGATTCTTCTCTGCGCACCCCACTTTTTATCGAAAAGACGCAATTTCCTATGAATTAAAAAGAGCTGTCCATGCAAATAAGTTATCTGCATAGACAGCTCCATCTCAAAATGTTTTATTCTAATACTAACGACGGGGCGGTATAAACTCTCGCTTTATATTCACTATCCAGAGAATACAGACCTTTTGGATCATGCCCGAATAATTCATATTTGGTAATCATGTCCATTGCAGTCTTTTCTTCCTCACCCTGTTCGTCGACAAACCAGTCGAGAAATTTGACCGTACGATAGTCTTTCGCATCATGTGCCGCGCCATAGATGTTGTTAATCAGTCCTGTAACGTAGCGTTCATGCTCCAATCCCTCTTTTAATGGATCGTCAAAATTCTTTAATTCAGCTTTCGGCTGATTGACGGTCTCAAACACGACTTTGTAATCGTTATTCTGCAGATACTGCATTATAAGCAGCGCGTGATCCATCTCTTCCTTAGCCTGAATCTGATACCAGTTCGCATACCTGTCCAGTCCTTTTTCTTTATAGAAATTGAAAATTCCAAATAAAGATATGCCGAATAAAATTCCTTATTTATCTGTACATTTAGTAAGCTTCCAACTTTTTCGTTTAACATATAATCCCTCCTCAATAGTCTATATTCATAGAATACCCACTTTTATCAAAAAGGTAACTGAAAATTTATCCTACGAGCTTCTGTTTTCGGTGAAAAAACGCTTTTTAAAACCGCCGCGCCCATCCACCCACAGGTTAAACAGCGACGATATCACTGGCAAAGCGACAAAGAAAACAATGGATACTGCCGGCACGAAAATGATACGGCGACGACTGCAATGACAAATAGGAAAAATAGTGAAAATGCAATCCAGCTAAAATGTCTTCTTAAATTCTGGTTCTGCAGGCGCCTGCGAAATTCATCAACCCTTTTGTTATCCAACAGGACCGCATTGTGCAGCAGATGAAAGGTGAGGAATACCGCAGCAAACAGCACATCATAGGCGATGGCGGGCAAAACCCGTCCCGGGTTTTCCATAATCCATTTTGTAAACAGTGGCATGAGCGACAGAAAAAGAGATGCAGCAGATTTCGCCACAGCACTTTTTTTCCGAAATATCTCTGCACATTGTAAATAACTGCAGATGTTTGACCCACTGCGCGCCGACTACAATAAAGCTGACAAAAAAAGACGGCGATGTTAAACAGAAACGCTGTGAGACTTTCTCTGCTGTAACTGCCGGGCAGGGGAATATTCAGCATCATAATCGTGACAATAATGGCCATGACGCCGTCGCTAAAGGCTTCAATTCTATTTTTTCAATTCTCATTCTGTTTCTAATCTTCACCGCCTTCCTCTTCCTCATGATTTATGCCATAGCCTAGAGGTCTGCCGTCAGAGGGAAACCCCGCGCGCCCTCTGCGATGGGGCTGTTCATGGGAAAAAGCTTCAAATGCCTTCCGCCTTTCTGCAAAGGCTTCTTTGTTCATAAATCTTTCTTCAAAACACGCGAGGATTCGGGCAAGATATTCGCCAAAAGCTTCCAGTTCCTCTTCGTTCAGGCAATCCAACAAGCCAACCATATCCTGCGGATCTTCCGACATACCCTCAGCCGCCTTCATACCCTCCGGCGTGATTTTGACGTTGATACCCGTCGATCCTCTGCGGACGGTTCTCTTATGATATAACCGTTCCTTTCAAGTTTTGCCAACAGCTCTGCCAAGGCCTGCTTACTCATATCCAGCAGATAAGTCAGTTCCTTCTGGCTGATTTCCGGTTTCATCTTTAAAATCGAAAGTACCCGGCCCTGCCCCCGGCGCGGATTTTTGAACCCCGCATACCGCCGAATTTCTGCATCTGCTGCCTGTGCAGCAAGTGCTGTAATTTTATCAGTCTCTCATAAACAATTTCTTTCGTATTACGCATTTGCCATACCTCCTATATTAACATCAAAATAGTCAACTACTTTACTTTTTTCTCAGTATATCATCATTTTTTTTTTGTCAAGTACTAGACTTATTTATTCGAAAATAAAAACTGCCTTGCTCGTCACAAGGCAGTTCCCATTGTTTATGTATTCGATAGTCTCTCTTATTTTGAATAATCGTAGAAACCGATGCCTGTCTTTCTTCCCAGCTTGCCGGCTCTTACCATTTTCTCAGCAGAACGTGTGCTCTGTACTTAGGATCACCGTATTCAGTGTAAAAAGTACATCCATGATAGCCAGGCAAACGTCAAGTCCGATCAGGTCTCCCAATTCGAGAGGTCCCATTGGATGGTTAGCACCAAGTTTCATTGCTGTATCGATACCCTTAGCGTCAGCTACTCCGTCAGCTAAGATTCCAATACCTTCGTTAATCATTGGAATTAAGATTCTGTTTACTACGAATCCTGGAGCTTCTTCAACTTCTACAGGAGTCTTTCCTAACTTCTCTGCTAATTCTACAATTGTAGCCTTAGTCTCTTCTGAAGTAGTCAATCCCTTGATGATTTCAACGAGTTTCATTGCTGGAACCGGATTGAAGAAGTGCATGCCGATAATTTTGTCAGGTCTGTTTGTAGCGGCAGCGATATCAGTGATGGATAAGGATGAAGTGTTTGTAGCGATGATAGCTTCAGGCTTTACTAACTGGTCAAGTTCAGCAAACAGAGCTTTCTTTGCCTCTGCGTCTTCTGTTGCAGCTTCGATGATCAGGTCAGCGTCTTTTACGATGCTGATATCAGTTGATCCCTGTACTCTGCCCATGATCTCAGCTTTGTCAGCTTCTGTGATCTTTTCTTTCTTGATCATCTTGTCTAAGTTCTTCTCTACTGTAGCAAGACCTTTGTCTACTGAAGTCTGTCTTCTAGCTCTCAGTACAACTTCATAACCATTCTGTGCAAGTACCTGAATGATTCCGGCACCCATTGTGCCCGTTCCTAATACACCAATTTTCTTCATTGTGATAACCTCCTACTATATTGTACGTTGATTTCTTATGAGTAAGTTTTGTTAAAAAATTAACTTATTACCGTTACTTTCATTATAACACAGAATCAAATAATGTAAACCCTAATTATTTAACAAAAATTTGTAATTCCGTTGGAGAGCTGGGCAAATGCCATAAGCTGTCCCAAATTGTAGGAATCAAGCCGTTCTAAGGAGATCTGTACCCCTGTTTTCTTCTCGCTGTTTTCAAAAATACTTCCCTGCAGCGGCGTTTAAAAGCAAATTCAGAGAGCCGTCTTCATGGCACCCTTCAAAATACGGCATCATGATATCTTCTTGATCTTCCTCTATAATAATCTGCGTATCAAAGGCATCTGCGCTGTCCATTTTGCTGTCCACAGGCATTTTCAGGCTTCTCTTTTGGATACCGTCAAAGAAGTTCTCTTCCCACCTACCAAAGTCTGCAAGCTGATTCTGCCAGATCAAAAATGCTCTTTTGTCCCGCCGGCGATTTTGTAGGCGGCTCTCGCAATGCCGTAATCTGCCCCGTTTTATGTCCCACTGCGGTGATGCCAGCATATCGTAGAATCCATCCAAGTACTCGAAAGGTCCGCCCCTTGACCGCCATCGGCAGCAGTGCCGCTGCCGTGTTAGCGCCATAAATTGCAGGCACATTGTCAGGATACGAGATCAGCGGGTAATCGTTTTCAGCCGCATCTTCTGCGATTAGCTGACTCCTCTTGCCGGCGACGGCATAGATTCTGTCAGTCGCTTTCTCCGAGCCATATTTTGTAACTAAAAGCTGTTTCAGACATACGAATGCGCCTCTCATAGCCACCGTTTCCAGTTCCGGCGCAACAGAAATGAGCACGAAGTCTTTTTTCTCCAGGTCTGTCATCACTTCTGCATATTCGGCTGGAGAAAAACTATCGCCGAACACGATAACATCTGCACAAGCCTCTCTTTTGGCTGTATAGCCGACGTGCAGGCTTTGATCATCTTTGCGGTATCGCCTGTGGCAACAATCACCGCCACTTCACATTGGCTGCAGATTTTGCCTGCTGTCTCCTGCAGGCTCTCAACACTGGCGCGGTCCAGCTTGTTCATTGCGTTTTTCAGCCAGGCGACGGTCCATAACATGTTCAGGGCGTCATTGGATTTCGCCCGCAGCGAATCGAGGTCAAGCTTCTCTATGTTAGTTTTGTCTATATTCAAATTCATGTGTTTTCCCTCCCTTATAAAACTATATTAAACTGAAATGAGGATTTTTGCAATATGCCTACCCAATGTAACAATAGCAAATCCATAGACATTCAGTCCCAAGGCCAAGGTTCATTGTTCGAGCAATACCAAATTCCTCCGAACGCTCTTTCAGTGTTTGCAAATTGACCAAATTAAAAGCGTGGAAATGACGAAATCAGAGATTCCTATTTCCTATGTTATAAAAAAGGCTTTGTAGACTAACAAGTCTCATTTAACTCTGCATAATCGAATAAAAGGTGTCCTACGGAACAGTTTTCTCTTTTTATGTGTTTCAGTAAAACGATTCTGACACGTCAAATTTAAATGACAGAAAATGATATCTCTAGTTAAAGCTAAATTAAAGTCAAATGATTATTATAAAAACATTCTCTTTTTTTTGTAACTGCTATCTGTCCAATAAAGGACAGCCATAACGTACTTTCCTTCATTAAACTGCACATAAAAAATTAAATTAGAAATGGCCGCAAAAAACGGCTGCAGCCCAGTTGTTACAACCTTTTCAGGCGAAGTTCCTTTAAATCAAAATGACCGTATTTAGAACAGCTCGTTTCAGCGATTTCAGTCCATATTGATAAAAGCGTTTTTTGCTTTATTCTCTTGCACGGAATGCAATTTCTGTTAGTTATCACTTTAATGAAAGAAATAAGGAGAAAGAAATGAAAAAAAAGACACTGTGTTTACTATTAGTTCTTGTTCTAACAATGGGTCTCACCGCAACCTTCAGTTTTGCAGATAGTATTGGTAATGGGGATGCCAGTACATATGCAACAGCCGTAACTTCTTTTTGCAACAAAAAAGAATCAGCGATACAAAAGCTTCAGCTTCAGTTCTAGTACAGTTTACGAGGACTGCTGATGAATATGTAGTAGCAATTGTACTACAAAAGAAAACATCTAGCGGGTGGGTCACTGCAACGGATGTATCCGGAAGCGCTCACTATTATAGAGGAAGTAATAAAGATAGCGTTACAACATATGATACTTGGACCGTAAAAAGGAGTTCTCTATAGAATCAAGTGTGTCAGCACTGACAAATATGATAGCGGGTTGGAATATTCATATACAAACTACTCAGATCCATTTTAAAGTGAAGGGATATATCCCTTCACTTAATCTATTTCATTTATAATGCTTACAATGTCATCATCCGAACAATCCTTCGTAGATACATATAGCACACCATCTTTTATTTTACAACCAGCAATTATTTCAACATCTTCTTCCATTATCAGTACATCACCACGATCACATTGTAATTTGCGATTATATTCACTAAATACTGTGGCAGTCGCTCCAGCAATTTGAGTAATTTGCAATTTATTATTTTTATTTGTAAATTCATATGAATATTTTCCCATTAATTCACTATATTCTATTGTTAGTTTTTCAAACTTATATCCCTCCGGTATGTAATGTGGTTCCATTAATTTGGGAAATTGTTCTTTTAAAATATCCACATCTTCCAAAGATCTACAAGTAACTGTTCTTATACCAACATTCTCATCTCCATCTTGTTCATTCGGACTCACCACTGCATTATTCCCAGACTCGGTTACCTTGTTGTCACCTTTCCCTGCCGTTGCAATTGCATCATCGTCAAAAGCAAATTTAAAACTGAACGTACCCGCGCAGATTATAATAAAACAGCTTGCTATGGCAAGCACTCGTTTTACTTTTTGGCCCTGCGTCTCTGACGATCTGCTTCTACCCAGGCCTCCAATTGAGCAAGATCCAGCCTTTCCTTTTTCGACTGGTTTCTCAGCGCTTCTCCAATCCTCTGTTTAATTAACGCATCATAATAGGAATCATCCTGCTTTTTCACTGTGCTTCTTTTCCATCATGCTTTCTATAACCCCTTTCCTCAATCATCACTTTCAGCCTTTTAAATGCTCTGCGTTCAATCGTCTTTACTGTATTATACTTCATATCCAGCAAATCCGAAATCTCTTTTAAGTTGAAACCCATTTCAAATCGAAGCTTGATAATATATGGTGCGGGTGGTTTGAGGCTATTGATCATTTCACATAATTCTTCATCTGTTAAACAATTATCCATTGCGCTCCAAACATATTTGTCTTCCTCTGACTCGATGCCTGACTCACCGTAGTAGTCCGGATAAGATATCTCTTTTCAAAACGAACTCTGTGGGCTTTGCCAAACAGAATCATTTTGCGATACGAAATCCGATATAACCATGCGTTGAGTCTGTCCATATCGTTTAGTTTGTGTATATTGATATATGCTGCCACGAAAATTTCTTGAATTAAATCTTCTCTATAATTTTCTGGGACTCCCAAGTTAGAAACAAAGTCTTTGATTAAAATGTATTTCTCGCACAAAATGTCATGCCGCTTCATCAGCTCTTCTTTTGATAACTTCATCTCTTTTAACGCCTCTACATAAAATTTTGCAATCTGCTCCATACACTTTAGTTGTTGCGTATTGCAAATCTTCAGCGGCTCAAGAATTTCTTCCTTTAACCGGTCCCGTTCTACATCCACAGCATTGCCATACCTTTCACCTGCTAAAATATAGTCCGCTGAAACTTCAAGAATCTGTGACAGCATATACAACTTTCTAATCGATATGCCTTTTTCACCATACTCTATATCTGCTATAAACTTACTCGACACACCTAGGTAACCTGCCAGGTCTTCTCTCGTAAAATCCAAAAACTCTCTCTGTTTTCTAATTCTACGGCCCATCTCGATCTGGTCGAGATGCTTTAACTCAAATTCGCGTTTCACTTGATTTCCCCCTAATCGTGTTTGCAATCACTAATAGTTTATGTGTAGTTTAAAGTCTTTTAAATAAACCGCCAGGGGATATTACCATAACTAGGAAGGGAATTTTTGCAAAAATCGACATTTTTCGAAAAAATTACAAAAGTGAAACTTTTTCGATTTTAAAACGCTCTATATAATATGTGGGTTTTGTGTCGAAATAAAAATGGATAAACTAGGAGGATGATGCAGTGAAAATAGAAACGCAGATGCAAGTGGCAAAGAACATGAGATATTTAAGGAACGTCTTCGGATATACACAAACTGAAGTAGCAGACAGGATCCACATGTGTCGAAGTACTTATGCACTTTATGAACTGGGAAGAAAAATCCCAGGCGCGGATACAATTGTAGATTTGGCTGACTTTTACCATGTCAGAGTGGATACGATATTACAGTCGGAGGGCACAAAGCTTCTTACCGATGTAATATTTTCTGACAAATGCAAGGATCAGTCAATCTCACTGGTTGATATATTCTATCAACTCTCGCCCTATGCTCAAGGGTGTTTAATGGAAAGGGCAATGACCTTGCTCGAACAAGAAACCGCTAATGGAATACCAGGTGCTATTCCCGTAGCATAAAGCGCTCATAAATACTACAAATTAATTACCCACACAAGGGAACGGCCACAAGCAGTTGGCCGTTCCCTTTATCTATGCAAGGCAGCTTGCATTGGTCTGATGCCTGCTATAATTTTCTGCCGATCTATTTTGACACCATCAAATAGAGGAAGGATTTGTGTTTTAATTATTTCGTTAATAACCCCACTGCTGAAATTTCCTTTGTTATCATCCATAGTAATAATAAAATTATCTCCAAGCGAGAAACCGTTCATCTGATAAATGTTCAGCTTCTTAACATTATCATAACAGTATTTCTCACTATTTAAGAGCCCCAAATGCTCCCAAATCAAAATTTTTCCATCAGGCAGAAATATAGTGAAGTCAGAATAAATCCGTCCTCTGTTTCCTACAGTATACAAAACTCCTCCTCGTAATGAAAAGGAATGCCATAGGCAAACAATGTATTTGCCAAAATCTGTTCAGATTTAGATCGCACTAGTTCGCCATAATCCGTCTCATGTGTATGATACTTTTCATTAAATGGGCATTTTGAATATGGCGCGGTCAAGCGCTCTTCTACTAACCTTTTCTTTTCTCATCAATAGTACATTTTGATACTTGGGAGGCAGACCCTTTGCTATTTCAGCCACATCCAAGGGTTGATAGCTGTCCTGCAGTTTTTCCAAAACCTTAAGATTCCTATTGCAACGCCTGTTTACTTCCTTCTGAATTGCCTTCTCCGTTAGCTTAAGTATCATATTTTTATCTTTCGTAATATTGATCTGTCTATTATGTCTACGCCCTTTTCGTTTTTCATCAATTTCCCAGTAATAACTGATCTGATGAACCCTTTTTCTTATAGACAAATGCCCTTTTGGGGCGGACTCCATAAATCGTCCGCTCGTTTCTAGCAATTTGTTGGTTCGTTTTACTTCTTGCTCCAATGCTTTCGTAAAATCTCTCACTTGAACTTCCTTTCAGCTTTCTCTAATTTGTAAAATATTGTAAGTTTATATATATTTTACCTTTTTCATCATATTTTGTCAACGTGATATGTATTTTTTAACATATTTTTGATTTGTTCGCATGGATAACGCAAATAGCTCATCAGTTCGGCATTTTTTGTATCTTAACAAATATTGTGCCTGGCAAATACTAAAATACTGCTAATTCGGCACGCTTGTACTCATCTGCTCGCAGCTATCCAATATTTTTTGTAAAAGGGAGTCTACGTGCCGATTATCCTATAAAATTGCAATAGCCACGCACATAGAAATGGGTAAGTTCAATAATATGCCGAACCTTCTTAAAAAGTCATTTCCACGCGCGATAATGATCATATCCTCGAGCAGCGCCGAATTTGAGGAAATTCAGCAAATGTCATGCGCGGTTAGAGACGTACAGCAAACCAGCAAAAGCAGGAGAAGCGCAATATCCCACGTTCTCCGCAAATAGCGATTCCCAAAACTGCAAAACCTCGCGCCGAAACGCGAGGTCCGTATAGTAATCACTGTCTGATACTCTTGCAGATATTATTTAGCTTCTCTTCCACCACTTTGACGAAAGATTGAGAGCAGAGCAAGATCAGTTTATCTCCACCCTGCAATATCGTACTGCCGCTGGGAACAATTTCCCGCTTATCCCGTTGAACGGATACCACCAGACAGCCTGGCGGAAGAAGCATCTCTTCTATTTTTTCACCGTCCATGGGACAGCCTATGTAAACGTCACTTTCCAAGAGAACCTTATGGCTTCTCGTCTCTTCCGTCGTCCCGTAGTCCGCATCCTTGAGAGCATACGATGGAGCAGCTGATCGTAAATCGGCTGTCCTTTGAGAATGTCGGCAGCCAAATAAGATACCAGAGCAACAATGGATAGGAGAGAAAATTTTAAAGTCGCCTGTCATTTCTGTAATCAGCAGCACCCTGTAATAGGGGCTCTGACGATGGCTGTAAAATACCCTGCCATTCCCAGTATGACAAAGTTGGCCAGGTAAAGGTCCCCGTATCCAGCCAGATCGCCGACGGCAGCAGCAAACAAGCCGCCGGTAATGGCTCCCAGCACCAGCAAAGGCAAAAGATGCCGCCCGGAACCCCTGATCCGAAGCTGACGATAGAAAAGAGGAATTTTACTGCCAGCAAAATCAGTAAAGCCTTGATGGCAAAATCGCCTCTCGCCACTTCTGCAACAATTCCGTGACCGCTGCCCAGGACATAGGGATAACAAGCCGCCAACACGGCGACACAGAGAAAGGGCACGGCCACCCGCATGAATTTGCGCGGCAGCTTGTCATAAAGGTCCTGAACAAAAGAGGTCATCCAGTTGTAAAATACCCCAAAGACTCCTAATACCAGGCCTAAGAGAATCACCATCCAGTACCGGGACAGCGGCAGTCGTCCCGCAATATGAAGTCCAAAGACAGGACTCAGTCCGAAGATATAGGAGGAAACGAAATCTGATGTGACCGACGCTGCCATGGTCGACAGCAGAATATCAGTCGAAAAGTTCTTGTGCAGCTCTTCAAGGGAAAAAGACAACTCCTGCCAGAGGCGCACTGAAAGCGCCCGCAAGGCCGGCGCCTGCACCACAGGTCATGAGCATTTTTCCTCCGTTCTCAGTTTATTCGTCAGCCTGGAAAACCCTTTTCCCACCATAGCGCCCAGTTGGATACTGGGACCCTCACGGCCCAAGGACAGACCCGCGCCGATGGCGCCGATTCCGCCAGCGAATTTAGCCAGAATGATCTGCCACCAATTTTGCTCAATCTGCCCTTTCATCTCTCCTTTGACTTGAGGAATTCCCGATCCTCCAGCCAGTGGAACTTTGCGGCCGCAATAGCAAACCACGAGATAAGCGCATAGCAGAGCCGCAAAAGCCAGAATCAGCATCTGCCCACCCGTCTTTGCCGCATCAAGAACAGAGTCTCTGAGAGACTCTGCTTTTTCTAACCCTAAACGGAAAAAACGGAGACGAGCAAGCCAGTCAAAAAACCGACGCCGATACCTTCCAGGATCATCCTATATTGATTTGTCGAAAACCTTTCAAGGGTTATTTTTGTCTTATTTTTCATCTTCAATTAATTATTATACAAGTTCGTCGTTACATATTCCGGATCTGAGGTCACATTGATGCCGAGCGCTCTCAGAGTCTGTTCGTCCCTGTCACTGAGGATAGCTGTGCAATGAGCCTTGCAGCCTTTCAGCAGCGGCAGTTTGCTGATTGCCACATAGGCAGAAGGATTCTGTGTTCCGGAAATAGTCAGCGCCATGAGAACCTCTTCACAGTTCAGACTTGTCCGATCGGACTCTAAGTAATTAATTTTTAATTTCTGTGTCGACTCTAATACCTGCGGCGTAATAATCAGCATGTCGTCGGCAATCCCGGATAATTTTTTGATGGCGTTAAGAACTGCCGCTGCCGCCGCAACCATTCTACGGGAACTTCTGCCAGTGATTATCGTTCCATCTGGCATTTCGATCGCCATGACCACCACATTCTCATAACGCTTGTCACAGTCACGCTTCTTGTCGGCATAATCTCTGGCCGGCTGTACCACCTTTCGGTCGCTGACGTCTTTGCCGACTTCTTTCATCAGAAGCTTGGCCCGCTCCAAAGAACTTTCTGAAATCTTGCCCTTCTTATAGTCGCACTCTGCGATCAGGTATCTTCTGATGATTTCCTGGCAGGCCGACTCACGACAGACATCGTCATCAACAATGGCAAAGCCTACCCGGTTTACGCCCATATCTGTAGGAGACTTGTACTCAGACTCCTCTCCCGTAATTTTCTCTATAATCCTCTTTACCACAGGAAAAACTTCCAGGTCACGGTTGTAATTGACAGCCATCTCTCCGTAAGCCTCCAAGTGAAAAGAGTCGATCATGTTGACGTCTTTCAAATCCGCCGTGGCCGCTTCATAAGCGATGTTGACAGGATGCTTCAGCGTCAGGTTCCAGATGGGGAACGTTTCAAATTTGGCGTACCTGGCTTTGGTTCCCCGCTTAAAATCATGATAAAGCTGAGAAAGGCTGGTCGCCAGCTTTCCGCTTCCGCCTCCGGGACCGGTAACGACCACCAGTGGTTTTGATACTTCGATGTACGGATTGGCGCCATAACCTTCGTCGCTGACGATGGTGTCCACATCCGTCGGATAGCCTTTGGTAAATCTGTGTTTATAGGTTTTGATGCCTCTGCGCTCCAGCTTATTGATAAACATATTGACCGACGGTACATCTTCGTATCTTGTTACGACCACGCTGTTAATCTTCAAGTCATAGTGCCGGAACGTGTCGATCAGTCTCAGGACCTCCAGATCATATGTAATGCCAAAATCGTGGCGCGTCTTATTGGTCGTGATGTCACCGGCATAGATGCAGATGATGATTTCTGCCTTGTCCTTCAGCTTCTGCAAAAGTTCGATCTTTGCATTCTCATCAAATCCCGGAAGAACTCTCATAGCGTGCTTATCGTGAACCAGCTTACCGCCGAATTCCAAATACAGCCTTTCTGCATTTCCCCGGTTAATCCTTTCCAAAATAAACTTAGACTGCTCTTCTATGTATTTCTCTGCGTCAAAACCTTTTTTTTCAACATGATTCCTCCCATTGTAATCTTATACTGACAGCATGATTGCCCAAAGAATAGATGTAACTACCATCGCTGCGATAATTCCAACTATGATAATCTGTGCGATCAGCCTTTTCTTTTTATCCATTTTGTTTACCTCCCCTGTTTCCACTGGTCACTGCTACTGCATGACCTCAATCTTTAATCTATTTCTGCCTTCTGCCATTCCATTGAGGCTGACATGATAATCGATATTGATGTCGCCAAACCCTTCTTCTGTGAGATTGTTGACCACGTCGTTGGTCAAAACCTCCATGTCCAAATTGCCATAAGGCGTGTGATACTTGCTGTTGAAACGCTTACCCTTTTCAAAGATAAATTCCATTCCAAAACCTACCTCGCTGCCAATTCTCTTCATGCGAATACAGTCCCCGGTCAGCTTTAAAGGTCGTCTTGCAGCCCGGAAACCCGGAAAACTCGCTCGTCATAAATCAAGTACGTCGAATCCCCTTTTTCGTAGAGTTTTCCTTCTGTTATAAATTCCATCTGGTCTTCAGAAATATCTCCGGAAAATTGTTTACCGGTTATTTTTTAGCATAATATCTTTCATAACCCAAATCCACAATCCTTTCAACTAACTCCCGGAAGGAGACGCCAGCCTCTTTCCACATTAACGGAAACATGCTGTACTTTGTAAAGCCGGGAATCGTATTTATTTCATTGATGTACACTTGACCTGTATCCTTGTCTACAAAGAAATCGATTCTGGCAAAACCGCTGCAGTCCAAGGCCATGTATGCTTTTTTAGCCAATGTGCGGATTTCCTCGTAAGTGGAGGCTGGCAGCTTTGCCGGAATCGATAATTCCGTGCCTGCATCGTCCGTGTATTTGGCCGTGTAGTCGTAGAAATCCAGCTTGGCGACGATTTCCCCACGGCAGCTACCTCCGGCTTGTGATTGCCAATGACGCCGGTTTCCACTTCCCGGCAATTGATACCTTCTTCTATAATAATTCTTCTGTCATACTTTCCTGCCAGAGCCAAAGCCGCGCGCAGTTCCTCTGTGTTTCTCACCTTTGAGATGCCCACGCTGGAGCCCATATTCGAAGGTTTGACAAAGAGGGTGTATGGAAGTTCCGCCTCCACCTCTTTGACCACGCTTTCAAGATCGTCCTTGACGTCTTCCGCGTAAACCAGCTTATACCTGGCCGTCGGCAGTCCCATTCGCTCAAAGATCTTCTTGGCGGAAACCTTATCCATGCATAGGGCAGAAGATAAGACGCCGCAGCCTGCATAAGGAACGTCCAGCATCTCAAAAGTCCCTGGATGGTTCCATCTTCCCCATATGGTCCGTGCAGGACTGGCAGTGCAAAATCGGCTAATTTCTTTAAATCGCTGACTTCGATGTCGGCCGCTGTCTTCTCCCAGGAGCCGTCTGCCAAGTTGTGCACATCGCCCTCATATAGTTTCCATTGGCCGCTCTTTTGTAATGCCGATCATGACAACATCGTACTTTTCCCTGTCTAACGCTTCGATGACAGAGGTTGCGGATAGCAGAGAGACTTCGTGTTCTCCTGATTTTCCGCCAAATAATACACCTATTTTTCTCATAAATGTCTCCTCATTTTATACGATAAAATCCTGCCGCCGGACGGCGTTGTATGCAGAATCTTATAACTGGCGATATAGTCTCTCTAAGTGCTCTTTATCAAAATAGTATTTCTTCTCGCAGAACTGGCATACCAACTCCGCCTGGCCGTCTTCGTCAATGATTTCTTTCAGGTCTGTCCTGCCGATGGTCATCAGAGCCTGTTCAGACGCTCTTCGCAGCAGTCGCATTGCCATTTCATCTGTATGGCCTCTAATTTCTCCACGGCAAATTCTTCTGGCATTTCTTTGAACAGTTCATCCATCAGTTCACAGGCCACCCTCTTCGCTTTTGCCAGCTGACCGCAGCATCACTTCCTCTATGGTCGTAGTCAAAGGCTGCATCTTGCCCAGCATGGTTTCTAAGGCGTCCACAGCCGCCTCCTGGGCGTCAGGCAGCATCTGGATAATCATCCCGCCGGAACAGAGAACACTGCAGTCTCTGGCAATCTTTACGCCCAGGGCTACAGATGAGTTTTGCTGCTCTGATATATAATAATATGCGGTCAGGTCGTCCGCAATTTCTCCTGAAACTAAAGAAATCCTGCCCAAATAAGGTTCCTTCAGGCCAAGATCTTTGATGACAGTCAGTTCTCCGATTCCCAGGGCGCCGCCTACGTCCAGATGTCCGTCCGCCTTCAGAGGAAGATCCAGGTTTGGATTGGAGATATACCCTTTGACGCTTCCATTTTTATAAGCAGTAGCCAAAATTTCTTTTGCCGGACCGTCGCCTTTAAATTGTACCGTCAGCTTGTCGTTTTCGTTTTTCAGCATAAGTCCCATCAGCCCGGCGCCAGTCAGCACTCTGCCCAGTGCGGCGGTGGCAAGAGGCGTAGTGTTGTGAATCTTGCGCGCCTCTTCTACCATGTCCGTAGAAATGGTAAGATACACTCTGAAAGACTTGCTTTTGTCCATTGCTGTAATTACTTTGCTCATTTTTTATATCTCATACCTTTCGTTTCTCACATTTCATATATCCAATGCTATATTTTATCACATCCTTGACAATTTTAACACAGAAAAACCACAATTACGCGTTATAATTTGTTCATAATCAGGATAAAATCAAACAAAGAAGGAAAGGCAGGTAACAAAATGGATAATTGGGATAACAATTTTGACAATCGATCGCCAAATTTCATTATGGTAGGTGATTCTACAGACAAGACAGAGCATCAATCCTATCAGGGATCCGATTATGAATACGCAATTCCAAAAAGAAAGAACCGAAATACATTACCCGGAAGGCATTTATTATTACTTTAATCATCTGTATGATTGCAACCTCCGGCCTGACCATTGCGGGATACACCCTCGCCTCAAACATGGGCGTCGGCGGCACATCAAAGACCGTATCCGCAACGAACTACACTCTGGCAAAGGCCACTGGCAGCGAAAAATCCGTACAGGAAATCATCGCACAGAACGAAAACGCTGTCGTTGAAATTAAGACAGAAGCTGTATCGAGAGATAACTGGATGCAGAATTACGTGACTGAAGGCGCCGGAAGCGGCGTTATCGTCGACACAAAGGGCTATATCCTCACCTGTGCACATGTCGTTGAGGGTTCCAACAAAATCATGGTAACACTAAAGGACGGCACAGAACTAGAAGCGACTCTGGTGGGCATGGACTCTCAGAACGACATCGCGGTCATCAAAATCAAAGCGAATAATCTGACTGCTGCAACTTACGGCGATAGTTCCGAATTATCCGTCGGTTCCCTGGTCGTTGCCATCGGCAACCCGCTGGGAAAGAATTGGGCGGCAGCGCCTCCACCGGCATCATCAGCGCCCTTGACAGAGAATTGACCGTTGGAAACAAAAACTTAACCTTACTGCAGACGGACGCTTCCATCAATCCGGGCAACTCCGGCGGCGGACTCTTTGACCAGTACGGAAATCTGGTCGGCATCGTCGTCAGCAAAATCCACCGGCTCTGACGTAGAAGGCCTTGGATTCGCCATTCCAATCAAAGAGGCGGCATCTATCGCCAAGGATCTGATTGAAAATGGCCGCGTGACAGGCCGGGCGGCCATTGGTGTTAAAATTGCAGACATTTCGGATGCAGAGACGGCATTACAATACGGCGTAAAAATGACTGGCGTTTATATTCAGGAAGTAACCGGTTCCAATGCCAAAAGCGCTGGCTTGCAGGCTGGAGATATGATTTACTACCTGGAAGACACCAAGATCGAGACTTCCTCGGATCTGCAGTCAGCTCTGTCTGAGCATAAGCCTGGTGAAACAGTAAAGCTAACCGTAATACGCAACAACAAAACTGTAGATTTGAAAGTCAAATTGACTGAGTCAACTCAATAAATAAAATTTCTTCATGGGGAGTCCCGCAAATACGCGGCTCCTCTTTTTTATAGCATAGGAAATATCGTCGGGAGGACGTATTTCCGTATGTTTCATCCTTCGCTTTGCTCACTCCTCCAGTCGCTAACGCGCCTTTCGCGGTCCGATTCGCCAGGTCAGCTAAGCTGGGGCGAAAAGGCAAGAAACGTACCTTACGAAGCGTCACCACTTGCGGGCGACATGCGTGCATAGGAGCGCTGCTCCGTCATGCACTCGTTTTTTATGTTTCAAACGTCCTATATCTGTGTATAATCTTTGCGTTAATTCAAATTGTTTAGGAGTAAAATATGAAAAACTATTTAGCAATCTTCCTTTCAGGCTGCTCTTGGGTATCGTCATCGGAATCCTGGTCGGCCTATATGCGGGCAAAGATTTTATGCAGGTCGTAGTCACAATTAAATATGTCCTGGGACAGATAATTACTTTCAGTGTGCCTCTGATTATCATTGGCTTTATCGCACCTTCCATTACACGGCTGGGAAACAACGCCTCCAAGATACTGGGCATCGCAGTTGTTATCGCTTATCTCTCTTCCATCGGCGCCGCCTTTTTCAGTACCGCTGCCGGATACGGGCTGATTCCAAATCTTTCTATCGTTTCTAACGTAGAAGGTCTGAAGGATCTGCCGGAGGCGGTATTCCAACTGGACATTCCGCAGATTATGCCTGTGATGAGCGCTTTGGTATTATCGGTGTTCTTAGGTCTTGCTGTATCGTGGACAAAGTCAATCAATCTAGCCAATCTACTTGAGGAATTTCAGCGGGTGGTGCTGGCAATTGTCACAAAAATAATTATTCCGCTGCTGCCGTTTTTCATCGGATTTTCATTCTGTGCTTTGGCATATGAAGGGACAATCACCAAACAGCTTCCAGTCTTTATTGAAGTCATCTTAATTGTAATGGCTGGTCACTACTTATGGCTGGCGCTTCTCTACGGATTAGCCGGCGCTTATTCAAAGAAAAGTCCCTTTGAGGTAATCAGACACTACGGTCCGGCCTACTTGACGGCTGTCGGCACCATGTCCTCAGCTGCAACCCTGGCAGTGGCGCTGAACGGCGCCAGAAAGTCTAAGGCTCTGCGAAAAGATATGGTGGACTTCGGGATTCCCCTCTTTGCCAATATTCACCTGTGCGGTTCTGTTTTGACAGAGGTCTTCTTTGTCATGACAGTTTCAAAAAATTCTCTACGGTGAACTTCCTACTGTAGGAACGATGATCCTCTTCTGCATGCTGCTGGGAATTTTCGCCATCGGCGCGCCCGGCGTTCCGGGCGGAACCGTCATGGCTTCCTTAGGTTTGATTATGGGCGTACTGAACTTCGACGAGACCGGTACGGCGCTGATGCTGGCCATCTTCGCCCTGCAGGACAGCTTTGGCACGGCCTGCAATATTACCGGCGACGGGGCTCTGACCCTGATCCTCACCGGTTATGTAGAGAAACACGATCTGAAACCGCAGAAACTGGACGGGGAATATTATAAATCGGCTTAAATCCGGCAAAAGTGCCAGAATTGATTAAAAAACAAGCATTTATGGCAGATTTGAGCTTGCATCAGCCTCTTCCGAGAGGCAAAAAGCTCTGATTGGTCTGGATATCGCTAAAAAATGTTGTTTTAATGCAAAAGTTTGTCACTATATAACTAAACAGTCCATTGGCACTTTTTACATTTTATGGGTAATTAGTTAAAAAACAGGCTTCTATTTCTTAAAAAAGTGCCTAAATTAATCAAAAACAAGAATCTATGGCAGATTACTTGATTTCGGACGATATTTCCCATGCTATAAACACAAAGCAGCTTGCGGCTAGTTGAGAAACTAGCCAACAGGCTGCTTATTTTAATTGGACAGTTCTGTGCAGAATTTTTCGCACCTGCTTCATTTTTGTCAAAGCAACCCACATCTGATCTTCCGTCGTGTTTGTTGTGCAACTGCCGTCTTCTGTATCTAATACCTGGTACCGTCCCCATATTGTCCAAAACGAACTTTCATGTTAAAATGTAAAAATCAAGGGTAAAAGACATGGAAATACGCCCTTCGGACGATATGTTCTATGTTAGAGAAAGGGAGATGTATGAAAGAAAAGATTTTAATTGTAGACGACGAAAAGGAGATAGCCGATCTGATTGAAGTTTATCTAAAAACGACGGCTATGAAGTATATAAATTTTACAATGGCAGCGATGCGTTAAACTGCATCGACGAAAACGACGTTGACATGGCCGTACTGGACGTGATGCTGCCGGATATCGACGGCTTTAAGATTCTGCAGCGGATCAGGGAGAAATACTTTTTTCCAGTTATCATGCTGACTGCTAAGGTAGAAGACATGGACAAAATCATGGGGCTGACCCTGGGGGCCGACGATTATATCACAAAACCTTTTTAATCCGCTGGAGCTGATGGCTCGCGTTAAGACACAGCTGCGGCGCTACAAGAGTTACAACCAGGTCAATCACATTGAATCGCAAATGTACGATATCAGAGGATTAGTCATCAGCAAAGATACCCATTCCTGCACCCTTTACGATCAGGAATTGAGTTTGACACCGCTGGAGTTTTCCATACTGTGGTACCTCTGCGATCATAAAGGCAGGGTCGTTTCCTCCGAAGAGCTGTTCGAAGAGGTCTGGGGTGAAAAGTACCTGGAGAACAGCAACAATACCGTCATGGCACATATCGGCCGATTGCGGGAAAAACTAAAGGAACCTGCCAAGCATCCGAAATTTATAAAAACTGTGTGGGAGTGGGATATAAAATTGAAGAGTGAAAAAACATTATCAAAGAGGCTGTCAAGACAGTTGATGCAGCGAATGCTCATCACTTTGATTGCATATACCTTTATCGGCATCGCCGCCTATTTTGTTGCGGTGATTGTTTTCGGGTTTTTCACCTGGCAGCAGGAAAATCCGATCTACCAGCTTGCCAACTGGGCGCAACTGCGGCGAGAGTGGTTCATGCTCCTCTATTTTGGAGGCGGATACATTCTGATCATCCGCCATTACTGGACGCAGCCTTTCCGTTACTTTCAAGAATTGGTCGATGCGACAAAAACGGTTGCCAGCCACGACGATCAGTTAATCACCCTCTCTCCTCAGCTATCAGAACTAGAGGGAGAATTGAACCAGATCAAAATGACTGCCTTAAACAACCAGCGTGCAGCCAGAGAAGCTGAACAGCGGAAAAACGATCTGGTTACTTACCTTGCTCACGATTTAAAGACGCCGATTACATCGGTAATTGGCTATTTGACCTTACTCCACGATGAACAGCAGATTTCAGAAGAAATACGGCAGCGCTATCTTTCTATTGCGCTGGACAAGTCAGAAAGACTGGACGACTTAATCAATGAGTTCTTTGAAATTACCAGATTCAATCTTTCTCATATATCGCTGGAAAAGAAACAGATCAACCTTTCACTGATGCTGGATCAGCTGCTCTACGAATTCCAGCCCATGCTGAAAGAAAAACGTCTGGAATGTCAGCTCAATGTAGCGGATGGAATCATGATGCGCTGCGATCCAGATAAGCTGCAGAGAGTTTTCGATAATCTGCTGCGCAATGCCGTCAATTACAGTTTTGAAAATTCTTCTATTCGAATTACAGCAAAGACGGGCATCAACAACGTCCTGCTCACCTTTGAGAACGATGGCGATACCATATCAAAAGAAAAACTCTCCAGAATTTTTGAACAATTTTATCGTTTAGACACATCCAGATCCTCCGGCAGCGGCGGCGCCGGTTTGGGACTTGCTATCGCGAAAGAAATCGTCGAACTCCACGGCGGAACCATTCGCGCCTTCAGCGAAAACGATATTATTCGGTTCGATGTTTCTCTCCCCTTTCGTAAAGTAAAAATGGACGGTATTTCAGGTTATTAGAAAATCGTAAGATTTTGCTCAGAAAATAGTCACAATTTCATAGGTCTAATGATAAGAACAAAATCCACTGTCTTGGTATGATAAAGCTGTACCGAGACAGTGGATTTTTTATAGGGAGGAATGAAATGACTAGAAAAAGAGTGACAGAAAGGTTTCCCTGGCTGCTGCCAATCAGACAGGCGCAGAGGAAGATATTCTTTTATGTGGGAATGCGTCTTGATAAAAACACTTACGCACAGACACAGAAAAAAGCACACCTGTCCCATGAGATATTCGAAACTGATTCACAAATGCTCAACCAAAAACAGCGGTTTTGATATGAAGTACCAATTTAACAAAGTGCACAACCTGAAACTGGCGGCAAAAAATCAATGGTCTTATTATCCGTCCAGGGAAGTATTTTCCTTTTGTTACGTTACCAGGAAGGCTGACAAAAAGAGCCTTATCGCGATGGCCTCAGTTTGGTAAATGGGAAATTACAAGAGAATACGGAGGCGGCTTATGTCAATTCAGCAATATGCTTTACTGGATGTTTCTGCACACACAATTGACCATCGTCGAACGACACGGTCACGAAGTCAAGCCATACCGCCCACAGAGTCAGAATACTTAGCCGGTGTCGACGCAACTGTAGCAGAGGGCTGGCTGGATTTGAAAGTAAAAACGACACGACCCATACCTATCAGATTGTCATCGATTTTGACAGCAAAACAATGTATGGAAAAATTCTGTCTGACAGCACAAGATGTTTTGACTACAAAATTTACAATCAGTCTCTCAGATATGTGAGAGAAAAGGCAAAGTCGTTGAGAAGTCTATCGTAATGCGTCAACGTACCAGCAGAGTTTCGGGGCAGACCGAGGAAGAAAGGCTTTTATGAAAATACCTGCATCATCGATTATCCGTTACCAGTCAATATAGAAATATCAGAAGGGGTTTGATTATATGAAAAGAATATCTTAGTTTTGTTTGGAGGCTGTTCTCCTGAATATCCAATTTCGCTGAAGTCGGCTTATGCCGTACTGACCCACATCAATGCAGATAAATACAATGTACTGGCTATGGGAATTACCAAAGACGGGCCAGTGGCTGCGCTACAATGGAGATTATGAAAATATTTTAGCAGACACCTGGCATCAAAACCAGGCAGTGCACACCAGCTTTTCTTTCTCCTGACCGCTCTGTTCATGGAATAGAGAACTGACGGAAAAACTTTTTCCTTTACCTATGTTGATGCGGTCTTCCCTGTACTCACAGGAAGAACGGCGAGGAACGGCAGCGTACAGGGATTAACCAGAAATGGCCGGGTTCCCATCATAGGCTGCGGGGCTCTTTCATCTGCCTTTGTAGCTGGATAAGTACGCGCACATCAAATTGTCAGTCTGGCAGGCATCCGGTTCCGAAGGCAGCTTTCTTTGACCGCAAGCCGACCGCGGAAATGCTGTACGAAGAAACGAAATCCTTGTCTTATCCCCTCTTTTGTAAAAACCGCTGCGTGCCGGTTCCTCTTTCGGTATCAGTAAAATTACAGAAAAAGCACAATTGGCCGATGCTGTAGATTTGGCGTTCCGCTACGACAGCGAAATCATCGTGGAGGAAAACATCGAAGGCTTTGAGGTGGGCTGCGCTGTTCTAGGCAACGACGAATTGATCCTCGGCAGAGTCGATGAAATCGAATTGTCTCACGGTTTCTTCGACTACAAAGAAAAATACACACAGAGGACAGCGAAGATCCACATGCCTGCTCGAATCGATGCTGATACGGAAGAACGCATTCGCAAGGCATGCAAAGATCTACAGAGCGTTGGACTGCAGCGGTTTTGCCGGGTTGATATGTTTCTAACACCGTCAGGGAGATTGTGTTCAACGAAGTCAACACCATACCTGGCTGCACGGATTGCAGCCGCTATCCTAGCATGCTGCAGGGCGTCGGTTTGGATTATGCTGCCATAGTAGAAAAACTAATCAGTCTGGAGATATAACTATGAGAACCATTAAATTTTCAAAGGGGATAAATATAAAAAAATCTGATCCTGGTCAACGGGCTCTGGCCTCTGCAGAATGATGAGAAGCCGCCCTGTGTTCCGATTTTAGATCAGTTTTCCATCGGTTCTACTGCACATCAAAGCCTCCGCCTGCCTCCGGCAGATTTTAAAGACTATTGACGCCGCTGACAGCATTGTTCCCTGTCAGCGGTTACCGCCCGCTGGCAGAACAAGAAGAAATCTACAGAGACTCTCTGACGGAGAATGGGACAGAATTCACAGAAGTTTGTCGCAAAGCCCGGCTGCAGCGAACACCAGAGCGGGCTGGCCATTGATTTAGGAGAAAAGGCCGATTACATAGATTTTATCTGTCCGGACTTTCCTAACAAGGGGAATATGCGCCGAGTTTCGCAAGCTGGCCCTCGAAGTACGGTTTCATTCAACGTTATACGGGGAAAAAGAGACCGTCACTCGCATTGCCTGCGAGCCTTGGCACTTTAGATATGTGGGTTATCCTCACTCCGAAGTCATGGAAAACTTGGGTTTGTGCCTGGAGGAATATATCGAATATCTCAAAGCGTTTCCTGCAGGAGCAAAGGCATTGAAGCTGCGATGCGGAGCGCGGCAGATTCAGATTTCTTACGCCAATGAAGCAGTCTCAGAAATGCAGGTATCCGACAACGCCATTGTGGAAGTTTCAGGAAACAACATAGACGGCTGTATCGTGACTGTCTGGGAATAAAACCGGCGCCAAGGCGCCGGTTTTTAATACTCTTTTCTCTGTAATTTCTTTTCCTTCGTCTCTCACGTAAATTTTATCACAGCAGCAGAATTTTAGGTCAATTTGCCATATTTTCACAGAAAAGTGGTGGAAGTATGTTATAATAAATTGCAATATTACATTATCACTATAATATATTTCATCTGTACTGTAATATCGAGAAGATAAACTTTAAAAACTATAATATAAGGGAGGGAAAGAATGAACAGAGATTTGAACGAAGCCAGCATTTTACAGAGTCAAAGCGAGACGACTACCGATATCTATTTTAAAAACACCTATACCATCGTATCCACTGTCGCCTATCTTCTTGGCGTACCGGAGAAGATTTTTCAGAACGAATTTGGTTCACCGAGGCCAGAGGTATACGAAAGATTAGAGAAAGAGAAAAGCGCCCGCATCATACGCAACTTATGTATGCTGAGAACGGCCATAGAAAGAAATTTCGGTTATATTAACGAAAAATGACCTTTGAATACAAAGGTCTGATGTCTATGCCTGAGCTGATACCCATCGATGCAATCACGCAGCTAGAACAGGATCACATTCACATTGTCAAGACACACAGCAAGTTGGTACACTACATCATTGATATTAACCGTCTGATCATGGACAGAATCAACAACTGTAAAGATTTTTTCCCAATGTGGCTCAACTGGCAGTATTTGAGGGAAATCTTCATCATGCCCAACGGATTGACCGAAGAAGGCACTAAAGTTGCCGCCAACCTGTATTATATGAATAAAAACTTTTATCCCTACCGTATGTATATGAACTGGCCACCGACAGATCAAGGAAATATTCTATATAACGACAAGAAATTCGTAACTTTATTATATGAATGGAATTTTGATAAATTTGAAGACTTCAGCAAAGTATCTGACGCCGGCAGCCGCACCAAGGACAATATCTATCAATTCCTCGAAGACAGCGGCCGCACCGTGGTCGTCGTTGACTGTGAGAACTCCGACCCTTATAAATTGTGCGCCGTCTTTAACCACCTGGAAACAGATATATTAGAAAAAAATTGCCCGCGTCGTTCTCTTTGACGACGTACATACTACTGACGCCTGGGCCATTCTAAAGCAATATGTCCACGTACCCATTGAGCACATCGTCATCGAACGAATCAAACAGAATAAATCATTGGTGGACATCCGTCTCACCGCCGATGCCTGCAAAGAGTTTTTATCAGAACAATACAGATTCTTTTATCATCGTTTCCAGTGATTCAGACTATTGGGGGTTGATTTCTGCCCTGCCAGACGCTCATTTTCTAGTTATGATCGAACGGGAAAAATGCGGTCCGGATATGAAAACCGCCCTGGCGACTTCTGGAATTTTTATTGTTTCCTCGATGATTTCTATTCAGGTGATAATGAGGAAATTATCGTCAACGCCTTGGTACTTGAGACGCGAAAATATTTGGATTTCACAGTAAAGTTCAATGTAAAAGACCTGATGAGCCATATTCTGCAGGCCACCAGAGTAACCTTATCCGAAGAGGAAAAAAAGCAATTTTACGATAAATACATCAAGTCCATGCGTCTCGCCATTGATGACAACGGCGATGTACATGTGGAACTGAATTCCTGAAATAGCAGTCCAGACAAGCAGCCTAAGACAAATAGAAAAGGAGCCTTTGCGGCTCCTTTTATTTTAGTGCTTCTTCGTAAACGGCCTGTACCTTTTCCAAAGTCGGAACTCCTTCGTGAATTTTCTTTCCATCCACATAGTAGGTCGGTACGTAATAGTAGTCCAGCGTATCAGCCAGAGCGCTTTCCTGCTCTTCGTCAGCGATGCGTATTTCTACATCCTTGTATTCCGGGTGTGTTTCCTTCAGCTGGTCCATCATCTCCAATGCCTGCTGGCAATAGGGGCAGCTTTCCAGGATCATCATCAAAACGTTCTTCATGAAAATTTCCTCCTGCGTTGTGATAGATATATGATACCCCGGACAAGAAAAAGTAAACGTCCGCTAGTCCCTAAGCTCTCTCGATGGCCAATCGATAGATTTCTCTTGCCTTATAAAGGTCCTCGATCAAAATATACTCGTCCGGCTGGTGCTCCGTGCACTCCCTGCCAGGGAAAACCGGTCCGAATGCGACGATGTTATCCATGGCTCTGGCATAAGTGCCGCCGCCCATGACCATCGGCTCGCTGTCGTCATCTGTAATTTCGCGATATGCAGCCAACAGTCCCTGAATAAATTCACTGTCTTTGTCGAGGAAGACGGATCGTTCACCGCCCGCCACATGGACTTCTACCCCATATGGCTCCACTCGCTCAGTAATGCGCCTGGTGACTTCTTCTTCCGTAAAGCTGATCGGATAACGGATATCCAGGGCCAGGTAAATCCAGTCCTCGTCCATTTTGATTACGCCGGGGTTGATGGTGATATCGCCGCTCTGTTCATCGGACAGTTTACAGTTCAGCAGCGAACCGTCGTAGGTTTGGCCGATTGTCTCGTTGTAAAATTCTGCAAATCTGCCCTTCATCTCTTTCATCACCAGGCCGATGGCGTTTTCACCCAGCCAAGGCATGCTGCCGTGGGCAGACTTTCCTTCTCTCATCAAAGCGTGCTCCATGCCGTCCTCGTCCAAATAGACAGCCTCGCATTTGCCGGCCACCATGTTCGGCGCTTCACCGCCTTCCGCGGATACGAGATCAGATTGCGCCTTCGGCATCCGCAGGATTAAATCCAGAATTCCTTTTTCTGCGTAGATCAGCGGAAAGTCAGCGTCAGGCGTAAACCCGAAATCAGGCAGCTCCTCATGGGCCTTGTAGTACTCCATGTCCTTCCACTCACCCGTCTCCTCGGAACAGCCGAAGATAATCCGCACTCGTTTGCCCAAAGGTTTTTCCGCTGTCTGCAAGTTCCTTCATCGCATAAATCGCCGCAATGGCAGGGCCTTTGTCGTCGATCACACCGCGTCCGTAGATACGATCTCCTTTGATCGTGGCATCAAAAGGTTCCACCGTCCAGCCGGGACCGGCGGGAACCACGTCCAGGTGGACTAAAATCCCCATCAGCTTGTCGCCTTCGCCGATTTCAGCATAACCCATGTAGTTTTCACATCGTCCTGTGCGGAATCCCAATTTGCTGCATAGATCCAAACAGTATTCCAGCGCAAGATGGGGTCCTTTGCCGAAAGGCAGTTCCCCTTCTGGCTGCCCACTGACGCTCTCAATGGAAACCAGTCCTTTCAGATCCTGCAGCATGTTGTCTTCTTTGATATAAGCCATATTACACCTCTATTTTTCACTAAAAGGGATATACGGAACCTCCAGTCCAAAGTGTTTTGGGCCGAAACATGCAAGACCTGCCTCTGTGGTCCAGATTTCCGGCGCCGGCAGTGCAAAGATGTTCAGTTCCATACCCTCTTCAAAGTTTGGCGTCGTCAGCGGCTTGCCGTCCTGATCTACCATGCAGATCAAATCGGGAACCACTACGTCCACCTCGTCATTCTTATATGATATAATATTTTCGTTTTTAAAGCAAATTTTATACGCTTCGCCGTCGTAATCGTCTTTTCCGCTGAGATAGATTTCCCCATAGTTAAAGCCGTCTCTCTGCTCCCAAGGGGTTTTTTCCACACTTCCCTTGAACAGGAATTTGCCGTCCATGGCCTCTGTGATGGCCTTTGCCACCGCTTCTCCACTTCTGCCTGCTTCACGTTCCTCTCTGAGTATCTCCAATTTTCATGGCGTAACTGATGGCGCCCGGAATGATGGACTCTTTATAGTCCTTGCCCTTCATCGGGTGGTCAGCCACACCTACCATCGAATTGCTGACTACTGCGATGGCTCTTGTAATTTCCTCTGCTCTGAAATCGTCCACCGCGTCTTTTAAAATTACCACATCGCCGTAGTCGGTAGCTACTGCCATAGGCGTAATCGGCTTGTTCTTGACAAAAATATGGAATGCTGCAGTTCCGGCACCGATCTTCCTGCCGGGTCTGCGTCCATCAGAGGCAGATCCAACTGACACGCTGTATGTAAAGCTTCTGCCGTGTTTGCGCCGCCCAGCTCTGTGGAGGAGACAGCAAAGAATTTTTCTCCAAAGTGCTCTTCCAAGCTTCTGAAGGCCAATATTGATGCCGGATAGTCCAGATGCGGAAGTCTCTTGTATTTTTCATCTTCCTCTGCGTCTAAGGCAGGCGGCGCGCCGCAGCCGTAAGGAGTGGCAATATAAGCGTCATCTGGCAGTTCATCCAGATCTGCAAGGCGCAGCGCCTGCCTTCCTGGAAATCCTGCTCCATCATAGCAAGACCCTCTTCCAGATTTCCTCCACCGCCTGTTCCTAAAACGGTGCAGCCATAAAGAATGTCGATAATATTCTGTTTTGTTAATGTTTTCATGATGCTTTCTCCTCTTTCAACCTGCCGTCAGCCACTCTCGACTGGGACGGCACAAATTTTTTCAACGATCAGATAGATGACGAATCCCGCCAAAATACCCAAATACTCGATTTTGAACAGGTAAGCGATAATTGCCCCCAAGGCCCAGGAAGCTACCCCCGTCCAGTTAAATCCTTTGACAGGATGCCAGTTCTCGGCTTTTCCTTTGCCGACAATCCAGTAATCCGCCATCATGACCCCGCCCACCGGGCAGACCAGGAAGGACAGGAAGCTTAGAAAGCCTTCGATATGATTGAGAATTCCCACCGCGCCGAGAACGGTTCCTACCAGTCCTGCGATGATGGTAACCTCCCGTCTTCTGTGATCCGGCACGCCCAAGGCCATGACGATATCCAGTCCTGCACTGTAAGCATTGGTGGAATTCGTGGTCCAGGTAGACAAAATCAGTGCCAGCACTCCGAAAACCGGAATCCCTACGGCAATCAGTACCATGCTGATATCGTAATTATCAGCAATCTTGGTCAGCAGTACGCCCAGGACCAAGGTGATAACCCCCATCGGGAAAACACCCCCAGACGACAGATTTGATCGTATCTTTTCTCGACTTCTGAAACCTGGTAATATCGGCCGCGGTGATAGTGCCTACCGCATAAAAGTTAAAGGACAGTCCGACGCCGCCTAAAAAGCTCATCGTCTGGGTCACCTCTTTACCCATACCGGACATGCCGTATTCTTTGATTGCCAGGTAGGTTCCCAAGGCCATGACTACGATCAGAAATGGAATAGACACATAGTCCAGTTTCTCTAAAGCGCTCATGCCGAAAACTGCTGTCAGCAGCATGATGATCCCCATAGGATATTCGATACGACCAGGGGAACTTCAATTCCGGCATACTCGCTCATAAAATTGGTGAAGGCTTCACCGCAGACGCCGTTCTGTATCCCAAACCAGCCGATCAGATTGATTGCAAAAATCAAGTTGACGATATATCGGCCTTTGTCACCAAAGGTGGATTTTGTCAGCGTACACGATGCCATTCCCAAATCACAGCCCATCATACCCAAAATTGACATGACGACCACGACAATCACATATCCTAACGTACCAGAAATAATCGCAGGCCATACCGGCATTGCTTCCGCCAACAACGCACCTTCCAAAATGAAGGTACGCATACGCAGATTCCAGCTTGCACAAAAGCCATAGAAATCCAGCTTTTCGCTCATTTTTCCCTGATGGGAGTCAGCGCATTGGCTTCTGCATTGTTCTTCTTTTCCATTTTTCCCTCCTTCTCGATGCAATAACTATTACTTTTCAAATTTTCTGTATTTTAACACTGTGAAGTTTCTCCTGTCATTCAACACATCATCAAAATCCACCGTTTCATCTTGTGCACCTGCACATCGCCCCCTTGTTTTTCCCAGCCGGGCTGTGTTACCATAATAACAAAAAAAGAAATGGAGAAATGGATGAGCGTTACGATCAAAAAGACTGTCTGCAGCTGCCCTCACTGTCCCTGGGCAGCGTCATTGCAGGAGAAAAAGGGCTGGACAGCATTGTCAATACAGTTTCTGTCGTTGAATTCGACACTCCTGGCGACAGTTATTCTATTTCTAACGAATTGCTGCTGTCCGCCCTCTACTCGATCAAAGATGATGTAGATGCACAATGCAGGGCTTTGGAAGAATATAAGAAATGCGGCGAAGTCGGCCTGGTCTTGTTCTACGCTGACCGCATTTTAGAAAGGATTGACGATAAGTTAATAGAAACGGCCAACCGGCTGAACTTTCCGATCATCGTCCTGCCCGGCGCCGATATGGGTCTGCGGTACAGCGACGTCATCAGTGAAGTGATGGAGGCTGTTTTATGGACAAAAACAGAAATTTCTTTGTGGACAATACTATGGAACGTTTGTCTCAGCTCTCTCCTTCAAACCGCACCATAAATAGTCCCCTGTCCCTGGCCTCCGACTATGCAAAGGCTTCCTTTTTTCTCTGCGATGCTGACGACAATCTGATTGGGTATTCCTACTGGCCTAAGACTAACGCAGTAAATTTCTCTGACGTTTTAACACAGTTTAACGACAATCACGCTGGTAAATATAGAACCGCAGAAAAAAATGGTCGCCTCTATCGCTACTTTCGCCACCCTTTTACCAACAAAGACGGCGCCCGCCTTTCTCTGTTAGCCGTGAGCAAAAAATAACAGATTAACCACTGTAATTATGGAGCAGGTAGTGGAAATCATTCAACTATTTGCGGCCGTTTGGAATTACAATCTGAATCTGACGGCCAAGGAATCTCTGATTCCAGCTTTGATCGAAGGCGACCTGGACTTAACCCGGCACATATGCCAGGACCATCTGATTGATCTGTCCGAATACGATGCTTTTGCAATTTTGCGTTTCAATAAAGAAACTGCCGAAAAGACAGGGAAAGACACGTTTATTAGAAATCTGCGCGAGCGGTTCTATGATATCGCAAAAGCGCAATTATCGATTCTTTCGCCAATTATGTCATCTTTCTCTTTTCCTACAGCAGTGATCTGGCAAAGATCATATTCTGCTGGAAGAAGTGGCCCGGGAAATTCAGCGTTTTGAGTCGGTGCAGAACTACGCACTCTTCTCCAATGTTGACGCAGCTTTCCCAAGTCAGAGAGCTTTATATCAGCTACACGGAACACATCGAGACAGCGATGAAAATTTATCCTCGCAAATCCTTTTTTAATAAAGTGAAATCGACTTTGCCGGCAGATGCAAAGCCATTATCAGTTCTCTGGATGGCGAAACAGAAAAATATCTGCAGATGCTTTCGCCAATTATCCGGGAAACCGAGGAGGATCTGTTGCTCACCCTGACTACCTATTTCCTCGATGGAGGTGCAGAAGTAAAGAAGACTGCAGAACTGCTATACGTGCACCGCAACACGATTCAGTACAGGCTGGCAAGGATTAAAATCTGCTCAACATGGATTTCGGCAAATTTCCCATGTCCTTTGATATATATATCGCCGTGGCGGTTAAGCGCATTCTTGCAGGCTAAGCACAAAAAAAACAGGGACTGCAATTGGTCCCTGTCTCTGTCCTCCTCTGTTAATGAGAGGACTTTTTTAATTGCTTTTTCATGATTTCCTTTACCTTTGATTTTAAGATGATCTTATCTTTTTTTATCTTTCTTTCCCACCAGACATAACTGAGGAAAAATCACACACCACCAATTGTGGCCGTCTCCCTTGCCCAACGTAACTTTCAGCGCCTCGTAGTTTCCAGCCGGCAGGGTCAAGTCTTCGTAACTCTTCTGCGGAATGAAGCTGACTCCAAGCTTTGCTCTTACAGGATAATCGTATCCGTTCTCTTCGATGATTTTCTCAGAAATCTGCTCGATCTCATCGATATTGTCGTTGATGTACTGGCGCGCATCGTCAATGCTGTCCTGCCCGTCCATAAATTCCAGGATACCATCTCTGACCGCCAGCTTCAGCGCCTGATCTTCTTTCGAGTCACTGTTTGCGATCACGTGTAGTCTGATCATCCCCGGATGATCATTGGGCGTATGATTTATGTAATAAGTCCCCGTGGCAGACACCAGCAGAAAAAAAGATGAGCCAAAGGATTAATTCTCTTTGTAATAATGTAGTTCTCATAAAAAATTCTGTCCTTTCTGAAACAAGTATGGACAGGAATTCATAATATATACATCTTTTTTAAAACTAATTAGTCTGAATTAGGACTAGTTCATTTTGGTCGCCTTATAGACACACTATTTGACGATCAGTAGCCGCTGCCCGCATTCCGGCTCTTCCTCCAGATTGTTGGCTGTTCTGATATGATCTTCTGTCGTGCGGTAGCGTTTTGCCAGTTCCCAGAGAGTTTCTCCTTGCTTCATCGTGACGATGACCATCGGATACTCTTTTTCTTTCGGTTTATCGACAAAGTGCGGCTTCTCCAGGAGCACCACTTCTCCTTCGTCATAGGTCTCCACGCCCAGCATGATGGTACAGTTAATTTTCGATTTGCTTTTCGTTAATCAGTTCAACCCAGGCAGATTTTATGAGTGGTCTGCAGCAGGCTTTCTGACCTGTAACAGCTTTTCCATATCCACCGATCCCCTGAAATCAGGAACGATTCTTGCCGCTTTGAAGCAGTCGTCCTGGTCCTTCCATAGAGCACAGCAGGAAGCTGTTCCCGTCACGATAACCTTGCCTCTTTCGCAGGCGCATTCACATTCGAGAATCTTGGCGTTACAGTAGACGGCCTCTGATGCCTTTGCTCCTTCTGGCAGATTGACAATTTCTCTGATAGAGGTTTCCGACATGGCTGCATCGGAAATATTGGAAACTTTTTCGTGGAAAACTCGTAAGCAAAATTCTTTTCTCTATGGTAGGCGTCGACAATCATATCTCTGCGTCTGCTCTCATAGAGTTCTACCCTGGTCTGCACGTCGCCTTTGATGCGGAAATGAATCTCGTCAGGATTTTCTTCGTCATGCTCGATAACTACGGCCAAGTCCTTGCTGTTAAAGAAGGTCTTCACTGAATTCCAGTTCTTGCCGCGATGTTCTTTTCGATAGGCACGAATTGGGTAAACTCAATTCTCTGGTTGTGCTGGCAGATGGCAGATTTGGGCTCCTCTTCTGACGGGTCCGTTGCAGAGTACAAAAGACTGCAGAATACGAATCCGTTGATGACCACTTTTTCTGTCGTCACCTGACGATAGTTCTCCGTAATTGTGAAGTCCTGTTTTAATATGTATTCCGGTCTGAAATTGGAGTCCTTTCCCTTGAACGTCTCGTCTATAGACACTTCATCTTTTTTATCAGCTCCAAGCAGGTTAAAGACGCCTCTGCTCTTTTTCATTTCAAGCTGTTCATCTCTCAGCCCATCAAAATTGGAATTCTCTCTCATAAAACAGCTGTCCCGAAAATTCCAGGGTAATTTTGACACGGAATTTACGTTCGTTGATAATCATGTATTCCAGAGCTTTCACTCTGCAGGCAAATACACCTTCCGCCTGGTCCAGCGGATTGAGGCTCCACTGATATTTATACGGTACCTTTGATGTAATGGCTACCGGTTCCTTATCGTCTGATTCTGAATCATAGATCGTCTGAATGGTAATCGCTCCTGTGATATTCAGCAGATCATCTGTTTTTGGGAGATACTTTTTTTCTCTGCCGGCATGATATCGCACGCTGCATCCATCAAAGTATTTCCCTCATATCCGGCTTCGTATCTGGTACCAGTATATCCTCTTCAAACTGGTAGCTTACGGTCTGTTCCTCCGCCGGATAAACAATTTTTTCTGTATTGTAAATAGCTTCTGCCTCGATCGTCTTAGGTGCTCTGGCTGGCTGCAGGGCGTACTCAGGTATATCGTTCTCGTATGTCATGGCTTTTCTCCCTTCAAAGATGTTCCTGTTAAAGGGTATGCCAAAAGGGGAATGAATAGAACCACAACGTGCAAAATAACGAAAATTGAAACACAACAAAAATGTTTTCGTTTCAAGAATTCATTTTATCATATATTCTCGATTCAGAAACTATAATGTAGTACATTGTTATATATACAAACATGTTCTTAAGGAGGTGATTCTATGTTCGACTTTGGACAACGCCTGCGTGAGCTCAGGGAGCAGCGACATCTTTCCCAAGAAGCCATGGGCAAAATAATTGGCCGCAGTAAACCTGTCGTCAGCAGCTATGAAAATAATTTAAAACTTCCAAGCCTGGATGTTTTAATCAACATTGCCGCACTGTACAATGTTTCTTTGGACTACCTTGTCGGGTTCGAGAAAAAAGGAAATGGTTTCTGTAGATGGCCTTACAGAATCACAAAGGAATTGTTGATACAATTCTATTTGAATTCCACGATACAAAGCAAGCTGCCGTCGGTTTTAGCGAAAGACAACAGGCCATTATGAGTGCGTTAATGAAGAGTTTTCGAAAAGAAATAGTAAAGACAATAAACGGAGGGGCTATCGCTGCTGGTGAAAAAATTCAGTAAATGCGATAGCCCCTTCATCATAACAATTGACTGCAGCATATTTATTCCTTTGCAGGTTCGCTATAATTTTATTATTTTAAAGAACAAAAGTTAATTATAATCGACGGCGCAAATGTTTTCGTATTAAAACATAATTCGCAGTATATTCGCGTTTTTGGAACTTTATGTAGTAAATTGTTTTTTATCTGAGAACTGGATTTTAAGGAGGTGATCCTATGTTTGACTTTGGAAAACGCTTGAGAGAATTGCGGGAACAGCACCACCTTTCTCAAGAAGCAATGGGCAAGATAATCGGCCGCAGCAAGCCTGTCATCAGCAGTTATGAGAATAATTTAAAACTGCCCACTTTGGATGTTTTGATGAGCATTGCAGCGCTATACAATGTTTCTCTGGACTATCTGGTCGGCTTTGAAAAAAAGGAGATGGTATCTGTAGAAGGCCTGACAGAATCACAGAAAGGGATTATACACTCGCTGGTATTTGAATTCCACGATCCAAAGCAGGCGGCTGTCGGTTTTAGTGAAAGACAACAGGCGATTATGAGTGAATTGATGAAAGAATTTTCGAAGAAGAGGTAAAGCAGGCAAGGTGCGGGAGAGCTATGGCTCCGCTGGTGCAGGAATCAGCGGAGCCATAGCTTTTGCTGTCGTTAATATCTGAATTGCGCTATTGCTTTTTCTGCCTTTTCTTCATTATAATAGTTTTGTATACATTTTATAAAAAAGACAGATTGGATACATATTATGAAAAAGCTTTTACTTAAACATTGGCGAAAATTCCTTATCATTATTTTTGCGGCAATTGTAATTATTACGCTTGTCTTCAATTCTATGCTGATTCGCAGCACACATATGAAGAAGGCTCGCAACATTTAAATGAACTGTCTGCGCAGATTGCCTCATCAATCGAAAAAGCAGTCTCGTGATCAGTGGAATATGCTGACCGTCTTTTATCAATATCTGATAAATTCATCCAGTGATGACTGGACGGATCTCGACAGCTATATTAAAGAAAAGAAAGAAGATCTGGGATTTGATTCCTTATGTCTTGTGGATGAGGACGCGATGTACTATGACAAAGGAAAATCCTTTTCTTTGCTTTGGAGCAAAGAAGTTACAGAAAAACTGCTCACGAATAAGCAGCCAATCATCCTGGACAACATGCTTTCCACAGAGGGCAGCCTGATATTTTTGATTCCCGTCGAAAAAGCGGATCGTCAATGGAAAAAAGATCTGCGCATTAGGCGTCGTCTATAATAGTCAGAATCTTTTTTGACATGCTAAATATCCATGCATATGACGGTAAAGTGATGATGTACATCGTTCATCAGGATGGAGTCGCCCTTTTCCGTTCCAGCCAGGCAGACATAATAGACGGATATAATATGATAAACAGCCTGGAAGCGGCAGAGTTTAAACGCGGGTCCCTCGATTCCCTTCGCAGCAATATACGCAGCGGACAGCAGGAACTGATGACCTTCCATCTGGATAACGAGGAATATTATTTGAACTATACATCCGTGGGCGTCGATGACTGGCAGCTTGTCACGATGGTGCCTGTGGACGTAGTCAGCGGCCGGTTGATGCAGTCATCTATGATCACATTTCTGTGCATGTTTCTGATCGGAGCCTTGATCGTAATCGCTTTTGTCCTGCTCTATTCGGATTCGACAAAGAAAGTGCTGCGAGCGGAGGCTGCAGCACGCAAGGCGGCCGAAAGCGCCAATCGCTCAAAAGTCAATTTCTTTCCAATATGTCTCATGATATCCGAACGCCGATGAATGCCATCATCGGTATGACAAAGATTGCGCAGGATCATATAGAAGAAAGAGAAAAGGTGACAGACTGCCTGAAAAAATCAACTTATCGGGTCAGCTGCTCGTAGGTCTGATCAATGACATTCTGGATATGTCCAAAATTGAAAGCGGCAAAATGGTACTTAATAAAGATACCGCTTCTCTGGTAGAACTGATGCAGAACCTGGTGAATATTACTCAGCCAGCAGTTCTTCAGAAAATGCAGGTCTTTAATATACGGCTTCATAATATACAGCACGAGAATCTGATCTTCGATTCCCTGCGCCTGAACCAGGTCATGATCAATCTACTGGGCAATGCCGTAAAGTTCACCCCTGAAGGCGGCAGCATCAGCCTTGACGTGACGGAAGAACCTGCAGCAGAAGAAGGCGCTGTCCACCTCACATTGAAAGTCGCAGATAGCGGTATCGGCATCTCTCCCGAATTTCAGAAGAACCTGTTTACCTCATTTACGAGAGAGCGGGATAGCAAAATCGACAAAATTGAGGGAAGCGGACTGGGTCTTGCCATTACGAAGATGATTGTGACTATGATGGAGGGTTCTATCTCCGTAGAGAGCGAGCTGGGCAAAGGGAGCATATTTTACGGTAGAAATGGATCTCCCTATCGCCGATGCGTCAGAAGAGATGACGCTTCCAGAAATCCATGTATTAGTGGCAGATGATGATGCCGATACCTGCCGTTCAGCTGCTGATTATTTGCGGGAACTCGGGGGCAAGGGCGGATGTTGCATTCGGCGGCCTGGAAGCTGTCAAAAAGGCAGATGCAGCACTCAAGACCGGGGACGATTATCAGATTATCTTCTTGGATTGGCGGATGTCAGATCTGGAAGGAACCGATACAGCAAGAGAGATTCGATCAATTGTGGGCGAAGAGGTTCCGATTTTGATTATCAGTGCTTATGATTGGTCTGGCATAGAAAAGGACGCGGATGAAGCGGGAATCAACGGATTCATCCAAAAAACCTTTTTCAAGTCGACGATTTACCATAACATTCAGAAGTACTACCTTCACTGCAATCAAGGACAGCCCGTGGCAGCTTCTGAACAAAATGTGCTTTTAGGCAAAAAACATTTTACTGGTGGATGACAATGCGATTAACCTGGAGATTGCTGAGGAAATCCTGTCTGACACCGGTGCTGTAGTTGATACTGCCCGAGACGGACGGGAAGCTGTGGAACGCTTTGCATGCTCTCCGTCAGGATACTATGCGATGATTCTGATGGACATACAAATGCCTGTCATGAATGGCTATGAAGCGACAAAGGCCATCCGGCACATGAACCGAGCCGATGCGGATCAAGTGTTGGTTTTTGCAATGACAGCCGATGCATTTGCGGATGATATTGTACTTTGTGAAGCAGGTTGGCATGAATGCTCATTTTGCCAAACCGCTGGATATGAATGTGATCCTGAAGGAAATTACCAGATTGATCGCTGAAAACGAGGTAGGAAAAAATGAAACGTTATAAAAAGGATTTTTCACTGCTGTATGCCTGCTGACTATGATAGTCATCTCTGCAGGTTGCTCTACGAGGCTGCAGAGGTTGATGAAGACCTGCTGGGCGTCTCGCAGTCTGACATGGACAAGGTGACGATCACCATCACCTGCAATTCCAAACTGGATCATTTCGCTGCCGCCGCAGCGGAGCGCTTTCCTAACATCAGGTTGGTCCAGGACTGTTATACCGGTCAGTATCGTATCAGCGAGCATGTCGCCGATATAGAGCATCATGATTTCGAGACTTACTCATGGTAAAAGCGGGGCATATTCCAAAGGTCAACATGTCCGATCAGCTGATCGATCTGTCCACACAGCCGTTCCCAGTCAACTTCAATGCAAATCTGCTGCAAGCGGACGAAAACGGCCATATTACTCTGATTCCTGGACCCTTGAGTTTTAATTGCAACATATACAATAAAAACGTTGTTTGAGGAAAATAACTGGCGGGTGCCCGAGAATTATGAGGAATTTGTTGCTTTAGTACAAAAAAATTAACCGGACTGGAATCCGGGGACTTCGCAACTGCTACTTTGATTCTGCCTCACAGAGTTATCAAATTTATCAATACAGTGTCTTTTTCAGCGCTGGATACGCTGACACAGGTAGACGGTCAGATCTGGCATAATAAGCTCATGTCGGAGAAACCGTTTCTTTAAATCCGATGAAGACTGCTTTTGAGAATATGCAGCGCATGATGGACATCGGTGCCATCAAACAGGAAGATATGAGCGTACCGTTTAACGAAAACATCGAGGCAATTGCAAACAGGGAGGTCGCCATCGGTGGTGGAGAAATTGACCATATAAGGACCCTTAACAGCAGCAGCAAAGATACTTTCTGTTTTATGCCTCATTTCAGTATGACTGACGGACAGGGGTGGCTTCTGAATCTGGGCTATTTTTCGGAGCGAACAAAGATCTTCAGCAGCCTGGAAACGAGAAGAAGCTTTCTGCTGCGATGGAGATTATGAATTTTATCGCCTCAGAGGAGGGGCAGGAACTTTTAGTGGAGGATGGTCTGGGTATGATGCCTGCTACGATAGATGCAGAAATTCCAGATGATCCAGCATTGGCGCAGATACACACGCAGATTGAAAGCGGGCGCTATATCATGCGGCCTACCTATGATATGTTTTCATCTGTATTAGATACAGATATTGGTGCTTTCATCCGCGGAGAGCTCAGCAGTGAAGAGATTTTGGACAGATGCAGCCTGGTTCTGAAGCAGGGACCTCCGTCGGTACAGTCTCTGGGTGAGGCTTCTGATGACTTCACCATACTGCAGACCGGCTGTCTGAAAGCTGATGCACTGCGCGCTGCTACGAACACGGATGTCTCCCTGATCGGCATATCGGAGGTAGACGGATATGATCCCGTGGGCGGCATTCGAACAAAGCTATACAAGGGATCTATCGCAGAGGATGATATCACCCGCATCGCACAGCCTCTAATGGATGTACCGCTGACGACCGTCCGCACATCGATGACTGGGAAAGAATTACTCTCCCTGCTGGAATACGGAGCGACATCGGAAACAGAACAGGCAGATGGCAAAGTCAGCCGCTTCCATCCCTTTGCCGTATCCGGTCTCAGACTGGCTTACCATTTGAACCGTGATGAGGAGAACGCGTATCCGCTGTGACCCTGGAAGACGGGAGTAAATTAAAACCAGAGGCTACATATACCATTTCCTATATTGCCGGCGCTTTTCCAAAGGGAAAATTTGATGGGAAGGAAGCAGGCATCACCTTAACCGATGCCCTGAAAAAGTATATCACCACTGAAAAAAGGTTGCACCAGATAAACTGCGCATCCAATTAAATCTCTGAAGGAGAGGGTGCAAAAGCGGAAGTGTCAAACAACGGAAGATGAGGCCACGGATGATTTCCACGGCCTCACCTTTTTTTTATTTCAACTTTAGGATGTAGTATTCTCTTTTTTCATCCCAATTTCCCGACACGAGGATCGCGCTGTTCTTCCCAGTAGAAAAACTATAGCTGAGAGGAAGCTTATACTGCTGTTCTTCTGGCATTTCTAATTTCTCAACTTTGATCTGATCGCCCTCAACGACAGCATAATACTGATTCTTATTTTCATCCTCAATTAGGAAATAATCTCCGATGGTCGTCATTGATGGATCTTTCAGCTGAATATCACAGTCGATGGCCTCACCATTTTTCAGGTTTATGGCCGTAAGATTTTCCTCCGATCCATTTTGCCAACATAAAAGATACTCATCATTTGCATTGGACCTTATGTTGCCATCGTTCACATCAAACGTTTTTCTCCCACAGGACCTTCTTCCCATCGATTGCAGAGTATTCCACGCTCTTGTCTCCCCCACATTGAAATATAACAGATGCCGTTTTCCACCTTCATCAAACCAATTCCATCTATATTGTCGTATTCAGCAACTGTGACGGTTTTATCATCTTCTAATTTCCGTACACCGCAGTGATAGCCGTCGCTCAATCTTCATAAGTATAATAAATGACACCATCTTCAACAATCATGGACTCTTGAACGTTCATTTCTTCTTTTCTCCCTGGTCGATTACCATCTTTTTATCGCCTTTCTGATAAATGATCTGCCAATGATAGGGATGCTTATTTCTCCTATCTACCCGATAGCAGGAGTACAGAAGCCCATCTTTGTACGGAACCGCCAATTTGCCATAAACATCTTTGTCCATCACATACTCTTTGCCTGCGCTTTCGTCAGCAAAGTCATATATGACGAACCGATCTGCCGACGCCCCTACCACAAATTCATCCTCGTGCTCCCCTGTATCCGAAAAATCATCTTCTTGCCATCGCTGTAGGATAATACTTCCTGTTCTTCTCGTTCCGCATTCAACTTCAAATTCACATTGATCTTGCTGACTTCAAACTCCGGCGCCTTCATCTGTTCGTTTGAGGAAGTTTTGCCGCATCCGGTCAGGAGGACAGCTGCCAGCATCAAAGAAAGCGCTGCCACACAATACTTTTTCATTTTCTCTCCTTTCTTTATCGCAGTATACTACAGTAGTTACATTTTCCTAAATACAAATTATCGTCGCACGCTGTAGGCTGCATCATTAGCAAAATATATGATTCTAATTTTACTTTTTGAAAAAAGTATCAATTGTTAAGATTTCCTCATACAATGTTTCCATATCGAAAACTTAATTCAACGTATATTCTCGTTTTAAGAACATTCGCGTAGTACATTGTTTCCTATACGAGAACTGTATCTAAGGAGGTGATTCTATGTTCGATTTTGGCCAGCGCCTGAGAGAACTCCGCCTGCAGCGCCACCTTTCTCAAGAAGCCATGGGTAAAAAAAAAATTGGACGCAGCAAACCAGTTATCAGCAGCTATGAAAACAATTTAAAGCTGCCCACCCTGGATGTTATAATAGACATTGCGGCACTGTACAACGTTTCTCTTGACTATCTCGTCGGCTTCGAAAAGAAGGAGATGGTTTCTGTCGAGGGTCTTACAGAATCACAGAAGGGAATTATTCACACACTTTTAGTTGAATTCTATGATCCTAAGCAAGCCGCTGCCGGATTCAGCGAAAGGCAACAGACCATCATGAGTGCACTCATGAAAGAATTTTAAAAAGAAGAAGTAAACGGTCCGGTAAAAGCGTAAAGACGCATTCTGCCTTTACGCTTTTGGTTTATGCTGTTTTGCTTTTGTCAGCTTCCTTTTCAGCGTATATACCTTCCCCTTTTCAAAATAGCCGCAATCATCTAGTACGACGAGGCTCGTATCCGAAGTCACTTTGAACTTGAGTTTTTTATCTTTCAGCCAGTCAACGACGACAATATCGCCATGTAATAGGCTGCGCTCCACACCGTAATGTTTCTCAATCAACTCGCTGAAGGATGACAGAATCCACGGTTCGATGGTAAAATCTTTCGAAGAGGCGAGGAGAAAGCTGCCAGAACCAAGTTCGCTCTCGCAGGAATATTCTCCCAACTTTGGAACCACCTTCGGCTCTCCACGGTACGGTACAGTGCAAAGACTGCCGCTATAACCAGAAGAAGTAACAGGATACAGATGATTTTTTTCTTTGTAGCAAGCATATTTTCCCCCTTTCCAATGTATCACTTAAAGACTATATCTGTATTATATCACAATTCAAATGCTGATGATTAATCTTAAGAATTTTTAATAAATGCAAAGCCCTTCAAACCAGCCACGCGTCTAACGCGTGGTTTTACTTATATAATAAAACCCGGCATCTCTGCCGGGTTATATCCTTCACGTTCTGCTTTTACGCTCGTTCTTTTAATATGTATGTTTACAGGTGCTTAAAGACATCCTCGCCCTCTTTGACCACGAAATCCTTCAGCTTTTTCACATGGTTATCTGCAACCAGTCTTGCCGCTACTGCATCGCCGCTGGTAATCGCATCGATGATTTCTCTATGCTCCACCGGCATATTTTCGTATCTTGAAAAATCATCATAATAAAGATAACGGAATCTCAACGCCAGCTCCTGCACTGTTTCGCTGAGGTGAATCAAAGTCTTGTTTCCACTGCAGGAAACGATATGTTTATGAAACATTTCATCGTAATGAATGATTTTTTCTGTATCGCTGTTATTGATTGCTTCGCTGTAACCTTGGGTGATTTTGACCAAATCTCCAATCTGTTCCTCACTCATTCTCTCCGCGGCAAGGGCTGCCGCAAGACCTTCAGATCCTCTCTCACTTCCAGTGTATCGAGCATATCCTTTACAGAGATATCAGATGCGTAGGCCCCTCTTCTCGGTTCAATGGTAACCAGACCTTCCTTCTCCAGTTTTCTGATAGCTTCTCTGACAGGGGTTCTGCTGACGCCCATTTCATCGGCAAGTTCAACTTCCATCATTCTAGTTCCCGGTGTGATTTTTCCAGTAAGAATCTGCATTTTCAGCTGCTCATACACAATTTCTCTTAATGGTCTGTGGTTCTGTAAATCAAAGTTTAACATATCAATCTCCTATTTATTTTGTGGTTTTTGTCCAGTAAGCTTCGTAACGGTGTTTTCGGAGCATTTCACAGGCTTCTTTTTGCGCCGGAAATACTGTCAAATACAGCAAATACCGTCGGTCCGCTGCCACTCATCAATACTTTTTCTGCTCTCGCATTCTGTGATAATAGCGCTTTTAACTTCTTTTACCTCCGGATATGCCCGCAGCGTATAATTTTCCAAAACATTGATGCAATTGTCATAAATCAAAGTGAAATTTTTATTCATTATGCCCTTGGCCAAAGCGTCGTTATCGGGGCGTTTGCTTATCTCGCAATGATCGATTTCCCGATAGACCTCTGCCGTAGAAACGCCCATGGGCGGTTTGGCAATGACCAGGGATCGTTTAATGCCTCTCAGAGGCGTCAGCGCAGTCCCCGTTCCTGTCGCCCTAGCGCATGAAACTGCAAGCTTATCCTTGCGTATACTCTTTGGCAGACAGAAGTTGTACCCTGCCTGACCCATGACGCAGAAAGGAACGTCTGAACCGAGTCTTGCTCCCAGGCTGCACAGTTCCGGTAAATCTAAGTCCAGGTTCCACAACTGGTTTAAGCCGTGGAGCACGGCTGCACCGTTTCCACTGCCGCCGGCAAGTCCTGCTGCCACTGGGATCCTTTTAAAAATATCAATTTCCACTCGTCCGCCAGGTACTTTGTCTGCATACAGAGACGACGTCAAAGCCGCCGCTTTGTAGGCCAGATTCCTCTCATCTACTGGCAGATAATAACGGTTGGTGGACACTTTAATATCAATATCGCCCCTGTTTTTCGTGTGATCAGATATAAATCTGACTTTTCACATCGTCGTGAAAAAAGATATCTGGTGCATGATCATATCGACAGTATGCATGCCGTCTTCCGTAATTCCAGTAACATCGATGGAGAGATTTATCTTTGCAAAAGACAATATCTTAATTTCTTCCATGTGTTCCTCTTTATCCGTAATTTACGTACAAAATGAGCGGTAAGCCGCTCATTTTGAATAAATTATTTTTTCTTTTTCTTTTTTAGCGTTTGCGGCTCTTCTTTTTCAAGTCTTTCTTCTTCTGCCCTTTTGCTTCAGCTATGGCTTTTCGGCCTGTGATAAAGCTGCTTCCGCCAGCAGAAACCGGTTTCGGACCCTTTACTTTGTAGTTGCCATTGTCCTCGTCTTCGTAATCATCATCGTCGTCGTCATTATTTTTACGAGATGCCTTCTTTGCTTCCTTGGCGGCTTTCTTTGCCATCTCTTTTCGTGGATTGCAATGACCTCGTCTACGGATTTCCCAGTCTTCTTTGCTTCTTTATATGGATTAAACGGCTCTTCTTTTATCTTGCCTTCTTCTTGCTGTTTTGCAGCCTGCTTCTTCATCTGACGTGAAGAGAAGATGAACATTCCGCCCATCATGACGACCATCATAATCATGTATATTTTGGTGCTCTGGCCCTGATTCAAAGTCGTGAAGGAAACCTTCTGATCCTCTCCCAGGGTATTCCCTGCTTTATCCTGCAGTTTCCCTGATATGGTCAGCGTATACTTGGTATTGTCCAGGATATCCTTGGTGGTGTTGATCTTGGCCGTATCCGCCAGTACCATGATCTGTTTCTTGTCCTTTGGATTGTTGTAATAAACCTTGATTGGAATTTTCTTTCCCTTTGGATCAGTAATGGAAAAGCAATCCTTGTTTATTTTCTCCATATCCTTTCCGTCCATATCGTTGTTGAACCACAGCTTTACACACATGTTGTCCTTGGTGGTATTCGTCTGTCCGTCCTGCGGATAGTTTTTCACCACTTTTAGTGACTGTGCGCCAAAGCAGACAGAAGCTGTCATTGTTACAATTAGTGCTGCAAGGCATACGATAGCGCCTATTCTTTTCATGTCCTACTCCTCCGATTTGTTGTTTTTTCTTTCTATTTCTAAGCTGGGCGAAAAATGCTTTCATGATCTTGCTGCATTCTTCTTCCATGATTCCTGTTTCTACATTGATTCTGTGATTCAGCCTGTCATCGCTGACGATATTGAATACTGATCCGCAGGCCCCGCTTTGGGGTCCATCGCCCTGATATATAAATTGTCTATTCTAGCCCAGACCATGGCGCCTGCACACATGGTGCAGGGCTCTACTGTAACGTACAAATTACAGCCGATGAGCCGCCAACCGCCCAAGTTGCGAGCCGCTTGCCGAATAGCCATCATCTCCGCATGAGCGGTAGGGTCCTTCATGGACTCCGTCAAGTTATGACCTCTGCCTACAATTTGTCCATCTTTTTCTATTACAGCCCCGATAGGGATTTCCCCTATGGCGAAAGCTTTTTCTGCTTCCCCCAGGGCTTCTATCATAAACTTATTCATATACCTTTCAATGTTACCACAATTCCATACAGTATTCAACAGTTTTTTGTATTGAATTTTGTGCAACTAGAGAGGTGTAATCATGCCGCTTTCTCCATCGATTCCCCCGATCCAATATCCAAAGATTTCCTCCTGCAGTTTTTTCTGTCAGTTCTGACAAGTCCTGAAGAACTTTTTCCCCTCCGCGAATGGGCTGCCACAAAACAAAGCATTTTTGTTCGCGCAGCGGCTGTTCTCCTGCAAAACCTGCCGGGAATGCCGATATAATAGGAAGACTCCCTTTGTCCCACTATGTAATGTCCGTATTTCTCTACTTGATCTCTGCAGTTAGTGAGAGGCGCTGGAATCTGGCTTCCGCTGCTGATTCGATACCACTTTGCACCCGTTTCATCCATGCTCTCCGAAAATGCCGCTACGGCATTTTTATCGCTGACGTTATCAAAGATACTTTTTCCAGGTCTCGTCGAATTGACATGGCATCGCAGTCGCTTCTGTTACTTCTTCTTCTGGTTTCTGAAAAAAGGCATCTCCCCAGACATGATTGTTTCAATGCTGCCGTCAGCACGATCTGCAGAAACCAGCAGGCAATGGGTATAGCATTCTAACGTCGGACCAGTGAACTTCTTAAAAAGCTGCCGTCTCCTTTTTGGTCGACAAAAAAGATCCGAAATCCTGATGAATAATTTCTCCTCGTCCACGCCCATCAAAATCAGGCGATATTCCCTGTTCCCTTGGGACAGCAGGCTGGCTGACGGCAAAAGATTTGAAACTGCAAAATATAGGGATCTTTTATCTTTATAGGATTCCACAATGCATGTGCTGCCGTCAATTCCGCTCCTCCAAAGTCTGTATTCATCGTTCATAAGCTGCATTTCTACTGTAAATTTCCTGTAATCTCCGCCCATAACACATTCTCCTTGTATTGCATTTTAAAGATAATTTTAGTAATATAATATATGTAAAGAAAAAAACAACCTATTCGAATAACGGAGATAATCTATGAACTTGGGACCAGGAATTATTCTAGACATCGTCATCTGCGGCATCCTTCTTTTTTCCACCATCATGGGAGCGAAGAAAGGGGTTGCGCGGACTGTGGTCAGTTTCATGCAGTGGTTTGTGTGCATCATCGCCGGTTTTATCCTCTGCGATACAGTCAAAGGGCTTTTAATCGATTACACAACCACAGACGATGCGATTAACCGCTACGTGCTAGAAAAATATGCAAAATTCAATAGAGGACAGCAGCTCCTATCAGGCCATGCCCGATCTGTTCAGCGATTGGGTTAACGACGCCTCGGATACCTTTTTATACGGCACTTCGGCAGCAATCACGTCTACGTTGATGACTGTCATCGCCTTTCTGTGCATCGTTTTCGGTATCAAGTTAGTCTCCTTTGGTCTCGTACGGTTATTTTCGCGCAAATACCATGGCGGCGTGGTCGGTTTTTCGACGGCTTTATGGGATTTCTCTTCGGCGGCGTCAGAGGACTGATCTACGTGTTTCTTCTTTTTCGCCCTGCTGGTCCCTGTTTTGGGTTTAATCTGGCCGGAACTGTCAGAGTCGATTGTCAAGTCGATGGACGACTCCTACATTGCCGGTTTCCTCTACAATAATAATGTGTTGTTAATTTTAGTACGGGACTTCTTCTCGTAGAAAGGATCATACAATGGAAAAGATTCAAGTGCGCCCATCTGTACTGGCGGACTGTCAGCAGTTCTATCAGTGGAGCAAACCCCGGAAGTCACCAAATTTTTCAGTATACCTGACGGACAGACCTACGAAGAAGTGGTCAGAGACTTTGTATTGAACGATGCAGATCTAGAGAAGGAGCAGTATACGATTACAGATGCAGAGGGCCAGCTTCTAGGCAGAATCTACCTGAACGGAATCAGCCGCAAGCTGGATTCCCTGGAGGTCTACCGCATCTATATCGGCGATCCCACCCTGCGCGGCAAAGGCTATGGCAGGCAGGCGCTCCAGTGGGTTCTCGACAGAGCCTTCAAAGAAGACACCTTTCACCGGGTCTATCTGGACTACTACACGGGCAACGAACCCGCCCGCCGCCTCTACGAGTCCATGGGGTTTCAGCATGAGGGCTGTGCCCGCGGCGCCTGCAAGAAGATGGGACAATATCACGACGTGCATGTCATGGCAATCCTGAGAGAGGATTATTGTGGTTTGCAGAAAAGATTGGCTTAGAGAACGAATTGATATAATTTTGGTATGGAGAGGTGCAAATATGATTATCAAACCGTCGGCTTCTATCCGAAATGATTATAATGGAGTGGTTAGCCTTTGCAGAGAAACCTCAGAACCTATTTATCTGACAAGGAATGGCGAAGGTGATGCCGTTATGATGGATATCGCTACATTCAATAAACGCGAACAGATGTTGCAACTCCGAGAAAAGTTATTGGAAGTGGAAGAAAACCGTCTTCGTGGTAAAAAGGATATTTCATTGAAGAAGCGGATGAAATACTGAGAAATGCCTTGATGAGGCGGCAAAATGAGTGATTCTCAATATCATAAGTCAAATTTAAGAGGGCTGTCCCATGTTAAGCAACAGCCCTCTAGAATTGATCATATTTCAACTTACATAACTTATTTTTAGTTGTTAGCGTCTAATTTTTCTTGTTGCAATTCTTTCTCTGTTTAAGATAAAATTGAAAAGAATAAATGCAACAATAACTAAGAACGATGAGAGCCAAAACGATATCATCGTACTGGCTAGTCCATAATCCAAGTCCATCCCCACATCAGACCCATAGATATTGCATAGATACCTTTTTTAGATAAAGAACAGAATAGGTATACATTCCTAAAATGCCTAAAAGGAAACTTGAGCAAGCACAATGTAGTAAAGCTTCGGTCTGTCAATAAGCACCCAAATGAATAGGATAAGATAAACAAAAGGTATCCACAAATAATGTTCCATCACCACCTCAAATCCCCAAAAATATGAAGCATAGTCACCTCTTTCAAACCACGGTAGTAGTGTAGAAAGTATCATCAAAATAAATACTAACTTAAAAGAGCTTTCAGTCATTTTATTTTTGTAAGTCTTACTACTATTCATTGCCTGCACTCCTCTTTTATCATTTTAAATATCGTTCATGTTAAATCAAACAGTAAAACCTTTTTACCACCTGAGAAAAGGTTACTTACAGCCTTATCTGTCGCACTGTTAGAGTGTCCACAGTAATATGCCGCTCCATTTGTTTTTTTACTGATTATTACAGTGTGTTCTGGAGTACCCGCTGCACTTAAAACTTGAACCACATCACCTACTGCGCAACTACTATTTAATGCCGAAGCTGTTGTTTTCTTTTGTCTTAGACTTAGCTTTCCCAGTAAAATAAGTATTAAAATCAGCAACTCTTATCCATGATGTAGTTACTGCATATTTTCTTCCTTTATCAGGATCATAACTAGATGATTCTGTACATTTGCAATACCAATTGAAGTAGAACTATAAACACCAGTTCTAGTGTTTGTACCTGCCATTGGCAATCCCCCGCGCTTAAACACTGAGACACAAAATTGGTGCAATCTTTGTCCTGGGCATAGTATGGGTAAAGTACATTTTGTCCGTTTGCATGTAGCCTGGCATATGTTGCAGCTTTTGACGGCGTATATGAATTTATTGCCATAGGTGTGATATTTACCTTATCTGTCTCATATGCCGCAATCATATTTCTCACAATAATATCACCAATGGTGGTCTCCTTTAAAGCGTTCCGTTAAACCAAAGGTAATTTGACCATTTTTGCATATTGTAAGAGAGACAATCATTGCTATTTAGTATATCAGCGATTAACTCTTTATCGGCCTCTTCTTGTGACAAAATACTCTCACAGATTAAGTAATCCCCATACACATTCTTGAATTCCGCCATATATTCAAGGATTAAGTTGTAGGTGTCTAATTCTTTAATGCCCACGTCCCCGACGCCTAATAGTTCTTCTACCGCATAGTCATAGAATTCCTTAGACTCAACGCTCATGTTAATGTCATTTTTAATAAAATAATCTTCAATCGTTGCCTGAATTTCTCTGAACGATACTTCTTTTTTTTCTTCTTTTACATCCGTTGCGTAAATTGGAAATGCAGTCGCCAGAACCATTACAACGGTTATTATACACGTTATAAATTTTTTCATTTTCTTTTTGCCCTTTCATTGCTTATTTATGTTACAATTATCATGAGAGTTTTTTCTTAAATACATGTCATCGTGGGTCCTAATCACTGCATTATTTTTGAAAAACTTTTTATGTACAATCATACACATCCCTCCCATTAATGCTTTTGCAATTTTCCCATTTTTCTATATTTTACAGTATTCATACTTTTTTGTCAATATGCAATATATATTCCTTTATAATATATTATGTATATATAAATCAGAGGCGCCAAAAAAAAAATGGCACGAAGCCGAAATAATTTCAAAATAGAAACAGTTGAGATGATGGTCCTGTTTCTTTTACAAAACCAAGACCTGTACGGCTATCAATTGACCACCCTGATTAAAAAAACAATCCCGCGACAATGTGATTGTAACAGAGAGCACGCTGTACCCTACTTTTTACAAGTTGTTCAAGAATAGCTACATTTCCGACAGGGCGATGTCCATCGACAAACGCCGTGTCTGCGTCTATTATCATCTTGAGGATGCAGGCAAGGAACGTCTAGCAGGTTTGCTGAAAGACTATCATGAGATTACCGTAGGCATCGAACGGATACTCCCCAGCGATCTTGATTTTACGGAGGGAGAAGCGCGGATATTCATCAAGTATTCAGAAGAATCCATAAAAGAGTATATCAAGCTGAAGCCAGACTGTGCCTGGGGGGCATAATCATCCACTTTGAAGAGTCCTAAGATGCCGTATAACTATACAGACATTCTCCACCACGACAAAGGCCAAGACAAAACTGCGGGCTGCAAAGGAGAGTACCTGCAACGCCTGCTGTAACCGTTGAAACTTCGTCGCAATTCCTGCCCAGGCTGCCGTCACAGGCTCTCATCTGCCGGAATGTTTAGGCGTTTTGGGCTTATTTCATAAAATGACGGGTAAACGCAGCACCACAGCCCTTCCCTTCGCCCTCATCACGGAGTTTTTTTGACAGACACGCGGTGGCGTGCGGCATGCACCCTTCGAAGACATTTTTTAGAACTTTTCTTAATCTTATTGACAAGCAGCAAAATCCATGCTAAAATATTGAAGATTTGAGCAAAATAATTTTAATATGAAGAAAGGAGCCGGAAATCCATGACAACTTTATTCAAAAAATGGTACTGTTATTACACCACGAGGATTCGAAAAGAGAGACGTTTTTGTTTCTGACGGTAAAGTTTTTGTTAATTCCTTAAGCTCTTTAAATATCGAAAGTGCAGACAGCGTCGTTGACTGCACTGGCAAGGTCATTGTGCCGGGTTTCACAGATGTACATGTGCATTTGCGTGAACCTGGCTTTTTTATAAAGAGACCATTGCCACAGGTACAGCGGCGGCAGCCCGGGGAGGCTACACCTGCATCTGTCCGATGCCCAATCTGAACCCAGTCCCTTCCACCTTGGAAGCTCTGCAAATTCAGCTAGACCTCATCAAAGACAATGCAAAGGTCAAGGTCATTCCTTACGGCACCATCACTGTAGAACAAAACGGGCGCAGCGCCCTCTCCGATATGGAAGCCCTGGCGCCTCACGTCTGCGCTTTCTCCGATGACGGCAAAGGTGTACAGACAGGCGACCTGATGGAATCTGCTATGGAGCGGGCAAAGAAGCTGAACAAGCTGATCGTCGCCCACTGCGAGGACGAAAGTCTCCTGGACGGCGGCTATATCCACGATGGCACTTTACGCCAGGGAACACGGCCACAAGGGTATCTGCTCCGAAAGCGAATGGAAACAGGTGGAACGGGACGTAGAGCTTGCCGAAAAGACTGGTGCCGGTTATCACGTTTGTCACATTTCAACAAAAAGAGACGGTTGACATTATCCGACGCGCTAAGGCAAAAGGCATCGACGTCACCTGCGAGACAGGACCGCACTACCTGGTTCTATCTGATGCAGACCTGCAAGAAGACGGGCGGTTCAAGATGAACCCGCCACTGAGAGATGCAAAAGACCGCGACGCTTTGATCGCCGGCATTCAGGACGGTACCATAGACATGATCGCCACAGACCACGCCCCCACAGTGCAGAAGAAAAGGCAAGGGGCCTGGAAAAAAGCGCTTTCGGCATCGTCGGCCTGGAAACCAGCTTCCCAATCCTCTACACCTATCTTGTGAAGAAAGGCATCATTTCCCTGGAAAAACTGATTGAACTCATGTCGGTAAATCCGCGCAGGCGTTTCGGCCTTTCCGGCGGCACCATTGAAGACGGACAGCCTGCAGATCTGACAGTAATCGACCTGGCAAGACACTACACTATAGATCCGGCGGAGTTCGCCAGCATGGGCAAGTCGACGCCATTTACCGGCTGGGAAGTGGACGGACGCATCATCATGACTCTGGTAGAAGGAGAGATTAGATATGAAGAGACAACTGCTTAAAATAGATCACTTAAAGAAAATTCAAAACGCCATTTTCGCCATGACCCTGACAGGTGACTGCAGTGAAATCAGCGCACCAGGACAGTTTATCAACATTAAGCTGGACGGCTTTTTATCTGCGCAGACCGATTTCCATTTACAGCTTCGGCCCTGATTTCCTCACCATCATCTTCAAGGTGGTGGGCGAAGGGACGAAAGCGCTGGCCGAGATGCAGAGAGGTGAATTTCTGGACGTTTTAATGCCCCTGGGAAACGGTTTTGACACGACAAAGGCGGCAAAGCAGCCTCTTTTGGTCGGCGGCGGCATCGGCGTGCCTCCCTTTACGGCTTGGCAGAAAACCTGGTTGACAGAGGAATCATTCCCCAGGTCGTCACCGGGTTCAACGGAAGAGATGACATCATTCTGACCAAAGAATTTCAGGTACTAGGAATTGAGCCAGTCATCACCACCGTGGATGGATCTGCCGGAATCAAAGGCTTTGTCACTGACGCCATGCAGGCCATGACCTTTGACTACGTCTACACCTGCGGACCAGAACCGATGCTGAAAGCGGTTTACGATGCCGCGCCAGACGGCCAGTTCAGCTTTGAAGCGAGAATGGCCTGCGGATTCGGCGCCTGCATGGGCTGTACCTGTGAGACGAAATATGGCTACAAGCGAATTTGCAAAGACGGACCGGTTCTATATAAGGAGGAAATAAAATGGTAGATACAAAAGTAACTTTAAGCGGTATCACCCTGGATAATCCGGTAATCCCTGCCAGCGGTACCTTTGGATACGGCAGAGAATTTGCTGAAATCTACGATATCAATATACTGGGATCCATCTCCTTTGGGGAACCACCAAAGACGCCCGCCTGGGCAATCCTCTGCCGAGAATCGCAGAATGTACCGGCGGACTCATCAACTCCGTGGGGCTGCAGAATCCAGGCGTAGAAGCTGTCTGCAAAGATGAACTTCCCAACCTGGCAAAGATCTACAAGAAACCACTGATCGCCAATATCAGCGGCTTTTCCATCGAAGAGTATACGGCATGCGCCAGAGCCATGGACAAAGAATCACAAGTAGGCATTCTGGAGGTCAACGTCAGCTGTCCCAACGTCCACAACGGCGGCATGGCTTACGGTGTCTGTGCAGAGAGCGCAGCCGAAGTCACCCGCGCAGTCAAAGCGGTGACGACAAAGCCGGTCTACATCAAGCTTTCCCCCAACGTCACCGACATTGTAGAAATCGCCAAAGCCTGCGAGGATGCAGGAGCTGACGGCATCAGCCTGATCAACACGCTGCTGGGCATGCGCATCGACATCAAAACGAGAAAACCGGTGATTGCAAACAAGATGGGCGGCTTTTCCGGACCGGCAATCTTTCCTGTAGCTGTCAGAATGGTCTATCAGGTGGCAAATGCGGTCAAAATCCCCGTCATCGGCATGGGCGGCGTCAGTTCCGCCCGGGATGTCATCGAGATGATGATGGCAGGCGCCACTGCCGTACAGGTCGGCGCGGCAAATCTGGTCAATCCGTATGCATGTAAAGAAATCATTGAGGAACTGCCTGCCGTCTGCGAAGAATTGGGCATCGAAAAACTAGTCGACATCATCGGCATTGTAAAATAGACAAATGGTTAGCGCGAAAATTTTATTACGCATAAATATATTGCGCAGGGATTTTCGTCGAGAGCATAGCGCACGGCATGGCGTGAAGCGAAATGTACTCAGGAGTGCATGAATCGCAGACATGCCGCGCAACACAACTATCGACGAAAAAGACAAGCAAAGGAGGATACATATAATGAGCAAAGACGTCATCATAGCCTGCGACTTCCCTTCTAAGGAAGCCACACTGCAATTTTTAGACAAATTCACTGGCAGAAAGCCCTACGTGAAGATCGGCATGGAACTGTTTTACAGCGAAGGGCCTGCCATCGTAAGAGAAATCAAAAGAGAGGTCACCAGATCTTCCTCGATTTGAAGCTTCACGACATTCAAACACCGTAGAAAAGGCCATGGCCGCCCTCTCCAAGCTGGATGTGGATATGTGCAACCTCCACGCCGCCGGTACGAAGGAGATGATGGAAGCCGCCCTTCGCGGTCTGACAAGAGAAGACGGCACGAGACCCCTTTTGATCGCCGTCACTCAGCTGACCTCCACCAGCCAGGAGAGAATGCAAGAGGAGCTTTTGATCAATGAAAACCTGGACAAAGTGGTCATCAAATACGCACAGAACGCAAAAGAAGCGGGTCTGGACGGCGTCGTCTGCTCCCCCTCTGGAAGCCGGCAAAATCCACGAAACCTGCGGCGGCGAATTCTTAACTGTAACGCCGGGTGTCCGTTTTGCCGATGCGGCCAAAGACGACCAGGTACGCATCACCACGCCGGAAGGCGCGAAAAAATCGGCTCCGACTACATCGTAGTGGGAAGGCCGATTACCAAAGCTGACGACCCGGTCAGCGCATACGAAAGATGTTTAAACGAATTTTTAGGATAGAAATAGCGAGGTAGAGAAGATGAAAACGGAAATTGCAAAAGGTCTTCTGTCCATCGAGGCAGTCTTCTTGAGACCGGAAGAGCCCTTTTACTTGGGCCAGCGGCATCAAAAGCCCGATTTACTGTGACAACAGATTGACCCTGACAGCGCCAGAGGTGAGAACCCTGGTGGAAAACAGCCTGGTAGAAACCATCAAAGAGCATTATCCGGCATGCGAGGTCGTCATGGGCACCAGCACGGCGGGCATCGCTCACGCAGCTATCGTAGGACACCTGATGGGTATTCCTATGGGTTATGTGAGAGGTTCCGCTAAAGATCACGGCCGCACCAATCAGATTGAAGGAAAACTGCTGCCTGGCCAGAAGGTCGTCGTCATCGAGGATCTGATTTCCACTGGCGGATCAGCCATCGACACCGTAGAAGTCCTGCGGGCCGCCGGCGCTGAGGTTCTGGGCATTGCCAGCATCTTTACATACGGCATGCAGAAAGGCCTGGACCGCTTTGCCGCAGCCAGCGTAAAAACGTCAGTCTCTGCGACCTGGACGCCCTGGTAGAAGTCGCTGCAGAAACCGGCTACATCAAAGCAGAAGACAAAAGAAAGAATTATCAAGTTTAGAAACAATCCTTCAGATGAAGGATGGATGAAGGGAGATAAATAAATGAGTGAAATCAGAAATCTAATCAACATTACTGACCTGTCAGTAGAAGAAATCGACGAATTAATCAAAGTTGCAGACGATATCGTAGAAAACCACGCTGCCTATGAGGACATCTGCGCTCACAAGAAATTAGCCACCCTCTTCTTTGAGCCGAGCACCAGAACCAGACTCAGCTTCGAAGCTGCCATGCTGGAACTGGGAGGAAGCGTGCTCGGATTCTCTGAAGCCAGCTCCAGTTCTGCCGCAAAGGCGAAAGCGTAAGCGACACAATCAGAACTGTAGGCTGCTACGCAGACATCATCGCCATGAGACATCCAAAAGAAGGCGCGCCAGTGGTCGCCTCTCAGAAAACAACAGTACCGATCATCAACGGCG